>Ga0209657_1000396_pt1 | contig 28900 bp, 27 predicted proteins | sample SaaInlV_100m_DNA_FD_184650 | JGI IMG/M metagenome (GOLD analysis project Ga0209657, IMG submission 184650) | Marine microbial communities from expanding oxygen minimum zones in the Saanich Inlet - SI037_S3LV_100m_DNA (SPAdes) (version 2) | ecosystem: Environmental > Aquatic > Marine > Intertidal... | reverse complement strand
AGGAAATCCTGCACGGGTGATAAAAAAACTTGATTTTGAAAAAAAATAAATTAAAAAAGATGATTTTGTTAAAGGTACGGAATTAAATTGAATTTACTAGGGATAGATTTTGAAGACTGGTTTCATCCAGAATTAATTCAAAAAATGTTAACAAATGAAGAAAAATCTTTTGAAGTTGTAAAAGGTATTGATAAAATTTTAGAATTTCTTAGAAAACATGATACACATGCTACTTTTTTTATGGTTGGAGAAATTCTTGAAAAATTTCCAGATATTTTAGATAAAATTTTAGAAAATGGTCATGAAATTGGATTTCATACAATGTATCATTCTAGATTAGATTCAGATAATTTTCAAGAAAAATTTTCAAAAGAATTAGATGATTTTGCTAGACTCACTAACAATAAAAGTAAAGGATTTCGTGCTCCTACATTTTCTTTAAATGAAAAATCTTCATGGGCAATTGATACTCTTGAACAACATGGTTATGTTTATGATAGTAGTATTGTACCAGCTAAAACTAATCTATATGGAACTCCAAATGCACCAAAAAAACCTTATAAAATAACTAGTAATTCTTTAGATTCTGATAATCCAAAAGGAAAAATTATTGAATTTCCATTAATGACAACAAAATTTTTAGGAAAAACAGTTCCTGTTGGAGGTGGATTTTATTTACGAACATTACCATTTGGTACAACAAAAAAAGCACTTAGAACATATGATGAAGCAAATATCCCAGGAGTATTTTACATCCATTCTTGGGAACTAACTCCTGAATATATGCCTAAAATTAAACTTTCAGTAAAAAATAATTTCATTACATATCATAATTTGGATAAAGTAATTGATAGAATGGATTACTTACTATCAAATTTTCAATTTACCTCATTTGAAAGATTTATTCAAAATAATTCTAAATTTAATAGTAATATCTAAAACCTCATAAAATACGTGAAATTATGAAAATTGCATTAGTTTGCCCTGCATCATTTCCAGCTACTCAGTTTGGGGGAATTGTATTTTTAGCAATTGATTTAGCTAGAGAAATTTCAGAAATGGGTCATGATGTAACAATATACACAACTGATTTAGATTTCAGTAATGGTGCAAATAAATTTAATAAACAATTACCTCGAATTGAAAAATTTGAAAAATTTACAATTAACAGGACACATGTTTGGTTCTCATTAAAATTATTTTTTGTAAATACTGCAATGTCTACAGAAATTGAACATGATAAACCCGATATAATACATACAATAGGATTACGTAGTTATCAATCAGTTATTGCTTGGCGCGTTTCTAAAAAATTAAAAATTCCTTTAATTGCATCTGATCAAGGTGGTTTGACAACACATCCATTTTTGAATGAATCCGGTTTATTTTTTAAAACATTATATAAAATTCAAAATTTTTTCATTAAAAAAATAATTAAAGATTGTACAGCAATTAGTGCAGCTAATGAATATGAAAAAAAGATTTTTTTAGAATTAAATAAACAATCAAAAATTAAAATAATTCGTAATGGTGTTAATTTAAAAACTTTAGTTAGTACAGTGGATTTTAAAACTAAATATAAAATTAGTAATAAATTTATTTTATTTGTTGGACGATTTTCAAAAAGCAAAGGAATTGAAACATTAATCCATGCATTTAATATTATCCAAAAAAATAACAAATTTTCAAATATTCATTTGGTAATAATGGGTGTAGATTTTGGATATGAACAATCTATGGAAGAATTAATTAAAATTAATAATCTATCTAAAAAAATTATAGTAATTAAAAATCCTCCACGGGATGATGTAATTTCTGCTTATGGTGAAAGCGAATTTTTAATTCTTCCTTCACAATGGGAGTTATCCCCATTGGTTCCATTAGAGTCATTTGCATTCAAAAAACCAGTTATCTCGACTAAATCACATGGAATTCCATTTACCGTTCAAGATAATAAAAATGGTATTCTTGTTGAACCTAATAATTCAAATCAATTATCTGATGCAATTACCAAATTACTCCTTGATGAACAATTGAGAATTAAATTGGGACTGTCTGGATATGATTTTGTGCATGAAGAATGTAATTCTATTTCAATGGCTAAAAATTCATTAAAATTATACGAAGAATTATTAAAAATTAATCATAATAAATAGAAGATATTTAGGTGTGAGATATGAAAAAAGATTTTTTTAAAGATCCAAAAATTAAATTCCCAGCTTATGAACCTTGGATTTCGAATGAAGATAAAAAAATTGTGAATAAAACTTTGAGTCAGAACATGTTAACACTAGGACCTCAATTAGAAAAATTTGAGAGTGATTTTTCTAAATATTCTAATGCAAAATATGCAGTAGCAGTATCAAATTGTACTGCTGCACTACATCTATCTTTAATGGCATTAGGAATTAAAGAAAATGATGAAGTTATTATTCCAGATTTAACATTTGTGGCAGATGCAAATGCAGTTTTAGCATGCAATGCCAAACCAGTAATTGCAGATATTAATAAAGAGAATTTCTTTTTATCGATTTCAAATATTAAAAAAAATATTACAAAAAAAACTAAAGCAATAATTCCAGTCCACATTTATGGTCAAGTTTGTAATATTGAAGAAATTATGGATGTTGCAAAGGATAATAATCTAAAAATTATAGAAGATTGTGCTCATGCAGTTGGAACTTTTCATAAATCTAAACATGTTGGAACATTAGGAAGTACTGGATGTTTCTCATTTTATCCTACAAAAAATATTACAACAGCTGAAGGTGGAATGGTTATAACTAATTCAAAACAAATTGCAGAAAAAGTGAGACAGTTACGAAGTCATGGAATGACAAAATCACTCAAAAACAGATATTCTAGTGAATATCCATGGATTTTTGACATTATAGAGCCAGGATATAACTATAGATTGGATGAAATTCGTGCAGCTTTGGGCATTACACAATTAAAACGAATTAAAAAAATTAATGACCTTCGTAAAAAAGCATCATTATATTATCATGAAAATTTACAAAATATTCCAGGAATAATTTTACCAGATATGGTAAATGATAAAAGCCATTCATATCATCTTTATACAATTAGAGTAACTAAACCATACAAATTATCAAGAAATCAACTATTCAAAAAATTAAAAGACAATGGAATTAGAACTACTGTATATTGGATGCCTGTTCATAAATATACTGCATATCAAAAATTTGCTAAAAAATCTAATGTTACTAATACAACAAAAATTTATGATGAAATTTTGGCACTACCTTTATTTCCAAATATATCAAAAATTCACCAAGATAATGTGATTAGAGTTATCAAATCATCCTAAAAAATTTTAAATTATTTCTGAAAGCCATACTTCTTTATGACTAGAATTTGAAAGTCTATGTGCTTCCATCACTTTTGCTTGATTTAATAATTCTTCTTCAAAATTAAATGGAGATTTTTTCTTACCCATAATTTCCATACAAAAAGCATCAATCATTTTAAGAAAGTGATCCGTAGAAGGAATTTCAATAATTTCATTTTTTCTGCCTTCCCAACTATTTTCAATATTATATTGTAAATTTATTTTTGTTATAAAATCAGATGGAACAGAATATGCTCTATCTAATGATATTATTCCATCAGATCCCCATACTTCATATTTTGCTTGATAATAATTTCCATTTGCATAAGTTATACTTGCAGTTTTGTTATTTTTGTATGATAGAATGGATGTTCCTTTTACATCAACATCATTTTTTAGATCATTATAACTTTGATAAAATACAGAAACAGGTTCTCCATCAAAAATCATTCTACTAGCACATATTGGATAACATCCAGAATCATTCAAAAATCCACCTCCTAATTCCTTATTGTATCTAATATCACCTTCTGGAAAAGATGGAAATCCAAAACTACCATTAAATGAATCAATTTTACCAATTTTTTTATTATTTATCAATTCTTTGACTTTTTGATGTTGAGGATGAAATCTAAACATAAAACCCTCCATTATTCTTACATTGTTATTTTTTGAACATTCAACCATTTTTTTTGCTGAAGTAAAAGAATCTGTGGATGATTTTTCACAATAAACATGTTTTCCTGCACATGCTGCTTTGATAGCTAATTCTTCATGTGTTCCAATTGGGGTAGAAATGTAAATTACATTTATTGAATCATCAGATATTACATCATCATAAGTACCATTTTTTTTACAATTAAATTCATTAGAAAATTCTTTAGCTTTGTCATTTGTTCTACTTCCAATCATTTCAAGTTCAGCAAATTCTGACTTTAATATTGCAGGAATGACTGATTTCTTAGCAATTCGTGAACAACCAATAATACCAAATTTTAGTGGATTCAATTTATTCACAAATATGAAATAATTCCTCTTACATGCGGTCCAACAAAATTTTCAATTTTTAATAATTGTTTAATTTGATATAATGTAATCCAAATAAAATAATCTGGAATTTCTAATTCTTCATTTTCTTTAATTTCTACAATCATATTGTAATTTGATTTTAAATGAAACCTTCCACCATCTTCTGATTGCCATTTTGCATAAATAATTTTTGGATTATTTGATTCATCAAAATATTCAGCAAATACAGGTCGTTTTCCACCATGAGCTTTTAGCAAATTACTTGTTGTTGCTTGTAATGTTGGAGATAATTGCAATTTTCCAATATTTCCTGGTTCAGCTTTTGCTTGAAGTAAATAATGTGGAACACCATTAATTTTTTTCATTAAAATTCCTAATATTCCTCCTGGATTTTTTGCAATCATTGGTTGAGTCCAACCTTCTTTCCCAACTTCTCGGTCAAATGTATTTGAAACTTTAACACCAATAATTTCAAAAAATCCTTTTGAATCATGTGAAATATTTCCAGATTCCTTTTTTATATTCCATTTTTCTAAATCTTTAATATCAATTTCTTCAACTATCATATCTGATTGTTCTCGTTTTTTATTAAACCAATCAATAACATAATCTAGTTTGTTTATCTGATTATCATCTTGAATTGATTCTAACATGGTTTCAATTCTTGATTTTGTATCTTCGTCTATTTTATACTCATTATTTTTTAAACAATTTATTATTTCATCTGATATCAATACAATGAATCCATATTTGATCAAATTATAAATTTTTTAAGATTGTTTAATATACTATTTAAATTAAATTATAGCGTATCAATGTATTATTTTATAATTTTATTATTATTTTTTCTTCCATTTACTGCATTTGCTGATTCATCAGAAAAATGTTCAATACTTACTGAGATAAATAACGATAAAATATTGAATGATATAAAAAATGGATCAATAAATTTTTCTTATTGTGAATTAATAGGAATAAAACTTAACTCCCTAGATCTTACTAATGCAAATTTTTCTGGATCAAATTTGTCTGGAAGTTACTTTTATGGAAGTAATTTAGAAAATGCAAATTTTGATAATGCAATACTATATGGAACAAATTTTCAATCTACTAATTTAGAAAATGCAAATTTTAATAATTCAATTCTTGATGGTTCTACATTTAGAGATGCCAATTTAGAAAATGCAAATTTCACTGATTCAAGTTTAAAAAATGTGAATCTATACAAAGCTAATTTAATTAATACTGATTTCACTAGTGCAGATGCAACAAATACAAATTTTTGTGGTGCATATTTAGCTTATATGAAATTTGATAATACTATTTTTAAAAATACAGATTTACATAATGCAAAATTAATGTTTACTGACTTAAGTACTTCAATATTTGAAAATACAAATTTTGTTGGTGCAGATTTATCTAATTCTAATTTTAAAAATCAAAATTTACAAAATTCAAATTTATATGCTGTAAATTTGTATAATGCAAATTTAGATGGTGTTAATTTACAAAATTCAAATTTAAGATTTGCAAATTTAATTAATACTAATTTAATGAATACAAATTTAATTAATACTGATTTTTATAATGCAACTATCAAAAATACTGATTTTGATGGAACGCTTTTTCATAATACCAATTTTTTTGGTACTAGCATATTAGATAATTACAAACCTTTGAATGATTCTGAACTAATTTTTAATTCTAAAGGTAATGCTATTACTTACTCACATTATGGCTTCTCAGTTAATTCTGATGATGTATCTGATATTCTCTTTCAAGAAAATCTAACTGGATTAACTCTTTATCAAAAAATATTTAAAAATTCTCATATAAATGAAAAAAATTTATCAGGTTCATTATTTCAAAATATTATATTTGAAAATCTAGATATTAAAAATTCTCAATTTCTTGGTGTTCAATTTCATAATGTTACATTTAAAAATTCAAATTTAACTAACATTGATTTTTCTGGTTCTACATTTAAAACTCTAAATTTTATTAATACTACTTTGAATAATTCAAAATTAAATCATGTATATGGTAATTTAGTATTTAAAAATTCAAATTTAACTAACATTGATTTTTCATATTCACAAATTGATACAACAATTTTTGATAATATTGATTTAACCACTTCTAATTTTTCACATACGATATTACATAATAGTCAATTTATTAATTCTAATTTAGATGGATTACATATCGTTAGCGCAGAATTAAAGAATGCATCATTTAAAAATTCTAATGTTAAAAATTTAAAATTTAATGATAGTGTATTAACTAATATCATCTTTGATGAAAATACAATATTTTCTTCTGATATACGCAATGATATTTTTTTAAGTAATTCACTTGAACCAATAATAAATTATTTTGATTATTTAGATCGAGTTTTTAAAAATCAATTAATAAAACATTTAGGATTTGTTGATGATAATCCCTTTTCTAAATTTTATTAATTTCATTATTCTAAATCAAATGTACTATCTGAAATTGTTCTTTTCTTAAAGTGATTTTTAATTTTTTCCTGTAATTCAGTGAATTTAATTATTTCTTCATCTGTAAGTTTTTCATCTTTTAACATTTTCATCATTAAGTCATTGGAGAATAAATATGCCGCAATTATTGCTTCTGAATTTAATAATTGCCTTCGGGCATGTGGATTACTTTCAATTGAAATATCTGCTTCTGATTTAAATCCTGGACTTTTTTTAAAATGAATGTATCCTGCTCCAACTAAAGCTGGAATTCCAATTACGATTACTGCAATAACATAATGTCCAAATGTTGGAAAAATTTGTTGCAAAAATATAATATTTTCAATTGCTAAATAATATGTAACAACTAATGTGTTCACAGCTGCAAAGAGAAATGCAAAATAAACTGCCCAACCTGTTCTAAAATAAAACCATGCTCTAAAACTTGTTGATTTTTTTCTTACATCACTCATAATTTTCTCTCTTTGTAATTTTATCAATATCTGTTAATATTATGTCTGAAAGTGTTCTAGTGTTAGAATGATCTTGAACTTTTTGTTTTAACATTTTCATTTCATTAAGTTCCTTGTTTGTAAATTCTATATTATTTAATTTTTTAATTAATAATTTATTTAGTCTATCCACTATTAGTAAAAGTAATTCTGTATTCACTACTCCTCTAATATCATGTGGATTTGTTTCTACTTTTATTACTGCTTCTTCTTTGTATGCAGGACTACGTTTAGTATGAATATATCCAACTATTATTAAAGCTGGAATTCCAATTATGATTACTGAAATAACATAATGTCCAAATGTTGGAAAAATTTGTTGTAAAAACCCAATGTTGTCAATTGCTAAATAATATGTTGTAATTATTGTATTTAATGCTGCAAAAATAAATCCAAAATATGTTGCCCATCCTACCCTAAAATACTGCCACAAACGGAATGTGTGACTTACGTTATGGGCATGTGTTGTATCTGTATATTTCACAATGACAATAAATTGAGCAAGTATATCAATTAGACTACTAAAATAAATGAAAATTGTTATTTTTATTTTTTAAAATATTCATTTTTTTAAAACAATTTCAAGGAACACTAATCTTTCTGCTCTATAATTATCACGAATAAAAAGTGTAAATAAATTTTTGAAGAATATTTTAGGTCCTACAATTAAAAAAACATTTACAGTTAAAGGAAAAAAAGGAAATAAACAATGTAAAATTCCGAGACCTTGTTTTTTTGTATTGCTATATAATTTCTTGAAATAAGCAGAATCCCTTTTTCCTATATTAGATTTAAACATCATAATTCCATCTTCTACATGAATATCACCATATTTTAATATCTTAAGAATAAAAGGAACTTCCCAACTAACAAAATTATTTTTTGTCATAGATTTTTTTAAATACTTTTTTCGATAAATTGCATATACATATTCAAATCTTTTAACTCTAAAAAGAAATTTTATTTTTTCTTCATAATTACCTATAAGGGGATGAACAAATTCATATTTTTTCTTTGATTTAATATTTTTAAATTTTTCAAAATCTTTTTCTTTCCATGATTCACTGAAGTATTCTATTTCACTAGTACTGCCAACAAAATTAGGATTTTTTTCAAGAAATTCTAAATTTTTTTTAATAAATTCTGGATGCCAAATATCATCTGCAGCTGCCCACATAAAATATTCTGTATTTGATTCATTTAATACAAAATTAAAATTACCTATAATTTGTGTATTAGATTTTTGTTGAAAAAATTTAATTCTAGAATCTTTATTTTGATATTCTTTACATATATTTGAAGTATTATCAGTTGAAGCGTTGTCTGATATAATTACTTCAAAATCACTAAATGTTTGACAAAGAAGTGAATCTAAACATTTACGAATAGATTTTTCACTATTAAAAACTGGTATACCAATGCTTAATTTTGATTTTTTTTCTTTTTTCAAATTAATATCTCTTATCAGATTTAATTTAAGATAGTTTTTAAAAATTCTTTGTTTAAATTAATTTTAATTTATATTCATTTTTACATAATGTTAATTAATTTTAAATATCTTCTACTGAATACATTTATAGCTAATAATGAAATTTTACTTGTGAAAGCCGTCATATTAGCTGGTGGACTTGGAACAAGAATTAGTGAAGAAACAAATCTAAAACCAAAACCCTTGATTGAGATAGGAGGTATGCCTATTTTATGGCATATTATGAAAAGTTATTCTTCATATGGAATAAATGATTTTGTAATTTGTTGTGGATATAAGGGATATATGATTAAAGAATATTTTGCAAATTATTTTTTACATAATTCTGATGTCACTTTTGATATTAAAAATAATAAAATGGAAGTTCATCAGAAATCCGTAGAACCATGGTCAGTTACATTGGTAGATACTGGATTAGAAACAATGACCGGTGGTAGATTGAAAAGAATAAAGAAATTTGTTTCTGATGATTCTTTTCATTTTACATATGGTGATGGATTAAGTGATATTGATCTTACAAAATTATTTGAATTTCACAGAAAAAGTAAATCTATTGCTACTGTTACTGCTGTACAACCACCAGGTAGATTTGGAACTTTAGATATTACTAAAGATAAAGTTACTACATTTAAAGAAAAACCTTCAGGTGATGGTAATTGGATAAATGGTGGATTTTTTATATTAAATTCAAGTGTTTTTGATTATATTGAAAATGATTCAACTATTTGGGAAAAAGAACCATTAGAAAGCCTTGCACACGATAATGAATTATCTGCATTCAAGCATTTTGGTTTTTGGCAACCATTAGATACATTACGTGATAAAAATTATTTGGAAGGATTGTGGAGTGGTGATAAAGCTTTATGGAAAAATTGGAAATAAACAAAAATTTTTGGAAAGATAAACGAATTCTTGTAACTGGACATACTGGTTTTAAAGGTAGTTGGTTAACATTATGGTTAAAAAAATTAGGATCTGATATTACTGGATTTTCAAAAGATACACCTACAAACCCTAGTCTTTTTGAATTATCTGAAATAAAAAATGACATTGATTCTATTTCAGGTGATCTCAGAAATTTTAATGATATTAAAAAAGTAATTCATGATAAAAAACCTGAAATTATAATTCATATGGCTGCTCAATCCCTCGTACCAATTTCATATGAAAATCCTAGAGAAACATATGAAACAAATGTAATGGGAACTGTTAATTTATTGGAATCAATAAGGAATGAAAAAAATACATGTATAATTCTAAATGTAACTAGTGACAAATGTTATGAAAACAGAGAACTTTCACGAGGATATGTAGAAGGGGATAAAATTGGAGGACATGATCCTTACAGTAGTAGTAAAGGTTGTTCTGAATTAATTACATCTGCATATAGAAAATCATTTTTTAATTCATCCAATAATCAAAATATTGTGAGTCTTGCATCTGCAAGAGCTGGTAATGTAATAGGAGGTGGGGATTGGGCAAAAGAAAGATTGATTCCAGATTTAATTAAATCCATTATGAATAATGAACCAGTAAAAATTCGTAATCCTAATGGTATTAGACCTTGGCAACATGTACTTGAACCGTTAAGTGGATATTTGAAATTAATTGAAAAAATAGAATTTAATAAAGATAAATTTTCAGAAAGTTGGAATTTTGGTCCAAATGAAGAAAACAAACCAGTCTCATGGATAATAGATAAAATATCAAAATTATATGGCGTTAAATGTAATACTTATGTGGATAATAAAAAAATAATACATGAAACCCAATCTTTAAAATTAGATTGTACAAAAGCAAAACAACAATTAGGATGGGAACCAAAAACAAATTTAGAAAAAGGACTTGAATTAACTGTGGAATGGTATAAACAATATGAAAATAATAATAATGTAAGAAAAATTACAGAGAAACAAATTGAAGATTTTAATTTATTTTAAAATAATTTATTTCTCATATCGTTAGTCATTTCTAAAATTGTGTCCCCGTTCTTTAATTTTGATATAAAATCTACATTTGCAAGAATATATCTTCCCCAAGTTATCATATCTAGATGACCATTTTTGATTTCTTTAGTGGCATTTTCTTTTGTTAATGATGCTCCACCGATCAAGAAATGTGGCCATATTTTTCTAATTTTATCAATTACCAATTCAGAAGTTTCATAATAATCCGCATTGGCACAACTAACATCTAATTGTCTTAAACCTAATTTATCTAATTCAGGAATTAAGTATTTCAACATTTCATCTAAGTTATCCCAATTGTAAATTTTACCCATAAAACGTGACGGCGAAATTCTAATCATTAATTTATCACTTCCAATTTTTTCTATTGCTTTTTCAACAATATCTAATGCAAATCGACATCTATTTTCAACTGTTCCACCATATTCATCGGTTCTATCATTTATTTTTGCATCAAAAAATTGATCAATTAGATATCCATGACCAAAATGTAGTTGTACTCCATCAAAACCTGCATCTATTGCTTTCAATGAAGAACTTACAAACATATCAGTAATTTTTGGTAATTCTTCTTTCAAAAGAGCTCTTGGAACTCCATATGGCTTATTATTTTGTCTATTTGTTCCCGATGCTGCTTTATCAGTTGAACTTACTGGAGAAATACCTCCAGTAAAATCAGAATGTGATATTCGTCCACAGTGCCATAATTGAGCATAAATTTTTGAATCATGTTTGTGAATTTTCTCTGTTATATTTTTCCAACTTTGAATATGTCTATCATTATACAAATGTGGAACATTATTGTAACCATCAGCTGATGGATGTATGATTATTCCTTCTGTAATGATTAATGCAATTCCATTTTTTGCTCTTCTTTCATAATAATTTGACATTTGATTTGTTGCGCAATGATTTTTGTCTGCAAATCCTCTAGTCATTGGACTCATTACACTTCTATTCTTCATTTTTCCTAGAAATTTTGATTGAAATTGATCAAAAATAATTGAATCTATCAAAACAGTTTTTTAAAATATTGATGACTTAAATATTCTTTTAATTCTTCTTGCCAGTTTCTTTGAATATCTAGTCCTTCTTTCTCTAGTTTTCTATTATTCATTAGTACTAGTAATGGTCGTTTAGCTTTTTCTTTTTTACTAAATTTTGATGAACTTATTTTTACTAAATTAATTTTTTTGGTTAATGATAATATTGAAACTATTTCTTTTGTTAATTCATAGAATGAAGCTTTTCCATGAGATGCCATATTGTATTTGCCACTTTTTTGATTTGCTAGTAGTAAAAGACAATTTAGTGCTAAATCATTTGTAAAAGTAGGTTGCCAAATTCTATCTCCTATTTCTAATAATTTTTCTTCACTATGAATTTTTTTTAAAATTTCAGGAATAATTTTTCCAACAAAATTTTTATCATTTTCTCTACCTCCAAAAAATCCACCCATTCTTACAACTAATGAATTTTGAAATTTATTAAAAATAATTAATTCTGATTCTAATTTGTGTTTAGCATAAAGAGATAATGGATTTGGTTTTGTTTCTTCATTAACTGGATTTGATTTACCATCATAAATTAAAAATGATTGAGGATAAAATAATTTAGAATTAGTTTTTTTTGCTAATTCAATTATGTTATTAATTCCTTGAACATAAACTTTGTAAGATTCATCTGGATGTTCTTCACAGTATTCTACCGGAGTTAAACTTGATATACTTGCACAATGAATAATAAAATCTAACTTTTTATTATCATATGATAATACTTGTTCTAAATTTGTGACATCTAATTCTTTTTTTGTACATTTTATAATTTGGCAATTAGGTACATATTTTTTTAACATTTCATCAAATGCAATACCTAACATTCCTTCTCCTCCATTAATTAAGAATTTTTTTCCAGATAATTTTAATAGATTTTTTTTAATATTAATCATAAATTTATTAAAAAAATACTTGTATTTCATTGTTGATTTAAAATTTATAGATTACAAAAAAATTTTCATGAAATAAATAATTTTTATTTTTTTAATAATTTAGATAAAAACACATGAATAATACATTTTATAACAATATACGCATGGATGAAAAAATATTATCAAATCCAAATTTAGATACTGAATCTAAATCTAGAGAACTAAGGAATGAAATTCTTAAATTAGTTGAAGATTATTCAAAAATTTCACATCAAACAAAGAAATTTGTGCCTGGAAAATCATTTGTTCCTTGTGCTGGACGCGTATATGACTCTCATGAAATGCAAATGCTTACAGCAGCATCATTAGATTTTTGGCTTACTACAGGACGTTTTAATGCTGAATTTGAAAAAAAATTATCTGAATTTTTAAATGTAAATTTTGTTGCTTCAACAAATTCAGGTTCTTCTGCAAATCTATTAGCACTAAGTGCTTTAACTTCTGATAAATTAGGGGATAGATCCTTAAATTCTGGAGATGAAGTAATTGGAGTGGCTGCATGTTTTCCTACTACTGTTAATCCAATTATCCAAAATAATTTAATCCCTGTATTTTTGGATATTGAATTTCCTAATTATAATATAGATACTACATTAATTGAAGATGCAATCACCGATAAAACTAAAGCCATAATGTTAGCGCATACTTTAGGAAATCCATTCAATCTAAATGAAATCACAAAAATTGCGAGACAAAATAATCTTTGGTTAGTTGAAGATTGTTGTGATGCATTAGGTTCAAAATATGATGGTAAATTAGTAGGAACTTTTGGAGATATTGGTACATTGAGTTTTTATCCTGCACATCATATGACTATGGGAGAGGGTGGAGCTGTATTTACTAATGATCCATTATTAAAAAAACTGATAATTTCTTTTAGAGATTGGGGGCGTGATTGTTACTGTGATCCTGGTGAGAATAATACTTGTGGAAAAAGATTTGATTGGAATTTTGAAGGATTACCTCATGGTTATGATCATAAATTTATTTATACACATGCTGGTTATAATTTTAAAATTACTGACATGCAAGCTTCTATAGGATTAGCACAATTAAATAAAATTGAAACATTTATTGAAAAAAGAAAAGAAAATTTTAATTGGCTTAAAACTCATTTAGAAAAACATGATAAATATTTTCTTTTACCTAAAGAAACACAAAATAGTGAACCATCTTGGTTTGGTTTTCCAATTTTAATAAAAGATAATGCTCCTTTCTCGTTACAGGAATTAAATGGATATTTATTTTCACATAATGTGGATACAAGGCCAATTTTTGCAGGAAATATTGTTAAACAGCCATACTTTCAAAATAAAGAATTTAGAATTATTGGTAATTTAACAAATACTGACAAGATGATGGAAAGAACATTTTGGATTGGAGTTTATCCTGGATTAACAATTGAAATGATGGAATATGTTGTTAAAATTATTGATGAATTTATTCAATTTAAAGAGAAATAAATGAGGAATTCCATTTATCTTTAGGAGTAATATGATAATTGAAATTTAATGAAACTAAAATTCATGGAGTATTTCTAATTGAATTAGAAAAAATTGAGGACAAACGAGGATTTTTCTCTAGAACTTTTGATAAAATAGAATTTCAAAAAAATAATTTAACTGACGAATTTGTACAATCTAGTTTGTCTTATAATAAAAAAAAAGGTAGTTTAAGAGGAATGCATTTTCAACTATACCCCTTTGAAGAAACAAAAATAGTTAGTTGTGTAAGTGGTAAAATTTTTGATGTTGTAATTGATTTAAGGGAAAATTCATCAACCTTTAGATTATTTGATATCAATGAATTATCTGCTGATAATTATTCTATGTTGTATATTCCACCTGGTATTGCTCATGGTTTTCAAACTTTAGAAGCCAATTCAGTAATACATTATGAAATGAGTCAATATTTTAATCCTAAATATTATTCTGGAATAAAATATAATGATCCCCAATTCAATATTGAATGGCCTCTTCCAGTTTCATCTCTTTCAGAAAATGATAGTAAATTACCTTATTTTTCTGAAAATACATATTTTAAATTGTAATTATTGATATGGTTATGATATTTACTATTTTTGGTTCAACTGGTTTTATTGGAAAAAATTTAGTTAATTACTTAAAGGATCAAGAAATTGAAATTAAAACACCTGACATTAGACATGATGATATTACAAATATAGATTTAGGAAATATAATTTATGCAATTGGGGAACCAACACAAAATGGAACCATAGACAATTTTACTAAATCCCATCTTGAACATTTGAATCATATACTTTGTAATGCAACTTTTGATTCTTTCTTGTACTGTTCTGCAACAATTGTCTATTCTAATTCAACAACAACTTTTGAAGATAGTTTATTATGTACAAATTCAATAGACTCTCAAAATCTTTATGCCAATTTAAAAATTTTGGGAGAATCTATTTGTTTATCTTATAATAATCCAAAAATTAAAATTGTAAGATTGTCTAATGTTACAGGAAATAATCCTACTTCAAATTTATTTTTACCTTCTATTATTCGTGATGCCATTAATAAAAAAAATATTCATTTATTTACAACATTAGAAAGTGAAAAAGATTATGTTTTAATTGATGATGTAGTAAAATTACTGCCTAAAATATCTATAGATGGTAAATTTCAAATTTATAATGTTGCAAGTGGAACTAATATCACAAATAAGGAACTTACATCTTTAATTCAAAAAATAACTAAATGTACTTTATCAATTTCTGATGATGCGTTTAATTATTCATTTCCAAAAATTGACATCAGTAGAATAATTGATGAATTTGATTTTAATCCACAATTAATATTGCCATATTTGAAGGAATTAGTAAATAATTATCAAATAAAGTAAATTTTATTTATTTAAAGCGATTATTAACAAGTTTTTAAATATAAATAATTATTTTAATTTTATAAAAAATTGATTTTTATGTATTAAAATTAGATGATGTCTATGGAAAAAAAATCTTTTTCTGATTTTTTAAAATTTTTAGGTTATGACGATTTATCATTAGATGATTTTTGGATTTTGGGAAATTCAACCAATAATGCTGATAAACAACTTGAATTTCATCGAGGACCATTACTTTATGCTTTAATTTGTTATTTGAAACCTAAGAAAATATTAGAATTTGGAACTGGTGGTGGATATAGTACATTATGTATGGCAAAGGCATTAACTGATTCAAAAATTGATGGAAAAATTTACACTGTTGATAGAGTTGGTAATACTGAAAAAATTTCTAGATATTATCAACTTCCATCAGACAAACATCCTCAAAAAAATAATATTAGTAATTATGAAATTTGGAAATCCATTGCTCCTTTAGAATGGATTGAAAAAATAATTCCTTTACAAGGATATTCAGGTATAGTTATGGATAAAAATAAATTTGAAAATATTGATTTTTGTTATATTGATGGTAATCATAGTTATGATGGTACAAAACATGATTTTTTATCATTTTTACAAATTGCATCAAATAATTTTTCTGTATTATTTGATGATTATATTGAAAGAGAATTTTATGGAGTTAAAGAATTCATTGATAAAGAAGTCGAGCCTAATTTTCATTCATTTTTAATTGATACTGATCCAAACAAAGATTTTCATCAATTTATTAAAAAAGAACATGATTATGGAATGGTATATTTTAAACATGAATCAAATTTTTCAGCATTAAAAAATTATAATGAAATAGATGTTAATTCATTTTTAAAACAATATCGTAATAATGATTCCAGAATAAGATCAAGGCGTTATAATGTTGAGAAAAAAATTCCATTTATAAAAAATATTCGATTTAAATTTTGGAAAAAATAATTAGTATAATTAAATTAAAATTTATGCTTTTTTAAATGTAATATCTTGTGCATTTCTATATGATTCAACTGTTCCAACATCAACCTCTTCTTCATTTTTATTTAGTGTAATAGCTAAAACTTTTTTCTTATTTTCAATTAAATTCTGAATTGCATCTGTTAGTTGAAATTCTTTTCCTTTTCCAAGTTTAATTTTTTTTAAACTTGAAAAAATATCTGATTTAAAATAATAAAGTGGTAATATCCCAAATTTTGATTTTGGTTTATCTGGTTTTTCTATAACCTCTGTTACATCAAATAGGTTATTAGAAATTTTATTAATTGTTGGAACTCCATATTTTTTAGAATTTGTTATATTTTTACAAAGTAAAATTGCTTTTGCATCTGGATATTTTTTAGATGTTTCTATTAATCGTAATATGGGATGTTTTGATTTACTTAATATTGTAACATCTCCAGCATGAACAATGAAATCTTCTTTACCAACATATCCTTCTGCACATTTAACTGCATCTCCAAAACCCATTGGTTTATTTTGATTTATCCAAACTAAATGTGATTTCTCTAATTTTTGATAAAATTTAGACATTGTTTTTTTATAATCTCCTTGCAAATCTCTCAAATAGGTTTCATGAGGTGTAAAATGATCCTCAATTGTTCTTTTCTCTCTACCTACAATAAAACAGTAATCTCTGAAATTCATTGAGTATAATTGATCATAAACATATTGTAATAATGGTAAAACAATTTTTTTAGAACTACTAATATTTGAAAAAATAGGCATCATTTCTTTAGGCATTTCTTTTGTGAATGGTAGTAATCTTGTTCCCTTACCAGCGGCTGTAATTACAACTTTAGTCATAAAAAATCACTATTAATTTAATCATCAAGTTTTTAAAATTTTGGTTCTAATATTAGTATTAATAGGTTCAAAATATCATGACTGATGTAAATGTCTCAATCAAAAATTAATATGAAAAATATTGAAGAAATTAAAAATGCATTAGATTTTAAATCTCTCAAAGTATGTGTAATTGGTATTGGGAGAATAGGTCTTCCCACGGCATTATCTTTTGCTAAATCTGGATTACACACAATTGGTGTTGACATAAATGAAGATTTGATTCAAAAAATTAATTCTGGTGTTTTCCCTTTAAAGGATGAACCTGGTTATGAGGATATTTTTAAACAAGTTCTCAAAGAGAAAACATTTTCGGTTACTTCAAAAATTGAAAATGCTGTTCCACATTGTGATTTAATTCTATTATCATTACCTACACCTATGGATGAAAATAATATTCCAGATTATTCGGCTTTAAGATCAGTTGCAACACAACTTTCAGATATTTTGGCCCCAAATTCTTTAGTAATTGTGGAAAGTACAATTGAACCCGGTTTTATTGAAGATGAAATGATTTCATTGATATCTAAATCTAATCGATTAAAAATTGAAGAAACTTTTCAAATAGGTGTTTGTCCTGAAAATGCAAATCCAGGTGAAATTTTACATGATTTTACAAATCTACCAAGATTAGTTGGTGGAATAAATGATAACATCAAAGAAATAATTAAAATTATTTATAATTTTGTTTTTAAAGTTGATTTAATTGAAATGCCTGATTGTAAAACTGCAAATGCAGTAAAACTAACAACAAATGTTTTTCGAGATATCAATATTGCATTTGTTAGTGAATTATCATTAATGTTTGAAAAATTAGGAATTGATACAATGAAAGTATTAGAAGCTGCAAAAATGAAATATAATTTTCAAATACATTATCCCGGTGCAGGTGTTGGAGGACCTTGTTTACCAATTAATTCTTACCAACTTTTGAACACTGCAAAACGTGCAGGTGTAAAATTGAATATGATTGAATCCGGTAGAAAAATTAATGAAAAAATGCCTGCACATGTTATTGAATTAATTTCTGATGCATTTGATGAATCTAATCAAAAATTAGAAAATAGTAAAATTTTAATTTTTGGAATTTCTTATAAACCAAACGTAAAAGATGTTCAACTTTCTCCAGCAAAAATTATTATTGATAAATTACAAAAACTTGGAGTTGACGTTCATGTATATGATCCATTTTTTACTTCAACAGTAATTTTTGGTTTAGAAACTCAAAATAATCTAGAAAATATTCTTCCAAAAATGGATGGAGCAATAATTGTAACTGGTCATGATGATTTTAAAAATATACCAATATCTTCATTTTTAAAAATGAAACATCCAATACTGGTTGATACAAGAGGAATTATAGATCCAGTAGTTGCAAAAAAAGAAAAAATAATTTTTAGAGGATTGGGTCGTGGAGGGTTTTAACTCAGCATTAAATGCATCATCAATAGTAAATATACTCACTCTTAGATATGATCCTTCAATAAATCCAATTTTACCCAAAAAAACATGGAATGATTTTGAAACTAATAATAAAATTCCCGATATTTCGTTTATTGAAAAGCAAATTAAAAATGAGATTAAAGAAAAAATTGATTCTTTAAATTCTCAAAAAGTGTCAATTGCTTTGAGTGGAGGAGTAGATTCAACGCTAGTTTTAGCATTGCTGAGAAAATCCTATCCTGATATCAACATTGATGCAATTTCGATAAAATTTGCAAATAGTGTTGATGAAACATCTATGGCTTCAAAAACTGCAGAAAAATTCAATGCAAATCATCATGTTGTTTATTTAGAGAATTACTTATCAGAATTACCAAAAGCAATAAGTCAAATTAAATTACCTTTTTGGGATTTACATTGGTATTACGTAGCAAAAAAATCAAAAACTTTTTCAAATGTTTTAATTTCTGGAGATGGTGGGGATGAAGTTTTTAGTGGTTACACATTTAGATATGAAAAATTCCTTTCATTAACGAATAATAAATCAACACCAAAAGAAAAAATTCTGGCATATTTATCATGTCATGAAAGAGATCGTGTACCTGATCAAGAGTTTCTTTTTGGAAAAAAATCTAATTTTTCTTGGAATTCAATTTATGAATTACTTTTACCGTATTTTGATAATTCACTTTCTAGATTAGAACAAGTTTTTCTTGCAGACTATAATGGAAAATTATTATATAATTTTAATCCAATCAATTCAAGAATTGTCAAAAATTTTAATATTGATGTAGTTACTCCATTGTTAAATAAAAAATTAATTTCATATGGATTAAAAATTCCAACTAAATTTAAATATGATCAATCTAAAAATATTGGAAAACTTCCATTAAGAGAGATACTTGTAAAAAATAAAACAGATAAATTAATTTCAAAAGAAAAACTTGGATTTAATGTTAATACAATCAATTTATGGAATATACATGGTCATAAATTATGTAAAGAATTTTTAAGTGAATCTAGAATTGCAAAAGAAGGATGGATTAATGATGAATGGATTCAAAAATACATTAATCAAAAAGATCTAAATTTTAATTATGTCAATAAATTTATGGGTCTTTTAGCATTTGAAATTTGGTACAGATTATTTATTACAAAAGAAATGAGTAGTAATGATAAATTAGATTAAATTATAATTTAGCAATTAAGAATATTTTGATATAAAAATATTCAAATTCATATGTTCAAATATTTTTAATTTATTGTTATTTACACATAAATGGAGTCAAAATTATGTGTGAATATGAAAATTCTAATAGCTTCTGGTGCTGGTGGAGGTACTGCAAAAGGTAGAATTGGTAAACATATCCATCTAAAAGATTTTGGTGAGGCTTTAGTACGAAAAGGTGTTGAATACAAATTAGTATATGAAAATGATTATGTTTCTGGATTTCCTAGTAAAAATATTAAAAGTTGGTTTTCCAAAAAAAAATTTCATGATTTAATTAATGATTTTAATCCAGATGTAGTTTTTGTAGATAGACAATCACATTTTGGATTAGAGAGTATAAAATTAAAAATTCCAACTTATGTTTATCTTCGTGGTAACTATTGGTCAGAAATTGAATGGGCAAAAAAAACAGTTTACAAAAGTTTTTTCATGAGATGGGTTTTAGATCAAAGGAAAAAAATTGCAAATAAAGTATTTGAAAAATGTAATGGAATTTTCATGACGGCAGATTATTTAGATAAAATAATTAAAAAACAAATTCCTAATGCAAAAACACTGCATTTTCTCGAAGGTTTAGATACGTCACGTTGGTACCCACAGGAAGGAATGAAATTAGAACATCCTTGTGTTGGAATGTTACATGATGCAAATTGGTGGGGTAAAACAAAAGAAATGCTAGTTTTGGAAAATGTAATTAAAGAAATGCCTAATGTTCATTTTTACTGGGCAGGTGATGGTCAATACAAAGGACCTATTTTAGAAAAATTGAATCAATTTAAAAATTTTCATTATTTACAAAATCTAGAATATCCAGAAAAAGTTAGAGAATATTTATCTGAAATTGATATTTATGCACTACCTACAGGTATGGATACAACTCCATTATCCTGTAGAGAAGCAATGTCAATGCAAAATCCAGTAGTAGCCTCAAAAGTTGGAGGAATTCCTGAAATGGTTTTTGATAACAAAACTGGATTTCTTGTTAATGAAGGAGATTATAAAGGATGGATAGAAAAATTAACAATTCTTGTTAATGATCCTGATTTGAGAACACAATTTGGTGCTGAAGGCAAGAATACTGTCCTTGAAATTTTTAATTGGGATAAATTAGCTGAAGAATTTATAAACATAGTTTCAAAAAAATAATTAATTAAATTTATTTATTATTTTTATGTGCTCGTCAAACAAGTCATAATTAATTTTAAAAACTTTAAGTTTATAATTAAATCCTTCATCATTAGAATCATAAATTTTCTTTAAAAAATTATAATTATTTTCATTTTCATAAATTTCAATTAAAAATTCCTTTCTTAGATTATCCCGTTTTTGACTTTCATCAACTACTATGTGCGTAAGTCCATTTTCTTCTTCATTTAATAAGAATTCTTCAATATTTTCATACTTGTATGTTGAAAATAGTTTGTGATCATTATTAATTTGATTTTTTAAATTAGGAAATTTCTTATCCAAATCAATAAATTGAAAATATGTTGATTCTGGATAAAATTCATTTATTCCATTTGTTATTTCTTTAATTTTTAAGGATAGAGTAAATGCTTCTTTTTCATATTTTTCATCAATCCATTTGTATTCTAACCATGCAATTGATGAAAAAATTATCCCAATTATTACTAGTACGTAAATTATTTTGAAATTTTTTATTTTCTCTATTTTTTGAATTGAATATAATGAAATTATTGAAAATAATGGAAATAAAATATACAGATATCTAGTTTCTGAAATATCTCGAGCATATGCATAAAATGCAGGTAAAACTAAAATTATTGAAAATAGGAGTAAAATTCCTTGTTTTTGCTCAAATTTCTTAAAATATTTGAATATTCCATATGGTAGAAATATTAGCCAAATTGGAATAGTAATCCATCCAAGAAATTTTATTGTATTTAATACCCCACTTTTAACAAATTCAGTTTTATCTTGTTTTTCTTGATTCCCTGTAAGTGTATTTGAAATATAGTTTGTTCCTCCTAAAATATGACTTGTTAATCCATCTTCTCCTGTTGCTTGAATTCTTGCTTCAACCATTGGAAAAATTATTAATGTAAAAATTAATAAACATAAACCATATTTTAAAATAGATTTTTTATTAATTTTAAATTTCCAAAAATATATTATTGTAAGTGGTAATAATATTAGTAATCCTTCATACCTAATTAAAGAAAAAATTGCAGCAAGTCCAAATGAAATATAATAATATTTTTTATTTTTATTTAATGAAAATAAAATTATTAAAATTCCTATTATTAAGTAAATTGGTTCTGTAATCCCTTGTAATGAATTAATTATTAATCTTGGTTCAAAAATAAAAAATGAAGCTCCTAATAATGAATATTTGTTTGAGAAAAATTTTTTACATAAAAAAAATACTGGAAAAACTGTTAAAGCAGAAATTACTGTTGATAAAATTCTTTGAATATTCATAAAATCCAAAATATTATTTGAAGAATTCATTGAAAAAAATACTGATAGTATTGAAGACCATAAATTATTATGAGCATCATATTCAACAGGTATTTGTTTTAAGATACTCATATCATTTCCATACCAAAAATAATTTTGTGCATCTAATACTAATGGTAAATCAAATGGGAGATAGTAAATTCTAATAATTATACCAATAGTAAAAATAATTAAAAGAAAATATAGTGACTTAGATAAACTGTATTCAAATTTTTTATGACTAATATTATTAGTTTCGTCTTCAAAAATTTTCATTATCCTGTTTTATCTTCTTTCTCTTACAACACTTACTAATGAATATAGTAATATTGATGTCATTGTCAATATGCTTCCTAAAATTATTGATCCTATTCCTATTATTGAAATATTTGTAATTATACTACCACCTATTGCAAATTCCTGTACAGTCCAAACAATAAAAAATAATCCCATTACTAAAAATGCAATTCCAGGAATTCCATAAAACTTTAGAGGATGTTCAATAGAAATAAATTTCATAGTACTGAGAATTACTGAAGTTCCATGAGAGAGTGTTTGTTGCGATGTTATTTCTTTTTCATAAAGAATTGTAATTGGTACTTCTATAATTTTAAATTCATATTTATTTGATTTAATCAAAATTTCTGTTGATACTCCCATTCCTGATTCCGAGGGAATTATTTTTTCTAAAGTTTTTTTATCATATCCTCTAAAACCACTCTGGGAATCTGTAATTTTATTTGTAGTATTAGAATTTACTAAATTTGTTATTGCTTTTATTCCTAATTTTCTATATATTGGAACATTCCCTTCTATATTTCCAAGAAATCTTGAACCTATGACAATATTTGCTTGTTTATCTTTAATTGGTTGGATTACATTGTCTATATCAGATATTTTATGCTGGCCATCTGAATCAAAAGTAACAAGAATATCGCAATCTAATTCTTGTGCTTTTAAAAATAAACTTCTAATTGCTGCACCATAACCTAAATTTTTTTTATGTTTTATAACAATTGCACCCATTTCTTCTGCAATTACTGATGTAAAATCTGAAGATCCATCATCACATACAATAATTAATGCATATTTTTTTTTTAATTGTGCAATAATACTTGCAATATTTTTACCTTCATTAAAAGCAGGTAAACCAATGGCTATTTTCAAATTTCTTCTATTTTTCTCTTTTTTTCTACTTATTATAAGTAGCATATTATTGGTACTGAATAATAGTAGTAAAATAAGATTATATACAAATGATAAAGAAATTTTAGATTTTAATATCAAACAGTATGATTTTAATAGAAAATAATTTTTGTAACACCATGAAAATTGGAATAATTGGATTAGGTTTTGTGGGACTTTCATTTGCATCAGTACTTGGATCAAAAAAATATTCAGTAATAGGTGTAGATTCCGATATTCAAAAAGTCAATAATATTCTAATTGGAAAAGCGCCTTTCTATGAACCAAAACTTGACAAGACATTAAAAAATGCATTAAAAAATGGTCTTAAAATTACTACTGAAATCAATTCAGTAGTAACAGAATGTAAGTTAATTTTCATAGCAGTTGGAACACCACAAAGAAAAGATGGAAGTATAGATCTAACAATGATTAAAAAAGTTGTTAAAGAAATTGGAAAAAGCCTTGCAAAAACAAAAAATATTCCAACTATAATTGTTAAAAGTACAGTTGTCCCTGAAACAACAACAAAAATAATTTTACCAATATTAGAAAATGAATCCAGGAAAAAAATAGGAAAAGGTTTTGGTCTAATTACAAATCCAGAATTTCTTAGAGAAACAAATGCAGTAAACGATACAATTAATCCACATGTTGTAGTAATTGGAGGATACAAGGATAAATTTACAAAAGAAGTAGAAAAATTTTATACAAAATTTCATAAAAATGTTCCAATTGTTAACACAAATCATCAAACTGCTGAGATGGTAAAATATGCTAATAACTCATTTTTAGCTACAAAAATTAGTTTTATTAATCAAATTGCAACTATTTGTGAAGCCATATCGGAAGTAAATGTAGATGCAGTTGCAAAAACTATAGGATTGGATCCAAGAATAGGAAGTCTTTTCTTAACTGCAGGTCCAGGTTATGGTGGATCCTGTTTACCAAAAGATGTTAAAGCAATTATTAATTTTTCAAATAAGTATAAAATTAAACCAGCATTATTACATGCAGTAGAAGAAATTAATCAACAACAATTAGAAAATATAATTAATACAGTAAAGGAAAAAATTGGAAAAATAAGTAATAAAAGAATAGCAGTTTTAGGCCTAGCATTTAAAGATAATACAGATGATATTAGAGATTCAATATCAATAAAATTAATTGATTTATTATTAAAAAAAGGTGCAAAAATTATTGCGCATGATTCAAAAGCAATTTTCAATACAAAAATAATATTTGGAGAAAAAATTCAATATACTAATTCAATTAATGAAGCTATGAAAAATACAGAATGTGCAATAATAATGACAACAGCAAAAGAGTACTCACAAATTAACAATAATGAATTAAAATTGATGAAAAAACGGTTGATTATAGATAGTAGAAGATTATTAGTTAATCGTAATTTAGATGTAGATTATTCAGCAATTGGTATGGGTTAAATATTTTTTAATTAATTAATTCCTTCATTATTTCAACGAGTGATTCAACTGCATTATCATTAGTTAAATTTTGCATAGTATATTCTCTTCCAGCATTTGCAATTTCTTCCCATTTTGAGTTATCAGGATCTGACAAGTATTCTTCAAATTTTTTCTTATAGTTTTTTTCATTGATAAAAATTGCCGTTTCATTATTCTTGAATCCCAATATTTCAGCACCATTTTTTTCTGTAATTTCCATAAATGTAAGACAATTTGAAGCTGTATTTTCCCAATATTTTATCACAGGGTATAATGAATGTGATGCTATAGAAGTTTGATATTGTCCTAAAAGTTTTGGATAATTATCATTAACATATTTGTGATTAAGGGTTGCAGTATAATCAACATAGGGTAATTTTATAGACATTGTTCGAAGTTTATAGTGCTTAAGCATACTAGTTTCACCTCTAAATCGAATAATTTGTTCAAATAATTTAGTAGTTAACTTTGTACTAGCAGCAGCACCAGAACATAAAATTTTATTTTTTATTCTTTGAGAAAAAGGAGTTAGATTTTGATAAAGGGATGGTTCAACCCCATAAATGATTACTTTGTATTTAAAATTTTTAGGGTAATATTTGTAAAAAAAACTTTCAGGTAAATATCCAAAATAATAATCAATTTTATATTTTTCATGATATTCTATCTTTCCCTTAATTTTAGCATCATGTGCATCATTTATTCTACAAATTACAGGAATGTTTAGATTTTCAATTCCAATTAACTCATCTGGAGAACCCCATGAATGATTTTCCCATAACAAAATAATATCAAAATTATTTTTTAAGGCAGATGTATCAAAACTTTTTTCTGCAGGAAAATAAGATACATCTAATTCTTCATTTCTTTTTAATGCATCCATAAAAAAATGGTAATAAGTAGTAGCCCATGCTTTTTTAGACATATATGGATTTGAAGATTTGTAGATAAATGCAACTCTAATTTTTTTCATTATGCAGAAATCTTAAACAAGATAGATTTTAACATTTGTTGAATAAAATTAATTATACCCCATAATAGTAAAAACATATGGATTTTGTTATAACTGGAGGTGCGGGATTTATTGGTAGTCATATTGCAGAGCAATTAGTCAATACAGGTCATAATGTTACCGTTATTGATAATCTAAGTAATGGAAAAAAAGAAAATTTGAAGAAAATTATTAACAAAATTAAATTTGTTAATGGCGATATACGAGATTTTGATTTATTAAAAAATACACTAAAAAATACTGATGGAGTATTTCATCAAGCGGCTTTAGCTTCTGTTCAAGAATCATTCTCAAAAGAACAAGAATATCGTGATGTAAATGTAGGAGGAACTGAAAACATATTAAAACTTGCCAAAGAATTTAATTTCAAAGTTGTATATGCAAGTTCTTCAAGCATATATGGAAATCCTGAAAAAATTCCTATTAAAGAAAATGATAAAAAAAATCCCATCAATCCTTATGCTGTAACAAAACTTGATGATGAAAATTTAGCAATAAAATATGCAAAGATGGGAGTACGAGTAATTGGATTAAGATACTTTAACGTATTTGGAGAAAAACAATCATCTACATATGCAGGAGTTATTAAAAAATTTGTGAAAAAAGTACGAAGTAATGAAGCCCCTATCATAAATGGTGACGGGCAACAAACTAGAGATTTTGTATATGTAGGAGATGTTGTTAATGCAAATATTTTAGCTATGAATAGTAATGTTGATCATGAATTTTTTAATATAGGTACAGCCACTACAATTACTGTTTTAGAATTAGCTAATTTAATTATAAAATCATTTAATCTTTCATTGAAACCAATACATGGTCCAGAATTACCAGGAGATGTTAAAATTACTAAGGCAGATATTTCACAAGTTGAAAAAATGCTTAAGTGGAAACCTAAAACAAGGATAGAAGAATGGTTAAAAAACACAATTATTACTGGAACAAATCTTGACCTTCTTACAGAATAGTAACTCTTATGTCTTTTCTAAAATTTAGATTTGATGTAGTATGAAACGATTGCTAATTGGTGCATCTAGTTCAAAAATATTTCATCTTAATGAATTTGCTAAAGAATTAATTAATCTTGGAATTGAAACAAAAGTAGTTTTTGATGTAGATTTTTCTGACGGATTCCCTAGTAGAAAAATTAAACATTGGATAAAACCAAAAAATACATTTAAAAAATTAATAAAAGAATTCAAACCGAATATTATTTTAGTGGATAGACAAAGACATTTTGGATTAGATGCAATTAAGGAAAAAATTCCATTGATTATTCATTTAAGAGGAAATTATTGGAAAGAAATGAAAACAGCTCGTGAAACAATTTATAAATCATTTCCAAAAAAGATCGCACTTAATGCATGGGAAAAAATTGGCGACCAATGTTTTAAAAATGCAAAAATAATAGTTCCTATTTGTAATCATTTAAACGAAATAACAAAGCAAAAAATTCCAAATAAAAAAACATTTGTTATGCATCAAGGAATAGATCCATCAAACTGGTATAATGTTAAAGGTATGAAATTAGAACATCCTTGCATAGGTTTACTCCAAGGTGCAGTGATTTGGGATAAAACAAAAGAATTGTTAATTTTAGAGGACATACTTGAAAAACTACCAAATGTCAAATTTTATTGGGTAGGGGATGGGCCATTTAGAAAAGAAATCATGATCAAATTAAAAAAATATAAAAATTTTGAGTGGTTAGGGTCATTAGAATATCCAAATAAAGTTAGAGAATATTTATCTGAAATTGATATTTATGCACTAATTTCAGGATTAGATATGTCACCATTAACTTTACTTGAAGCCCAATTAATGAAAAAACCTGTAATTGCAACAAATGTGGGTGGAATTCCAGAATTATTAGTAGATAAAAAAACAGGGTTTTTAATAGAAAAAGGAAATTCTGAAGAATTAATTAAAAAAATTGAAGAAATTTTAAATGATCCAAAAAAAAGTGAAGAAATGGGAATTCAAGGAAGAAAATTTGTAGAAGAAAATTTTAGTTGGAAAGTTATTACTCAAAAATTCATCGATAATTTAAAAAAAACATTAGATAAATAAAAAAATTATTTTTGACCAGTTACACTTATTCCACTTTCAATTTCTTTAAAATTTGTAATTTTTAATTTAGATTCTTTAAACCAAGTTTTTACTTCTTTGGGAGTATGTCTAAATGCAAATTTTGGTGAATACCAATCAAAATTCACACCAACACTTCTTTCAAAATTATCAGATTCATCCCAAAAACATTTTAAAAAATGCCAGTAGATGAATCGTTGTACATCATATTCTCCAGCTTTAACACCTAACAGTGGAATGTCACGAGGAATTTTAATTTTCTTTTTTAATTGTGAAAGACTTTTTCCCAAATATGCCATATCTTTGGAAAATTCAGTACATTCTTCAATAGACATTTTTACAGTTTTGTTACGGATATAATCATCTACATATTCTCTTACAGGTGCTTTTTTGTTGTAAACATAAATAGAAATATGACCCAATTTTGTCAAAAATTTTACTAAATATTTGAAAGAA
>Ga0209657_1000381_pt1 | contig 29465 bp, 66 predicted proteins | sample SaaInlV_100m_DNA_FD_184650 | JGI IMG/M metagenome (GOLD analysis project Ga0209657, IMG submission 184650) | Marine microbial communities from expanding oxygen minimum zones in the Saanich Inlet - SI037_S3LV_100m_DNA (SPAdes) (version 2) | ecosystem: Environmental > Aquatic > Marine > Intertidal... | reverse complement strand
AAACTTAACGCCTATGTAGGTATCTATAATACCGACAACAGTGAGCTAGGGGACAATCTAGAAGCTTTTGCCTCTCTAGGACTTGATTTCCCGCTATCTCCTACTGTGAGCGTTTATCGCGACACAGACGACAGTCTTTATACATTTGAAGGGCAAGTCAGTTATGGCGTTGACCTGGATGTAGTAAATCTGGAGCTCGCTGGTATTCTTGGGAACACTGACGTTTCTTCAGCTATCGACAGTACTTATCTCGGAGCTAAGCTTACAGCTACAAAGACCATCAAGGATAATGTCAATCTTTATGCTGATGTAGCTTTGTCTGATAACGATACCCGCGACAACGAAACCCTCTGGGGCGTTGGTTTAAGCGTAAAATTCTAACTAAAAATTCTAACCAAAAAATATTATGGAAAACGTAATCAAAACAGTTAAGACTACCATTGGTGGTCTCTTCGCAGTATTAACGTCAGTCATCGGTCTTCTTGTGCTAGCGCAAGTAGTGTTCGGTGAAGAAGCCGGGATGAATGTCATCTCCAACCTCCAAGCCATAGTCAATGGCTTTGTGGGGCCCACGGCTAGCCTAGCGGGGCTTATCACCTTGCTGTTGATTGTAGGTCTTTTAGACAAGGCTTGTCGATTGACGCCGGGGTGTTGCACCAGCGACGAAAAGAAGAAGTAATCACTTTCTTCATTCAGGGGGGGCACCGCAAAGCCGGTGCCTCCCTTTTTGGTGTATTAATAGGAAGGTCCCATAAAAAAATTTTTTAACTTCTCCCCTTAGTGGACTATAGATGAAAAACTCAGCTCAAAAAAAATACCTCGACACCAATAAAGGCAAAGAGGCGCGCGCGCGAGCTCAACAGAAGTATGATTCTGAAAATCAGGAAAAGCGGCGCAGTCAGAAAAGAGCTTACATGCGCCGAAAGCGCTTAGAGAACCCCAATTACTGTAAATGGAAATAAGTTATGGCCTGTAAAAATAAAGGAAAGTGCAAGAAAAAAAATTGCAAGAATAAAAAGTGCGATAAAAATAGTAGCCCGCCAGACACCCCAAATGGAAAAGGCGATTCTCCGCGTACGTATACCTCTCCGCTCTTTCGCTTACATTGGGATAGTATTAATTGGGCCAGCAAAAAAAAGTCTTGACTTTGGTAGGGCCTCATGAGATAATGAAGGCGTTATGGATAATCGCCCTCGCTCACAAATAAAACAAAAAGACGCTCGGCGAAAAAAGTTCGCCCACAATCAGTATTGGTGTGTTAGTTATACTGAATGCCCCAAGTCGGGGCTTGAACGGGATTTTAAGACCATAATCAAGGCTCGCTCAGCCCCTCTTGCCACCGCCATTCTTCTTTCTCGCTTAAAAGAGGACGGGGATTTTCTAAAAATACGTAGCGTCACGATTTCAATGGTTCACAAATGCTGGCACATTGCGGATTTGCGTAAACAACTAACCATCCACCAATGGGAATCTATCCGAAATGTATCCTTTCCCAACGACTGGAACCGTCTCTTTAAATTCGAGAAAAAGCGAGTCAAGGAACAAACTAATCGCTTTAACGTTCCTCCCACGATCTTAAGTCCTGAGCATAAAAAAAAGCTGCGGGACGCGGCCAATGCCTTAGTGGATAAATATATTCGGGGCACTTTTAAGCCCCTGTGCCCTGCACTTAAAAAAGAGTGCAACGCTCCTACCTATAAAGCCCAGTATGGACAGCGTAGGGGATTTGCATCTTTACAAAATGAGAGACAAAGCGCCCAAGAGGTATCGTATCTTAAAAAAATAATGAAAGAGTGTCACGGCAATATACAATGGGCAGCAGATACCCTGGGGATTGGGCGGACTGCCTTTTATCGGGCCTTGAGGCGATTTCCTGATGTGGACTGGAAAAGTGAATTCCCGCTTACTAAAACCCGTCCTCCTCCCCACAATTCTATGGCTTCTCCCGAGTCTCGTGCTAAGCTAGCTAATACCTTACGAGAGATGGGTCATAAACCCCCTCCCAATAACAAGGGCACTCTTCAACACAAAAAATGGAAGAAAAAAATTAGAGCCACATGGAAAGCTAAAACAGAAAAGCTTTATTCCGAATGGAAAGAACGCTTAATAACCTCTTTGCGTAAAAACGGCCACAAGCGAACTGAGACCGCACAAGACGTTGGTATCTCCGTTAATCACCTCACAAGGCTAATGAATCGCTTTGTCAAAGAAGATCCTGAATTCAAGAAAGAGTTTTGGTCTCCTGAAATTTCCATGAAGCTCAAAGAGGCCTCCTGTCGCAAAACCAGGAAAAAGAATCGGCTCAAATTCATTAAAGATAATAAGCATTTAATCTTACAAGCATACCATCAAAATGACAAGCTAGATCACAAAGCTGCAAAAAATTTTAACGTCCAAACTCGCACCTTTACAAAGTGGAGAGAGGAAGTGGAGAAACTATGAAGTGTAAATTTGAAGAATTTTTAGTAAACTACCAGGACGACTTAACGCGCATTATAGGCAAGCACCTTTCTCCCACTCTCCACATTAAAGTAGGGGACGTTGTAAGCGTAACCAATGAACAACTCCTAAAAACTAAAGATAAGTTTTTTGATAGATTTGGCTATGATTTCAGCAAAGCTGATTTCACTAAATGGGCTTATAATTATGCGAGAAATCTCACCAAATGGCAGGCTATCCGCTACATCAATAAAGATAAGAAGCTTAAAGACGGGACTTTTTCCACAGAGGATGGAGAAAAAAGCCTTTTCGATATTGTTTCCGAAGCGCACGGAGAGGAGAATGAAGAGTTGGAGGAGTTTGACGCCCACGAGAAACTGAAGGTAATTGAGGACATTATAAATAAATACTCCCATGTACTTAGTTCGGGGGAGAAACGGGTATTTTCGGGACTCCTACATGGGGAAAGCGAGTTGGAAATGGCTCAGGCCTGCGGTATTACTCGGCAGGCAATTAATTTATCCAAGATTAGAGTCATAGAAAAAATCCGTGCAGAATACAACAATTTAAGCGTGGAGGATCTACAGTCTACTAGTCCCGCTAAAATGAAGGAATCTATAGAGAAGGTGGTGGATATTTTTAATAAAGCGGAGGTGCGCCGCCTTAAATACCACACCCGAAGCGAGCATCCTAATACAAATCTTTATACTTACGCAGCAGAATAATGTATCCCAATTGCAATATAGACAATGAGGCCTTGGGCTTGCCTTAATACGAGAGGAAGATTACTCTACTCCCTGTCCTTTATTAATCTGGGGCTGGCATTTTTTTTTGCTTTTGAGTACTCCTTGAGCTGCATTTTCTCGGTTTGTGTTGCCATGGTATGCGGCCTTTCCACTTTTGACCCCCGATGCCGAAAAAAATAGTGTAACTCTTTTTGTGGCAGACCGCAGTTTAACTTTTTTTTTATTTTTTTTAATTATATATTTCGGCTATGCTCTATACAACCAACATCAAGACTTTGAGAGGTTATTTAAAATAGCTACAGATCAGCAAGAAACGATTATTAAACAACGCCAAGCGATTGAAGCGCAGAAAACCTATATTAAAGTCCTAGAAATGAGACGCCAAAATGATTACCCCCTCCACAACAAGCTCCTATGACCTTACGGGATCTGTTACGCAAAACCAGTTACCATGCAATATTTAATTGCATTCATAAAGAATATTACTACAAAGATCCCGACGACGAAGTAATAGAAATGTCTTTAGCTTATCGCCGCGTAATAAATAAGCTCTTAAGTTACGACATGTCCCCGAACCCAGAATACCAAATTCTCATAAGAGGTGTAGAGGGGGAAGAAAACCAGAAAACTGCCTCATTCATTGACGTATGCCTTCAAACTGCCGAAGACGAAGAAACTTATGCTATAGATTTAGTCTCGTGGGTAGAGTTAGTGGACTCAGAAATACATAATGAGGCCAAACTAAACAATGATTGCGCAGCGGCCCATATTTTATGGGAAATAACCTTTTATGGTTTTACGGAGGACTCCGTTGACAAAGAAAAGAAAGAAATGGAGGAGTTGATAAAACGCATTGACAGCGGGGAAGAGAAACTCATTCCATGGGAAGAGATAGAGAAAGAAATAGACACTGAGACTGATTCGGAAGAAAATAATATCTAATTCATAAATTCCTGGAATTTTATAGCTTAATACAGTATCATACTGTATATGACAAAAGGACAAGCGGTTTGCCAAGAGTTTTGCGAGAAAGTTTTGGTTGCGACAAGAATATCGGAAACGGACGACTATGCCCTAGAGGAAATCGAAGAGATTAACTGCAGACTAAATATTGAGCATTTTACGGGTCTCGTCGAACGCATGGTTCAAATTGGCTATTGTTGCACACAAGTCCAAAAAGACCTAAAAAGCGACAAATGCACCGCATGGTTTGAACCCCAAACGGGAGACGCGGAATGATTGAGCCCACGATGGAGAAAGCGTTCTGCGATCAGATTCATCAAGAATTTGTCGCAGCGTACAATTATCTTGGAATGTCTGTCTATTTTGAGGGGCGAAGCTTAGATGGTTTCGCGAAGTGGATGAAGCTTCAGCACGACGAAGAATTAACCCATGCCATGCGTCTATTCCGTTATCTTCTAGATCGCGGAGGACATGTTTCACTTCAATCCATCCCTGAGGTGCCCACTTATTTTAATAGCATTTTAGAGGTTTTTGAAACTTCCCTCGATTTAGAGCGCCAGAATACTGTGGGAATAAATAATCTTTATCAACTTTCATCAGCGCATAACGATTATGCAAGCAAGAGTCATTTACAATGGTTTCTCGACGAGCAGGTAGAGGAAGAAAAGAGCATAGAAGAGATCCTTGACCTTCTAAGGATGGCAAAAGATGATGTAACTGCTTTGCTGTTTCTCGACAACAAGCTCGGTTCGCGCCCGACAGAAGCGTCGGAAAGTGCTTGACTTTCGTTCTTTATTGTGATACTCTTATCTAATGAGTGAGAAATATACGGTAGAAGTCCAGCAAGTTGATGAATATTTTGTTGAACTCCCTCCCGTGCTTCTAGAAAAAGTGGGATGGGAAATAGGGGATGATATTAAATTCGACATCCAAGACAATGGCTCAATTCATTTAAAGAAAGTCCGCCTAGAAAACGTGGAACTAGACTTTGATGACGAGGAATTGCTCAAAATTATGTTGGCGGCGCACGATAGAGGAGTTTCCTTTAACGAATTCTGCACTCAAGCGCTTGAGGAAGCTATCGCTAAAGTAGAATTCGAGGGTGACTGTGGATAAAAACAACCGCTCTCTTTTTATTGAGTGTGAGTGTCACGGGGAGGGCATGGGAGTGGACTACGAAAAGGGAGAGGACTACTATTATTTTTCTTACTGGACTCGAGGGCTCTCCAATAGGCGTCTCTCATGGAAGGAGAGGTTACGTTATTGCTGGAATGCTCTAGTCAAAGGAAAGGCGTTTAATGACGAATTAATACTAAACCAACAGTCAGTGGACAAGTTGATTGATTTTTTATTGGGATACAAACGGCTTCCGAAAGAGAAGATGGACAAGTTAATCCACGAACTCAACAAACAATTCAAAAAGAAATGACACAAGATGCGGTAAGCTTATTCGAAAAGCGCGTAGCCGACTTTTTTGGAGCTCCTTATGGAATCGCAGTTGACTGCTGTACTCATGGGATCGAACTGTGCCTCCGCTATGTTAACGCTGATTATGTTACCCTCCCCTGTCATACAGCTCTATCAGTCCTCCTCTTGGTGGATAAAAAAATGAAACTAAATTGGGAGTGGAAGGATGAAATTTGGGAGGGGCATTACGAATTGGGGTCAACAAAGATTCATGATGCCGCCGTTTTGTGGGAGCCCAATGCCTATCTTCCGGGAACTCTTATGGTAATAAGCTTTCAGTCTACGAAGCATTTGGACCTTGCGCGTGGAGGCATGATCCTCGCAGATGATAAGGCTGCGTTCGACACGCTTAAAAAAATGTCTTATAGCCCCTTTGTTGGGCAGCGCGCCCACAGGAAGCTTTGCATCAAGACTGCACACGGAGACGTGCCAAGCCATTTGCGAGGACAGAACCTCCATCAACTAGATACGACTGAATGGCCTCCTATGGAATATCATTATCATATGTCCCCTCAGATTGCTGAATTGGGGCTCGCTAATTTATCTTCGGCAATAGGGCGTAGGCCTCGTGAGTATCATATTTTCGATTGGCCCAATCTCGCTGAAGAGGAAATAACTAGCGCAAGAACTGTTATAGATTTTTACGGATTGCATGCCTGAGCACACTCCTAATACTCCTCCGTGTGGGAGTTATACTGTTAATATAAGCGAGGAGGACTTGGTGGATATATACGTCAAAAGATGGGTCTTAAAGTGGTGCAGGAAATATTACCCCGAGGCATTCAAAAAAGCCGAGGAGCACATAAGAGGGTTGATGGAAGACAAAACTCTTGACATAGATAAAGAGCTGTGATACACTTAAGGCTTAAATGATATTAACTGAAGAACAGAAACACTACGTAAGGATTCATTATCACAATAATCCGGACCCTCTTAATTTGGCGCAGGGAGTGTTTGAGAACCCCTCCTTAAGCCCCCTCAGCCCTCAGGTTAAAGTTGTTAGAGGATTCATCGGACATGAATTTGGGAATCCTTTTCGTGAAGATTCCGCATCAAATCCGAGTTTACCCGCTATACCTCCCCTTGGGTTAAAAGATCCACGTCGGTGGCGCGATTTTCCCGAAGACGATTCGCTTTTAACTTCTCTTTCGGAATCGGTTCGTGAGTCTCTAGACGATCTCTTAAGAGATGGAAGTCTTCATACAGAGCAGCTTCATGTTGCCAAAAAATTGCACTCTATTCGTCAAAAGGGTAACCAGGCGGCGGGACTCTTCAGTCCAATGCTCTCAGGCAAAACCGAAACAGCTGCTGCTTTTGCCACAATGTACCCCGACGATCAGTGGATTTATACTCCCCTTGTGCGAGATAAGGATTTCTTTGAGGATAATGAGCGCTATCTCAGTAAAATCCCCAATGTTCGCTGCTTTCCTATTAATAAAATTAAGGATAACTTCGAGGATTTACTTCGCCATTTCCCCCATATTAGCGGGATATTTTTCGACGAGGGGCATTATGGAGCCCAGAAAGACTCTGTGATGTCGCAGGTTATAACCATGCTAGAAAAAGAGTTTCCGAAAATCTTCTTCCTTTTTATTTCTGCGACTCCTATCCCCGCGCTTTTAGCTCGTAATGATTTGGATGCTAAATTCGGCGGACTTCCCATCGAACAGGCGACCCTTTCCCCTAGTTATAGCGGGATTTCGCATTTTTTAGAGGATGACCGAGTAGAGATAGATCACCAGAATCACATCTCTTTTCTTACTCCTAATCTCGATTTTAATGGGCAGACCCTTCTTAAATATCCTACCTCAAATAACTTACACTGCGAATGGAACCCAAGTCAAAAAGTTAAAGAGCACGTCAAGCACCTCCTTACTTTTTCATGCGGTGTCGCAATATGGGCCATTCGAAGTGCTGATAAATCCGTTAGCCCCAAGCCTACTCATGTGGCGGATTTATTGAAACAGGTGGTGGATCGCGAGTGGGCGACTGAGGTAGAGAAAGGGGAGTTAGTGTGCTTTAGTGTTCACAGTAGTCGTCATCAGTGCCCAGATCTTCGAGATCAATTCAACTTGGCGTCTGGTTCCCAACTTAAGGACAAAATTAATCACGCTCTCCCTCTAGGTAGAAAAAAGCGCGTTATTCTCATAATTGCGGACACCTTAAAAGCGGGGAAAAATTTAGGCCCTTACAAAGGCTTGGTTAGGTCGATAATTGACCCCTATAAAAACCTAATTGCTGTTGTACAAGCTCTTCCTGGAAGGCTATGCGGTTATGGTCGCAAGTTTTGGAGAATTAAAATAACATGCAACGAGAACGCTCTCAAGTTTTATGATTTATTATCCAAAAACCCCCACTGTTTGAACGGTAAAGACATCGCACACCTTTTAGAGGAGGATGGCACTACCCCTATTTCTACTGGAGTGGTTGCGAATCTTATGGCCGAAAATAATAGCATTCAAGAATACCACTGGGCCGAATTACCTTCTCCATCGGCCCATTTCACGGAAAAAGGGAACTGGATAGTGCGTTATGGAGAGATTTCGGGAAATAATGACTATATGCGAAATACTGATTTTGTAAAAGAACACCAGAAGATCTACAATCCGGATAGAGAACAGGTATTTTGCAGCCCCGAGCATATTGTGGGATTGCGTAGAGATATCGCCGATGGGATATTAAATAACAAGTCTCACGGGGGAGAAATTAGATACCGTGCGACGTGGGACCCGACTTTCCCTGAGGAATTAAGCTGCCAGTTCGTGGAGGACATTTTGCGTAAACATGGAAAAAAATCGGATTGGGCGGAGGGAGAGCTTGAAGAGATTGCAGCGCAGACCTACAATTCCATAACTCTTCTTAACGAACACATGGGCAATCCTGATGGGGATTTTGTTACCTCGGTTTTTGAGTCATTAGATAACGGCCCCTTCCCTAGTTCCGTTAAAAGTCGTCGTGATGTTATCGATCTCCATTGGCAGGGACGATTGGCTCACGTTGCGGTTTCTCGACCCCGTACTGAGGAAGATGGACCGTCCATACGTGACGGCACCATTACCGTAAAACCTGATAATATTTATAACAGCAAATAAACAATGAGTACTTTATCCATTAAATTATCTAGCGGCGGGACTGTAGCCATTGAAATGTTTTCGGCTGTAGCGCCCAGACATGTTGCTCGTATTTGTGATTTAGCTCGAGGGGGGTGTTACGATGGCGTGGCTTTCCATCGCGTAATAGAGGGTTTTATGGCACAGACAGGGGACGTGAAATTCGGAAATGTTAAGAATAATTTTGACCCAACTAAGGTGGGGACAGGGGGATCTAGCTTAATCAATTTACCTCCGGAGTGGATGATTAAGCATGGAGAAGGAATTGAATTCGGGAAGGGCAGGGAGCATTTAATTATGCAACACCCCCAACAGGGTTATTTCATCACCCTAAAACATTTAAAAGGGAGCGTATCTATGGCTCGCTCAGAGCCTTTTGATAGCGCTAATAGTCAATTTTTTATCTGCCTCGAAGACACCCCTTCGCTTAATAATAAATACACGATATTTGGTCAAGTCACCGAAGGCATGGAACATGTTGAGGGAATCAAGAAAGGTGTCGATGCAGGAGGGAGCGTTTCTGATCCCGATTACATGGTCAAAGTTATTGTTAATGAGGAGAATCATGAAAATAAATAAACATCTCAAATACGCAGACTTTTCCTATGACGAGTCAGACAAAACCTTTACCATCACCGAAGAGGATGGAAATAGAGTTATTCTAAGTAAAGTTTATTCGTTTGCCTTTATGCGCTTTGTAATAAGGATAGCGCAACGAAATTGGCTTAGGACAAAAAAAGTGATTGAATCAGAACCGCAAATAAACGGCGCGTTGGTGCCCGATCTCCAAGAGTCGATAGTATTCGAGGAGCACGAAGAACTAGAATCAGTTGAACACGGATTTCATTAAACCATAATACTAATAATATGAATATACAAGAAAGATACCTATGGATAGGGGCAGTTATTTTGATTGCTTTTGTAGCCCACAATCAGTCGTCACATAACGACAATCTGCGCGCGCTAATTACAACCTACGAGCTAGAGGGAAACATTCAAGACGCTCAATTATCCGATTTTTCCCAGCAAATGAATGTAGCCACACAAGCCGAATATAGCAAAGGGTTTGAAAATGGTCGCACACAAGCCGGAATCGCCTTAGCTCAAGGGGGGTCTCTTTACAATTATACCGATGGGTATCATGCAGCAGTGTCGCAGTTTGCGGATCAATCGTCCCTAGAAGTCTCAAAAGCCATTCTTACCGAGTTAGATACTTTGCGCAAGATAGTTCCTCGATTACTGAATCAAGTTAATGAAATGAATCAATTAGATGCTGACGAAGATTACTTGTTGGACATGTTATTAGATTCTATGGATACGGATATGGATGTAGAGGAGGAATATCTCGAGATTATAGATCATTTGCTCTCAAATAAAGAGGAGTTAAACATAGACTAATGTATTACTTCCAGCCAGGATGGCGCCCAGAGGAGATTGAGCTTGGAGGTAACGACCTAAACACACTTATCACTCATTTGCTCCAATCTCAGGCCCAGCCACCTCCCCTAGCACCACCTCCGCCCCCTTTCTTTAAGGAGACGGCGCAGGCGAAGCATATAGGGCAGTACATAGAACATATGATGTTTGCGCTTGGCCACAACCTTCTTGACCTGACGATCACCAAAGACGAAGACAGTAATTTAATTTTTGAAATAATAAATAAGGAGAAATAAGTATGAGTATGACAATGTTTGGGCATCGAATTTCGGATGGCGAAATAAGCCAAGATAAAATCTTGCGTAGGTTTAAGAACCTCCTTAACATGACCTACTTACAAGCGCAGCCCCTTGAGGGGGGCGGTTATCGAATACCTGAAAAGATTTTCGAGTACATCCAAACAGAGCTAGACTTCAGCCCGCCAGACGAAAGGCTAAAGAAGAATCGCGAGGAAGAAATAAAGAAGCGTTACCGACAACGCAAGACCTATCGTTTTTGGAAGGAATCTCTTGATTCCGCAAATATACCAAATGCCGTTGAGGCAAAAGAATTTCTGCAAAGAATTTTCGAAAAATTAGATAACACTCAGTATTTCGGAAGTATGACACAATCGCGCTATGCGTCGGAAAGCCTACAACTTGCTTTGGATGACCATTATGGGACAAATAAGTTGGTTTTGAATCAGCACAGTTTTCTAAATAAGTCCATTAAAAAGAAGTCGAAGAAACCAAAATCAAGCAAGGGGAAAACGCGCAAGAAGACTGCCGTTAAGAACCCCTCATCTTTAGGCATTCCGAAACTAAGCGACCTTGTTCCTTTTTAAGGCTATAAGTGGACAAAGAGATGTATCTTCGAGAAATTTCTGAGAACCAAGGGAGGCTCTTGGGGTTTATTAATTCCTTACACTTCAACAGGGATGAATCTAAAGATATACTACAAGAAACTAATATTACCTTAATAAATAAACGAGAGGATTTTGACGTCTCTAGGCAATTTCTCCCGTGGGCATTTTCCGTTGCGAGGTTTACGTGGTTAGCATACAAAAAAAAGAGAGCCAGAGAGCTTAAAAACTGCGTTTACGACTCTCACATTACTAACATTTTACTAAATCAAGAGTCCGCTTCCTTAAAGAGGGAGATAAATTATGATATAGAAGTTGAGAGAATAAGATTACTCAATATAGTACGGACACAGCTCACAAATAAGCAATGCTCCCTCCTAGATGCTCTCCTAAATGGGCATCGTCTTCAAGAAATAGCGAATGAATGGGGGGTTAGATACGGGTCTATTCAAACTTTAAAACTGCGAACAATCCGTAAAGTAAAAGATATAATCTTAAAAATTAAACAGGAAGAAGAACTCCATGATAACGCAACGATCCAAAAGGCGAAAAAGAAAATACAAGAGACGCAGGGAGGACATCTTGAACCTGCGCAGGGCGGGGCTTAGTTTCAGAGAAATATCCAAGAAACTAGGATGCTCAAAAGCCACAATTTCTTACCATTGCGGAAAAACTCAATCCGAGAAGAACAGGGTTAAATCCCAGCCCAAAAACCCCTTGTCGAAAAAAGTCGGAGCTTTTAAAGCTCGATGCACTAAACACTCATGGAAAACTTTTCGCACCAAGGTTAAGGGGTTTAAGAAGAGAAATAAGGGCACGGGAAAGGCTCGCACCCATTGGAGGGTTCATAATATATCCACCCCCTATACCTGCAAAGATGTAGTGGAAAAAATAGGAGCAAACCCCATATGTTATTTAACTGGCAGAAAGATTAATTTAAATAATCCCTCCAAGTATAGCCTTGACCACATTACCCCCACTGCAAAAGGAGGTAGTAATGATTTAAATAATTTGGGAATAACTTGTATAGAGGTTAATCACGCGAAAGGAAGCCTTAGTCTTAAGGAGTTTTATTCTTTATGCGAAGAAGTTCTAGCTTGGAGAGATAAACAGAGAAATAAAGATAGTGAAAAAGGCGGACGCTCATAGAAAACCTAATTGCAAATGTTCGCATTGCGGTACGGATATATACAGACGCCCCTACCAACTTGAAACTGGTAATGTTTTTTGCACACTACAATGTTGTGGAAAATTTTATAGAGAACACGAAGTAAAGTGCCCTATTTGTAATAAATTATTCTTAAGCAAACGAGGAAAACAAATAACCTGTTCGCGTTCCTGCGGAAATAAATATGGGCAACAACGAAGAAAAGAAGGGAGTCGCCACAATAAATTCATCATAGGCAGGGCGCTTAAGGCTAAAATTGCAACCCATAGGTTTTTAAATAAAGACAAATTACCTGTCTGCGAAAAGTGTGAACACGAGAACTGGAACATCCTTCAAGTCCATCACGTCATAGAAAAAAGCAAGGGTGGCTCGAATGAATTGAATAATTTATTATTACTTTGCCCCAACTGTCACGCAAAGGAGCATTTGGGGTATTGCGAATACGAAGATTTATCCTAGGGTGGTAGAATTGGTTATACGGGAGACTGCAAATCTCCGTCGATGCGAGTTCGAATCTCGTCCCTAGGTCATTTTCTCTTGACACAGGCTCAAATATGTGCATGATTAGAGATATTATGAATTATATAGATAAAGAAATTGTATGGGCTAAAGGGCGTTCCAAGTCCGAAGAACCCAAATATACCACTTGGTATAGTCCTTCTCCCGAATGCAGACTTGGAGGCTTTACTGTTTCCACCTACAATCACAATGATTTTGTGGGGGTTTCGGCGCATTCAAGCGATGGCAAGTGTAACTCCAAATTTTTTCAAATTCCCCTTGACAGCATTGAAGATTTCTGCAATGCTTTAATTGAAGCTAGGGACTTTACCTTAGCCCATCAACGAACTAATAATAAATAAGTAACATGAAAAATACAGAGTTCATCGAACTAACAGAGTTGTGGCAAGATGGAGACTATTATAAAGTAGGCTCGACAATCAATGCAGAAAAATGGACACAAACTAGAGTAGCAGAGTTTTGCTCTTATGTAGCCAAATACCTTGGAACTAGCCAATTAAATCTTTTATATAAGTTTCTGTGAGTTATCACGAATATGATTACGAGAGCGAGCTATTGGATGCGATTTATCCTATGACTGACCTCGACCATTTAATAGCAAAATATGGTACGACAGAAGCATTAAAAAAATTAAACAAACCCAACAATCAAGTGGACGATATAACAACAAATAAGAAGTACCCCGACCTAATGATGGTAGCAGAGCATGGTCTTGAATTAACAGCCGACCCTTACCGCATGAAATTGATTGCGGAAGCCATTTCTGAATATGTAACAGAGCATCAGTTAGAAGATGATACGACATTAAATGATTTCCGCTTTCAAATGGAAACCTCCTATCAAACTTACCACAACCTCCACGAAGATGATTGGGCGTATGTCGAAGAAGATAGAGAAAAGGTGCATGGCGCATTTTAATTCTTGACACCTCCCCTTCTATGGGCTAGAGTGGTAGTTATGAAAAGAGGCAGACCAAAAGGATATTCTCCTTACATTGAATTAACTTACGAAGAATTAGGTGACTATGTAGGTCGCAAGTCCATCGTAAAGGTAAGCAAGGCATGGTGGGACTCTTTATTAGAGCAAGCCATTCCCGATGAAGTCTTGCCTATATTAAAAGAAACTGAAGAAAAAATTGAATTCAACCTTATTGATTTAAATGAGTAAACATACATATTTTCCAGACCTCGTTGGTCAAACCTCAGTTAAGAAGAAACTATCTTTTTACCTAGACGCCTTTCACAAAACTGGAATGTGTCCTTTTCTTAATTTAATTGGGGCAAAGGGATTGGGCAAGACAGAGTTCGCAAAAGCTTTTGGTAAAAATCTTTATAACGAAGATGGAGACAGGAGAGCATTTCTTGAACTTAATTGTTCTACAATCAAAAACAACGAGCAGTTTTTTGAACAGATTTTTCTTCCCATAATCTCGGACAATGAAATAACTGTATTATTTGACGAGGCTCATGCGCTACCTAAAGACCTTACGATGGCGTTTCTCACTATTTTTAATACAGAAAAAAATGCTCGTAGACGATTTGAGTTTAATGAGATGACATTTGAATTTAATTTCAAACAACAGACCTTTATTTTTGCTACAACTGAAAGCGACAAGATATTTCCTCCCCTCAAAGACAGATTGACTACTGTGGATTTCGAGGCTTATACTACCGATGAACTTTCCCAAATAATCAGATTATGCACTCCCGATATAAGATTCGGAGAGGGATGCCTTGAAGAAGTGGCTAAAACTGTGCGTAACAATGCTCGTAGCGCAGTCAAAAGAGCGCAGGAAATAATCTTATATTGCGGAGCAAAGGGTAGGAAGCTTTTCACCTTAGCCAATTTTGAGGAATTGAGCGATAGCGTAGGCATACTTCCCTGTGGTATAACTTTTACCGAGAAACAAATATTGGAAGTTCTCCGAACAAGTGGTTCATGCACCTTAACTGGATTGGCTGCGAAATTAGGATTAAGCAAGACCGCACTACAGCGCGACCATGAGCTATATTTATTAAATAAAAGCTTTATAGAAATTGATGGAAAGCGCAAGATAACAACCGCAGGGATGAAAATCTGCGATGCATTTTAATATAAAAATCAGATGAACTTTATAAAAATAATCGACAATACAGGCGACTCGTATTATGTGAACCCTAGTTCGATAGCTTACTTAAAAGAAACCCCTCCCCAGCACTCGCAAAGCAGTAGGTCAGTATACAAAGTAGTGTTAAAAAACGATAAACAAATACTCGTATCCTTGTCCGACTTCAACAGGATCAGAGATGACATTTACGGAGTAAAAATAGTGTAAAAACCTATATGCTCCATGCCCATGACCACTTCAAAGCATTTAAGGAGGGGATTTCCCGCGCAAGATTAATACGCCTCGACTTAAGGGAAACCCTTACGGAATATGAACCAAAAAAAGTCAGAGGACTAAATAAAGCTTATATAGAAACAATAAAAGAAGTAATCCGACAAGGTGAGTTTTTCCTTGACAAGAGTGATGATTTTGCATTAGGATTAAAAATAGCAATAACTATAGAGAATTACAGAGCCTTTTTAAGCACATTAGATAAAGACAATGAATGATAATTGGGGAGATTTCTACTGGTTCTTATGGGAACTAGATAAAGGTAACGCGGGCAGTTGAATGAGTGACGACCCTTTCTTTTATATGGCAATTGTCATGGTGTTGACCTTCTTGTACGATATTATAACCAATTTATGGAACAAGACATGATTAATGAGATAAAAACAATTAGCGGAAACCTTTTGGACTTCCCGACTCATTGCGAGGCTGACCCCGACAAATATGTGGGGATAAATAATATTGCGCATTCCTGTAATTGCCAGAATGTCATGGGTGGAGGAATTGCGAAGCAAATAAAGGATCGCTACCCTCAAGCCTTTGAAGCGGATACGGAGTGTTACAATAACGAATACAATGAAGGGGGGAACTGGAAAGTACGAATAGGCACTTACTCCAAAGCGGTAATCGAGACTCAATTGAGCGATTTGGATCTTATTTACTCGTCTGATGCGAGGACTAATTTGTCTCATGCAACCATCTATAATCTCTATACCCAATCGGGATACTCAACAGAGCAAAGAGAAGTCAATTATGAATATTTCTGGCGAGCGATGAAAGCGATGCAAGAAGACTTGCTTTTCAACCAACATGAACTCAATGTCCGACAAGTCGTAGGAGTGCCTTACGGCATCTCCTGTGGGCTTGCAGGAGGCAACTGGAAGATAATCAAAGCAATAATAGAAGATATTTTCCTTGACTCTATGACTGAATGCTATATAGTTAAATATAATCAATTTAAAGATGAAGGCGTTAAATCATATACAAAATCAGCATTCAGTAACAAGGATGAATTTTTTTCAAGGGAAGACAACGCTAGAGAAGTTTGATTATAAGGTAGAGTCTCCATGAAGATTAAATTAGGAATAAGAGGCAATTCAGATCAAGTATCTGCAATCATTATTAAACTTGATGATCTTATGCTTGTAACTGCTGACAATTTGTTTCTTAGTGGGCAAGAGAGTAGGACTAATATAGGAAAAGGTCTAGTATCATTGCTTGAGTCTCTATCTAGTTGCGACAATCAAATAGAAATAGGAGATAAATTAATTCCTATGATAGAATCTGAATTGCATATAGAAGAAGGAACTTTAAATAAATTTATGAATGAAGTTAAAGAGCCAATGAATTTTTCAAATAAATTGGTTAAAGATTGGCATGACCAATGCGAAAAGGGACAATGAGTAAAACAATGAACCTCCAAGAACAAGAAGGGTGGAAAAACCAAGAAAGAGCATACGAACAAGGTTTGCTTGCAGGACTTACTAAGTCTATTGTCCTTTGCAGAAGTTTGCAACGATCACTCGTTCCCGAAAAGAATGTCCACATTAAAGATTGCATAATAGACAGAAGACTTCAATGGGAAATACTTGAACAAGCAATGGAATTAATTGCAGAGAAAATAAAATGAAATGGATTAACATAGAGGACGAAACGCCCAAGGAAGAAAGATTGGTTCTTTATTTTCACGATATGACAGGAACTCATCTTGGTTTTTATTTCGGGAGGGATGAATCATATCCATCCGACAATAATCATGTCTTTGGGGGCAACTTTGGATGGCTAACAGGAGATGTAACTCATTGGACATACATTCCTGACTATCCCGAGGGGTGTGAGGATCATGCGGAAGCAAATGCAGAGTATGCAAGAGTGTTAAAAGGGGATGTTTCTGACATGAAAGAGCCTATTGGCGGTGAAATGAGTGACGAACAAGCATTGTGGGAATCCAAAGGTGGAAGAGTGTAATGAGGGAGATGAACTTCTTAACTAAGTACAAAAACGCGCGAAGCTATTTACTCTCAAAGACAAGTTGGCAGAAGGTTTTTTCCTTTCTCCGACTCCCCGAACTCAAGTTGGTAAAGACTTGTGGATTCCTCGCTAGTATATTATTTTAATGAAAAAATATAACGAAATAAATAAAGGGATACTAGAATCTTTGCCCAACCCAAGCAAAGGCGCGTATGAAATAAAGGTCAAGATTCCCGAATTTACTTTTTTAGGGGTCAAGGAGCAACCCGATTTCGCCAACGCTTACCTTAGTTTTTATCCTAAGAATAAAATAATCGAACTAAAAAGCCTTAAGCAATATGTCTTTCACTTAAGAGATATAGTCGTCTCATACGAAAGATTAATAAATATATTTTACGATAATTTAATGGAGGTATACGAACCCGATAGGTTAAGATTGGTAATGATGTTCAACCCAAGAGGGGGAATCTCTTCTAAGTTGACCATTGACTCTGATTGGTCTGCAAGAGGGGGAGATGAAAGGTTTAAAGATTGGACTGATAAAGCCGAAGAATGGAATGTAATAATGTAATGAAAAATTTTATTCAGTTTACTTTAATTTGGATTAGTCAGAACTTGGCTATTCCGTTTTGGATGGTGGGACATATTCACTTATCCATTAATGTTTACGAAGATATTAAAGAAATAATAGCTTCACTAGGAATGAATCTAATAGTGGCAATAGGATTCTACCTTGATTATAAAAGTCATGTAATTAAAAAAGCGGAGAATCAATTATAATGAAAAATGAATGGGAGAATTTAAGATGAATAGACATGATCTAGAAGAAGCTATCGGAGAGATGGCTCAAACCGCAAATGATATAAAAACAATAATTTATGCTATCGGTGACTCACCACATGAGCATACCGAAGATGAGCTATTAAATATGCTTATTGGAATAGAACAATTACATACAACTCGCTACGAAAAAATGTGGCATACTTTCGAGGAAGTAATTAAAAATAAAGTCATAACATGAGCAAAAAGCCCGACCCGAACGAAGGACTTCCTTGGCATTCTGATGATTTCGTATGTCCTGTTACAGACAGGAAAGATGTTATAGACGATTGCTACATCACCATTGAGTTTGGGTATGGTAGTGATAAAGATATGATGACTTACCATTTTAATAAAGTGCATGATAGTGTAGGGAAGAAAGTTCTAGAGGCTATCCAATCCATGATGCGCGGAGAAAGGTCTGTCGAAGATTTTGGCACAGACACTATGGCAGAACACTTTGACGACAACTGGTGGGAAAAACTTTCCAAAGAGAAACAAGCGAAATATAGAAAAGATTGGGGCTTGGACTAATTCTCCTTGACAAGTCCCGAGTTCTTCTCTAGAGTGGTGGGACAATGAAAACAGAACTTAAGGAGAAGATGATGGATGTGGCTCTTGAGCATATCTATAAAGTCAACCAGAACCCCGACATTAAATTAGCAGATGTCGATTCATTTGACGCATGGATTAAATATGACGAGGATTGGGATTTAAATGTGCATGAAGCTAATTTCGGAATGGGTGAGGATTTTCCCGAAGAAAACGACTCTTCAAAGTTTGAGTGGTATGCCTGTGCTTATCCTGTGAGATTGGGAGATGATGGCTATGAACATATCATCACCGAAGAAGGGGAGGATTTATTTAAGTGGCAGAAGAAGGGTAAAGTAACCTTTATAACAGATCAACACAAAGGAGATAAATAATGAGTGGGGAAGGTAAAGCAGTATCTTTTAAGAGAACTTCCAAAACAACGAAGTCAAATAAGGAACTTCACGAAGAATTTTCCAAGATTATATTTTATAGTCCTGTGACGCGCCACATGAAGTTTTACGGAGAGCGATGGAGTGGGAATCAAGGAACTATCGAATTGTATGAGCATGGAGATAAGAGTCTAGCCGAATGGCAACAAGAATCTGTTGCAATTAAAGACACCTTTCAGATAGGGATTCATCTTTATGAGTCTTGGTCAGAAGATTGGAAGTTAATTGAGGACGAATATACAGAGGGTAGTTTCGTCTCTCTTGCAAAAAAGTTGGCGAAGGACAATGACCTTATGTTTTTTCCCGATGGCTTCCCTTCTTCATGGATAACGAGTCAAGAGGATGGAACTTGGAAGCAATTCAAAGTCCTCCCTAATGATAAAAACATTGACAAGATATGCGAATTGTGGTTAGATGATGAACAGGAAGTGGATTGGCATATCGCTAGAGCCAAAATAGAAGAAATAATGGAAAAAGCATGAATATACAACCCGATGTAAAACATGATTCCGTTGGGAATGACGATGGCTCTCATGGGGGCGAAGATTTCGTTTTGACGGGCAAGAGTGCTTGGGTTAGGATTGATGGATATTCTTTATTCATTTCCAATAAGCCCAAAACCCTTTCTGTGATGCTATTTCCCTTGAACGAAGAAGCAGATGCCCCCCTTGATAAAATTAATTGGGAAAAAGACTTGACACTATCCTAGAAACCTGTCAAGATGGTTGGACAATGAAGAAATTAGAAAAATTATACAAGATTGATACCACAGGCAAATTGCGTGAGTGGACGATGGTAATTGAGGACGCTTGCTTTTACGCAATTAAGGGCGTTGTGGGCGGTAAGCTCATTGAGGATAAGCCTCGCTGTTGCGAAGCTAAGAATGTCGGGAGATCGAACGAAACGACCCCACAGGAGCAAGCCGAGTTAGAGGCGCAAGCCAAATGGCAGAAAAAACTCGATAAGGATTATGCCCTTACTCCCTTGGAGGCGCAGGAACAGAAGTTTTATTCTCCCATGCTTGCCCAAAAGTATGAGGACAGGAAAAATGAGACTCCATACCCTCTTTATTGCCAACCCAAGCTCGATGGTATTCGTTGTATTGTGCAACGCAGAGATACTACTAAAGAGCTTCAGAGCATAGATGAAGTGGAGTTGGTTGCGAAAACGAGAAACGGCAAGGTTATTGATGCAGTTCCTCATATCCTAGAGAGCTTAAGGGCATTTTTTATTTCCCATCCCGAAGCAATTCTAGATGGAGAGCTTTACAACCACGACCTAAAAGACAACTTCAACAAGATTACCTCTCTTGTGCGCAAGCAGAAACCTACTCGCTTAGAAAGCGATACTGATGCCAGTTTTGAGAAGAAAGAGAAAGAGTTTAAAGAGAGATTAAAAGAAGGCGCAGATACCATTCAATATTGGATATATGATGCCCCACAAATAGGGGGGTTAAAAGAGAATACCAACTTTTTTGAGCGCTATGACCAACTAAACTTCTCCCTCCCTACGAAGGATTTTGAGAATAATCATCCGTGCCTTGTGGTGGTTCACACCGCGCAGGTTCATAGCGAGTCCCAATTAGACGAAATGTACGCTCTCTATGTAGGGGAGGGGTACGAAGGACAAATCATCAGAACAGATTCCCCCTATGAAAACAAGCGCTCCAAGGGACTCCTTAAGCGTAAAGAGTTTCAAGATGCTGAGTACCGAGTTATCGACATTGACGAGGGTAATGGAAATAGGATCGGGACTGCGAAGCACTTAGTCTTATGGTGCGACAATAAAAAGACGCGATTCAATTCTAACATAAAAGGATCATTTGAGTATCTCACCGAAATACTAGAGAACAAGAATGAGTATATCGGGAAGCAAGCCACTATTCGCTTTTTTCAACTTACTCCCGATGGTATTCCTCGTTTCCCTTTTGCAGTAGGATTTAGGGACTATGAGTGAACCATTCGATTCAAAGTATAAATTATTTAAACAAATAGGAGTTCCCTTTAGTGGGGTGATCGAACAAGCAGAAGATATGAAAACATACGAAATAGCATGGGTTAAAAATTACCACATGGGAAACTCTGTACTCATCGAAGCTGAAACCGAAGAAGAAGCATTGGAGATTGCTAGAGATAATATAGGCAACTATGAGGGTAGTATGCAGTATGACCCCGATGAGGATTGGGTAGAATCTTGGGGAGAAAAAGTTCTTGACTCTCAATAACTATCCATATATAGTGGAGGAATATGAAAGCAGAAAACACAGATACATTAGAGCATGATGGTAGCCACTTAACTATCAGAGATGATTTAGTTGAAGATGGTCTATCCGTCCCTGTTCACTTCCTTGACTATAAGGAAGATGCTCATATTGAGCAAACCGACACTTTAAATATAGATTGCATATTCTCCACCGATGGAGAGGAATTGTATGAAGGCATGGGCATTATAGTAAGGATTACCGACCCCACTCAAAAAGACAAATATGGAGAACCTTGGAAAGACAGAATGGCATTTGCTTATTCGATAGATTTTGATTGGAATTAATTATGAGTACAATAGAGGGAGTAATTAGGCAAAACACAAATAATCCACTCAACATGAGTAAATCGAAAACATATTTAGATGCAGTAGATAGGCTAAATTCTGTCGATTGGTCGAATCTTCCCACTTTTCCCGATGAGGTGGAAGTGGATGGCGTAATCTATGCTCAATCAGAAATCGGAGGCAGGGGAAATAAATTAAAAAACGGAGAAAACCTAGGAGTTTACATTCCAAAAGATTTTGAAATGTGCCTTAAAATAGGTACAATAAAGCTAACAAGTAAACAAGCGCAGAAATTAGAGGTATGAGGAAGTGGATAGTAACGACCAAAGAAGTCCATGATGTGGAGTGGGCGGTGTTCGCTGAGAACCCAGACGATGCAAAGAAAAAAGTAGACGCAGGAGATGGAGAACCTGTACCCCAAGAGGACACCTTTTCCCATCGCTTGGGGTTGGCTACATGGGGCATAAGAATGTTCGCACCCATTTCATCTCAACGCCTCTCAAATAAAGCTAAAGTGCGAGAATTTAAATAATGAAAATTCTATATATAATCAGAGGTCTGTCGGGGAGTGGAAAAACAACTCTCGCAAATAAACTTTCCCCTGTTGTTTTCTCTGCTGATGATTTTTTTACAGATGTAGATGGAAGCTATAACTTTGACTCATCTGAGTTGTCGGAGGCTCATGCAATGTGCGTTGCGAATGTAAATTTTGATATGGGATCAGAAGTCCCTATTATTGCGGTTGCAAATACTTTTTCTCAAAAATGGGAAGCAGAACCTTACTTTAAATTAGCTGAGAAATATGGTTATTCTCCTTTTGTAGTAGAATGTCAAAATGCTTTTGAAAATGTGCATGAAGTACCTCAATCAACTATTGCTACAATGCGAGAGAGATGGGAGGAGTTGCAATGAAAATAGTACCATTACTCCTCATAATGGGAGTCGGACTTTTGGGAGGTTGCCTTGCAACGAATCCTTCTATATCTCCCGCTCCCTCAATGTTCTATCAAGCGCATGACGATCCTCATAAGGATACTCCTTCTCCCTTTTTTCTCACTATGAAAGAAGCCCAACAATATTGCGAGCGAATGAACTCGCAACCACAAAACAATTACCAAGTTAGTTTTATAGCACGATGAATAAAATATATTTTACAAGCATTTTACTTTTTACAGGATGCGTTTCTTCTCAAAAAGGAGGATATGAACCTGTCACTTCCGAACAATATGACCCCGACCAAGTTGCGCAGAGAGCAGAAGAACTTGGCTTGCGTCCTGTGGACTACCTTCATAGGGTAAATAACGAAAGGCTTATATTTTATCAAGCGCATGACTCAAAGTGGGATGACCCCACAATAAATCCAATCTTCTTAACAGAGGGAGAAGCCCAAGAATATGCCAAGAGAAACAATATGGGCGGTTTAATAGCAGGAGATACTAGCCATTCCTATATTGTGCGTGAAGTTAATTATCGCTTTGAAGTTCGCCAAGTAAATGATGTCGTGAATGATGTATTACATACGAGTCTATTGCTTAAAGATTCGGAGGAGTATGTAAACCAGTATTCCTTAAACCATGCCGACTTACTCATTTATGATCTCAAAACAGGTCTAGTGGTGGGAACAAGCACTCCATGAAAATAGAAATAAAAATGAATAATACAACCTTTTCCGTTGAGGAAGAAGGAGACAATTTAAATGTTACTGAAATGGTGAATCACCTTAAGGGGTTACTTGTGTTATGTGGGTATCATCCGAAAAGTGTAGACGATGCTTTTTCTCCCGATGAATTTGAGTGGTTTCCCGAAGTGGAGAAAATGGAGGCTTACTTAAAGTCGGAGGGGTTTGAGCCAAATAAAAGAGCAAATTGGCAAAAAAAGCCTTGACACATCCACAGAAGGGGTCTAGGATAGTGGGATAATGAATATTTTTGTACTAGACACCGACCCAAAAGTTTCGGCTCAATTGATGTGCGATAAGCATTGCGTCAAGATGATCTTAGAATCCGCTCAAATGCTCTGTTCCGCTTACCCCGAAGGTGATGCTCCTTATAAGCGCACACATTTTAATCACCCTTGCTCTAAGTGGATAAGAGATTCAGTTGACAACTATGAGTGGTTGCTCTCTCATGCCTATGGCTTGGTTGATGAATACTTTGATCGTTATAGTAAAATACATAAATCTTTAGATGCTATACAATGGTGTGACGATCACTCTCATACTCTTGCGTTGCCCGACAGGGGCTTGACTCCTTTTGCGCAAGCCATGCCCGATGAGTACAAACATTCTGATCCTGTTAGAGCGTATCAAACTTATTATGTTAATGACAAAAAGTATTTCGCCAAATGGAAAAATCGAGAGATTCCTACTTTTATGCTTGACGAATCCTTAATAGCAGTCTAGAGTATACGAACAATGAATATTATGACTAATTTTGAATCTTATTTAGAACAAATAATGCAACAAATAAGAGATTTGCGTGACGCAGATTTTCATGTGTGTCCTGCGGATTCAGACGATTCTCAAGAATGCACTTGCAATAATTTTGATTTAGTGATTGACAAAGTGGACGACTTAAGACATCATCATAATTATCCACGATGAATAAAGAAGAAAAAGATAAATGGTTTCATATTAAAGACCTTGAAGCAGAGGTTGATTATTATAACCTATATGAACCCGATGACAGGACTTCCATTCATCGTCTGCAAGACAAGATAGATGGTATTTACGAAGAATTGGGATTGCCAAGGGCGCTTCCCGATGTCCCAACCTTTAAAAACAATGACAAATGAGTAAAGAATATAAAATACCTTGCTCTTGGCAAATGTATGGCTATCTCGATGTGGAAGCAGAAAGTTGGGATGAGGCTATTGAAAAAGCAGAAGATAATGGCACTCCATTGCCTACTGATGGTAGTTATGTGGAGGCATCTTTTGAAGTTGACCATGATATAATTGAATTTGAAAGAGAAGAAGAAAGACAGAAAATAAGAAAAAAAGTCGATGCAGGTTTCCCTACTGGTAATGATGCCGATTTTGGCGCAAGCATGGAGTAAATAATGTCACTAACACGCGCAATGGAATTAGTTTTAAACGAAGCAGAAACATCTGCCCTTGGAGATAATAATGAGGAAGTTTTGGAAGCAGTAAAATATATCAAGTTGGTAAATAATGCTATCATTGGGATGGAGGAAATAAAAGAGGAACAAGGGGAAAGTGATGAGGACAACTGAAAAACAATTAAGAGAAGGCGAACCAACCATTGACGATATGCGTTATGACTTGGCAGAGCAAGAAGCAGACACTTTACAACACTCTGATATTATGGAATTACTTCTTACTGGTTTTGAGGGTCTTGAAAATATGCCCGACATTGAAATTCGTGATGAGTGGAATGCTCTTTTTGGAGAAAAGGGCAGTTATGGAGAAGAAGAATGAAAACAAAATGGTATCAAGTAGAAATCAAGGGTACGACTTATCGCACCTATGACATTAAGGCAGAATCCAAGAAAAAAGCGAAGGAGATGGCTCTTGGCGCAGTTGACGAAGATTGGGAGATTAGCAAAGAATGGAAGCGAAACGCTGAAGTTGAATCTTGCGATAAATATAAGATTAACAAAGATGGAGTAAAAATAATAGGATGAAATATAAAGTTGGAGTTAAAATTTATAATAGTTTTGAAGTCGAAGCTGATTCAGAAGAAGATGCAGAAATAAAGGTGCGAGAAATGGATTTGTACGATACTTTTGAGCATTGTGATTTTGATATTTGCTATGTGGATAAAATAAGAGACATTCCGAGAGAGATGTGTGAAGACCTTATAGATTTAGCAAAGGAGAAAACATTATGATTAGGGTAACTAAAGAGGGGATGGCTAGTGGCGGTTATCAAATTTGGCACATCTATAACGATGATGTACTTATGAGCGATGTAAATGGTAAATCTTTTACAACCGCAAGAGGGGAAGGAGAGGGGCAAATATATGATTTTAGCAGGGCAAGGCGTTATGCTATAGGAATAGCTAAGGCGCTAGGTCAGACCCAAATTTCAATAAAAATAAACCACGATACCGATCCAGTTCTTTACCATGTGGAGGGAGGGGGTACTCATCCTGCATCCCAACCACTCCCCAACCCTTTACCCAAGAGATGTTGCGGAAGAAAATAACCTTTTCTTCTTGACACTAGCAGTCCTTTCCTCCATTATATAGGAATAATGGATGTAGAATGAGTGAAAAACCCACAAAATAGTAGAGGAATTGCCTTTATTGCGACAAGGAGTCCAAAGCACGATAATGATTTTAATTATATTTGGAACTCAATAGAGGAATTAAAGAAGCTCGTCTTTACCGAAGGCATGGAGCGCTTACGCTCCTCAAATATAGAGAGGGAAAAAAGATTAAAAGAATTAATTAAAAGAGCAAATAATAATGAATAAATATAGAGTTGGATTATACGAGGAAACAGGTGGAACTATTGTAGTTGAAGCCGAGAACCAAGAGAAAGCGGAAGAAATCGGAGAGGAACTACTCAATGAGTATGGTTGTGAGAAACTTTTCTACCCCGAATGGAATGCCGATGGTTGCGAAGAAGATTTAACTAAATATCATGGTAGTCATAAGCATGGAGATAGGGAAGTAACAGAGTGCGAAGAAGTGAAATGAATGATGGAATATTCACTCAAATTTTCGGAGAACTATTTACAAAAGAAGAATGGGACTTGTGGGTGAAGGGTGAATTTAGCTTGTTCGACAATTATGTCAAAAGATCGGGGATGAGCAATGAAGATGCAAATAGACTTAAAAACAAATCCAACAAGACCAAACTTAACGCCAATAATTCCTATGAAGATTTCATCAAAAACCCTATAAAATTACCGAACAAGCAATGAAAGAAATAATTCTTAAAGTCCTAGAAGAAATCGCTTGCTCCAACACAGGTCATTGTCAAATAAATATGCAATCGGAAGGAGCAAGAAAAATGATTGCCGATAAACTTGATGAAGAATTGCAGAAATATGTTAGCAAACTAATAGAAGATATTGTTACTCCCCAAAAACCTATAGTGTACCCTAAATTGGATAAACAATTATGAGTTACGAAGATTTAGAAAATTGGGAGAATCAGAGTCAACAAATAACCAATTTAACCGAAAACCTCAATAAAATAATAGAAAGTGCTTGTAATGAAAATTATTTTGGGGTAAAAGAGCTTGAGGAAATACAAGGCAAAATGTCAATTCTTTTAGAGCAAGGAATGTTTTGGCTTGCGCAAGAGAATGCGCAAAGATTTGTCTATGATTTAAAAGAATTTACAATGTGGGTATGCAATTATTGCGAGGAGATAGAGGGATCATGGAATGAAGAAGAATAAAATAAGAGACAGAATTTCATACAATTTTTGGGTTAATATAGTTGAATCCTGTGGTAACTCTCTTATCGCAAATAAGGTCTGCGATTCCGTTTTCCGCCAAATGGACACAAGAAATATGTTTGGAACGCAACAACAAGCGAATTGGGACAAAGAGTCTATGGAATTAGCGTTGGACGACTTTTCTCAAAAAATACCTTGACAGGTTCTTCTCTCTCTGCCATAGTGGAGGGACGATGAAGAAATTAAGTTGGATAGAAAGGAAAGACAGGCATGGGTTTGTCTATTATGTAATGCAGACCCCACTTGAAACTCTTGTGGTTGAGCCTTGGACAGATACTTGTAACGGAAAGTTCTATGGGAATCCCATGCCCTATGACATGGAGCATAATACTCCCCTTGTGTGGACTTACAATGGTTGCGCAAGTAGATTTAAGGATGCGGAGAGCGCAAAATCAGAAGCATTTAAATTATATAAAGAAAAAGTCGTACAAACATTGGAGGAAATGAGTAATGTCTGATATAATGGATGAAATAAGAGCAAACCGCAAGAAGCGCCAAGAAGAATTGGTGGAGAAAATTGCTCAAGCTAACGAGGAAGCATTGCTTGCAGATGGGCTTGACGATGCCCTTGTAGGGTTTGATACCAAAGGCAGGGCAGTTTACTCTGTCAACGAAATCATTGGCATTCTTATGTCAAGAGATGGTATGAGCGAAGAAGAAGCTCAAGAGTTTTTTGATTTTAATATCGAATGCGCTTATGTGGGAGAATTTATGCCAATTTATATGTATGAGGAATAAATAATGAATGAAGATTACGATATTGAAGTTGGGCTTGAGGAGCAAGAACTTGCTGAACTTTTGGAAGGAGGCTCTTTTGATTGGGTTTTCCCCACTTTGCAAAATGAGAATGTGCAAATAAAAATTAAACTATTTAAAGAAGAATGAAAACAATACATAAAGAAGTTAAGTGGGCAGAAGGAAAAAAGAAATCTGAACTCCCCAAATATACTTGGTGGAGTGGTAGTAAGGAGTCTGCTCGTCTTGGAGGTTTCACTATTACCACTCTACCCAAGTACGAGGACTCAGAGGTTAATGGGTCAGTAAAGGTAACTGCACACACTTCCCAAGGAGAGAGTTATTGGAAGAATTTTGACATTCCTCTTGACAAGGTAGAGGAGTTCTGCCATGCTTTAATGAAAGTGAAGGATTTTGCAGTAAAATCAAGGAAATTAGAAGAACATAATGAGTAAAGACGAACAGGTGGAATACGAGTTCCCCATGCCTAAACTAGAGGTATTTGAGAAAGTGCGTGAGGGTTGCCAAATGCACATGAATCAACTTGACAATGATGGATATTGCGCAGAAAGCGATGACTATGTAATTGCACTAGCTTTTTTTGAAGATTATATAGAAGAACTACAATCACAACAATAGAAGAAAGTAATATGGAAAACTATTTCACAACACAACGCATTCATTGGCACAATTTTGCGCCCGAAAACATTATCTTTAAAAGTAATAATATTACCAAGAAGTTAATGCCCGAAGCTAATGTCATGTCTTATAAAACTAAGACAGACAGAGACAACCTTATGGCACAAAAGACAGGTGCAAAAAAAGTCACCAATAACTGGGGTCATGCCTATTACAAGGCAACAAACCATGTTGCCGTTCATGTGCGTTTAAAGGATGTAAAGTCAGAGTTCATTTCTGCTGATATTGATTTCGTGGATTTGAGGGTGAAAAAAGATAGTCAAGGTGGGCATCGTAGTGGACTTAATGTATTGGTCTATATTCAATCGCAACATCACAAATATGAGTGGAAAAAGGATGCCAATGGGAATTGGGGAAGCGTAAAAACCAACCCAAACCCTTTGGCTGATGACGAGGGTTATCTTATTGCGTATGGTGGACAAGGAGATAGCAACCCTATGACTCATCGAGACTTGCTTGAACTTGCAGATATTTCTGAAGCGGTGCGCAAGTTCCTTATAGACAGGGTGTTACCATTTAAAAGAGGCGAATTTGTCGAAAAAGACTTGACGCTTGTGGCGTAATATGCCAAACTATTTTTTAAATCTTGAAAATAAAACCGAAAAAAAAAGAGAAACCCCCCTCTTACAATAATATGAAGAAATATCTTGAGTACGAATTAGTTATCCTTGATGCAAATGAAGATGGGAAAACTATTGCTCCAAAAAAATATTACTTTACGGAGGAATCTGCGAAGGAACATAATGAGCAATATGCTTTTTATGACACACCAAGGAAGTTGGTTAAAGTTAAAGGTGGAGAAGTCGTAGACAAACCCGAATGGTGGAGTGGAAAAATAACATGAAAACACAAAACTCCTTATTTGTTATCAATCCTTATTTTGATGATTCCCTTAAATCATGGGTATTCGATGACCCCGATAGAGGATTGCACAAGGAGGCTCTTGTGCAGGGCGCAGACCTTCTTTGCGAAATGCTTCATCAGAAGTATGGAGATTTCTCAGCCTCTTTTAGTGCAGGAGAAATTCCAAATTCTGATTTAATAATGTGTCGCACTACGGAAGGTGATTACGAGGCAGGAACATGGTATAAAGAGCGCAACACAGGAATGGACGCATGGTTGTGTCCTGCTTTATTTCAGTATTTTGATGACGCTCCTGCGACAATTTATGTAAAAGTTAATCGCAAATTTGAAAAATAAAACCGAAAAAAAAAGA
>Ga0209657_1000368_pt1 | contig 30111 bp, 31 predicted proteins | sample SaaInlV_100m_DNA_FD_184650 | JGI IMG/M metagenome (GOLD analysis project Ga0209657, IMG submission 184650) | Marine microbial communities from expanding oxygen minimum zones in the Saanich Inlet - SI037_S3LV_100m_DNA (SPAdes) (version 2) | ecosystem: Environmental > Aquatic > Marine > Intertidal... | reverse complement strand
TATATGGTTGAACGAACTCAAGGAGTAACTCATGAACCCTGTCCAAAATGTGGTTCTAAAGATAATTTAGGGAGGTATCCAGATGGTCACGCGTATTGTTTCGGTGATGGCTGTTCTTATTATGAGTATGGTAATGATTCAGCTCCTATACAAGATATACCAAAATCCAACGGTGTTTTTAAACAGGGTGTTTACGAGTCCCTTAGCAAACGTGGAATATCCGAAGAAACTTGTAGGTTTTTCAAGTATCAAGTAAATTACGATAACAATAAAAAGGTTCATATTGCTCCTTATTTTGACAAGGACAATAAACTCATAGCTCAACAGTTAAGAACTAAAGATAAAGACTTCCCTATTTTAGGGGAAACTAGAGATCTAGGTTTATGGGGGAAACAATGCTGGACTTCAGGCAAACGTATTGTCATAACAGAAGGGCAGATAGATACCTTATCTGTAGCTGAGTTCCAGCGTTGTCAGTACCCTGTAGTATCCATCCCAAATGGTGTAGGATCAGCTTGTAAAGCTATAGCTAAAGACTTGGAGTGGTTGTTAGGTAGTTTTGAAGAAATAATCATAATGTTTGACAATGACTCTCAAGGAAACAATGCAGCTCGTAAGGTAGCAGAGCTGTTTCCACCTGGAAAATGTAAGATAGCATCCCTACCACTTAAAGATCCTAATGAGATGCTCTTAGCTAATCGCGGAGCTGACATGGTTAATGCTATGTTCAGGGCCTCAGTTTATAGACCGGATGGAATTATCGCTGGTGAGGATACTTGGGAACTGGTAAATACTCCTATGCAAGCTGCTGATATGGAGTATCCTTGGCAGGGTCTTAATAACCTTACTTTAGGAGCTAGAAAAGGTGAACTCGTTACGTTTTGTGCAGGGACAGGAGCTGGAAAATCTACCGCTGTTAAGGAAATTGCATCATACTTTCTCTCAAAAGGAGAAACAATTGGTTATATTGCTCTTGAAGAATCTGTACGCCAAGCAGCCATTGACTTCATGTCTATTGAAGCCAATGAAATGCTTCACCTGAAGGATAATTTAGAGGAAAAATTTTTACGAGATATATGGGAAAAAACATTAAATACAGGGAGACTCTTTTTATATGATCATTGGGGAAGTATGGATGGGGATGTTCTCTCCAACCGCATTCGGTACTTGGCTAGGAGTTGTAATGTTTCTTGGATCATCGTTGATCATATTTCTATTATGGTTAGTGGTATCGAGAGTGGGGATGAAAGAAGACTGATAGATAACTTGATGACCAAGTTGAGATCCCTTGCAGAAGAAGTAAACATAGGGATCTTTATTGTATCTCACTTAAGAAAACCGCCAGATGGGAGGGGGCATGAAGATGGTAGACAAATCTCACTTAATGATCTTAGGGGAAGCGGAAGCATCGCTCAACTTAGCGATTTCGTGGTTGGACTTGAAAGAAATCAACAGGAGGAAGGTGAAACGACTGTTAGAATCCTCAAAGCAAGGTTTAAAGGCAGTTCAACAGGAGTTGCTTCACGTTTGTACTATGATAGAGTGACAGGCAGATTAAGAGAATGTGAATATATTGATGAGGGTTTTTAAATATGAACATAATATTTGATTTAGAAACTGATGGTTTACTTCCAGATGTCTCCAAGATCCATTGTTTAGCTATGACTATAGAGGGGGCACAAGCTTCTCAGGTATTTGCTAATGAGGACCAGTATGATAATTTAGAACAAGCCTTAGAGCTGATGTCTGATGCTGAAAGTTTGATAGGACATAATATATTAGGTTATGATCTACCAGTTCTAAAGAAACTCTTGGGGTGGGTCCCTAGTAAAGAGACAAAGATAAGTGATACTCTCGTGGTGTCTCGATTAGCTTACTCTCACATGATGACTTTGGATGTTAAGAAGAAACATATTCCTACTAAGCTCTATGGTTCTCATAGTTTAAAAGCTTGGGGTTATAGGTTAGGGATGCTGAAGGGTGAATTCAACCATGAGGATACTGATTGGTCTACGTTCACCCACGAGATGGCAGAGTATTGTGCTAGGGATGTTGCTATTACTTCTACTCTTTTTGATCATCTATGTGAAGCTGAGTGCTCTGAGGAAGCTGTTAAGTTAGAGCATGAGTTCGCTTATGTTATCCAAAGGCAGATTGAGAATGGGTTTTCTTTTGATGTTAAGAAGGGACAGGAGCTTTATGTAGCCCTTCTCAAGCAACAGGAACAACTAGGTACTAAGCTAAAGAAACGCTTTGGTAGTTGGTATAGGGACTTGGGAAGCTTCACTCCTAAGAAGGATAACAAAGCTAAAGGTTATACTGCTGGTGAAAGTTTTAATAAGATAGAGAAAATAAAATTTAATCCTAACAGTAGAGATCATATAAGTTATAAACTTAAGAAGGACTATGATTGGAAACCGAAAGACTTTACTCCTAATGGTAAACCTAAAATTGATGAGACAATCTTAAGGTCCCTGCCATATCCAGGTTGTGATGAGCTGTTCAATCACTTCCTCCTGTCTAAAAGAATATCTCAACTAGCTGAAGGTGACAATGCTTGGCTGAAACTAGAGAGAGAAGGGAGAATCTTTGGGAATGTAAATACCAATGGAGCTATTACTGGTAGATGTACTCATTCTTTTCCTAACTTAGCTCAGGTCCCTGCTGTTTACAGTCCATTTGGTAAAGAGTGCAGGGAGTTATTCAAAGCTTCCAAAGATAAGGTCTTGGTTGGGTGTGATGCTGACGGCCTAGAGCTTAGAGCACTAGCAGGATACTTAAAGAAGTATGATGGTGGCAAGTATGCTACTGCTGCTGTTGAAGGGAATTCAAAAGAAGGGACTGACATTCATTCTATTAATCAAAAACTAGTAGGTTTAAAATCACGAGATACTGCCAAGACATTCTTCTACGCTTTTATATATGGAGCAGGAAATGAAAAGCTAGGTCAGATCTTAGGAACTAATATGCGCGGAGGTAAACAAGCTAGGATGAAGTTGTTGAATGGTGTTGATGGTTTACTTAAGTTAACTGAAGCCGTCAAGCAAGCTTACCGTAGGAGAGGACACCTTATAGGCTTGGATGGTAGAAGACTCCATGTACGTTCAGAACATTCTGCTTTAAATACCCTGCTTCAGAGTGCAGGGGCTATCTTAATGAAAACATCTCTGATTCTCTTGGATAAACGGTTACAATTGTTAGGGTTAGAACCTGGAGAGGACTATGAGTTTGTAGCTAACATCCACGATGAATTTCAAATTGAATGTAAGGAGCTGTATGCCAAAAAATTTATCGGACCGGAAGCGGAACAAGCAATTACGAGAGCTGGAGACTACTATGAATTTGGATGCCCTCTTAGTGGAACGTCTAAAATTGGGAGAAATTGGGCTGAAACACATTGACACATTTGATAAGCTTACAAAGTTTTGTAAAGGATTTCAAGGTTTTTTACTTTCTAAAAACCCTTACACAAGAAAGAAAACTGGATATGATGCGTATAGATATCAAGTAAGAATGTATATTTTAGGTTTACTAAGAAATTTTACTTGTGAACATTGTGGTATTATAAATTTAAAAAGATCTTTACATTTTCACCATACAAATCCAAAAAATAAAAGATTCAGAATTTCTAGGATAGGTCAACATAATTTTATATTAGGATTACAAGAATCATTGAAGTGTAAATATTTATGTGACGAGTGTCACTACCAAGAACATTTAAAGATGGGAGATTACTATGGGTACTTTGAGACTATTGATAGATGGAGACATCCTTACATACAAAACCTGTTGGGCAGTACAGACAGTGGTTCATTGGGATGATGGGATTTTAACAACAGCTACTAATGTAGAGGAGTTAAAAGCTCAGGCCAAGACCATGATTGAATATTGGCAGGAGAAGTTAGGAGAAGGAAAAGAGTTTACTACTGTTATTTGTTTTTCAGATAGAGCAAATAATTTTAGACGAAAAATTTTCCCAGATTATAAGTTAAACCGAAAAGGTAGTCAGAAGCCTCTAGGGTATAATCATCTGGAGACTTATCTCAAAGAAAACTATTCTACCAAGACTCAGCCTATGTTAGAAGCTGATGATGTCTTGGGTATTCTTGCTACTGATGGAGAGTTTGACAGGAACATAATTATTTCTATCGATAAGGATATGCTTACGATTCCTTGTGAGTACTACAACATAGATTCAGAGGTCACTGAAGTTATTGATGAGAAGACTGCGGATCATATGTTTTTCTACCAGACTTTAACAGGAGATTCAGTAGATAATTACAAAGGGTGTCCAGGAATAGGACCGAAGAGAGCTACGGAACTCCTTCTAACTAAAGGAGTTAAGTGGCAAACGATTAAAGATGCTTATGAGAAAGCAGGGTTGACTGAAGATCATGCTTTAACTCAAGCTAGAGTTGCTAGAATTTTAAGAACTAAAGATTATAATTTTAACAAAGAGGAAATTAATTTATGGACTCCTTCAACAAAAATGTAAAGGTTTATAATATGATTAAAGAAAATGTATCCCCTGACTACTATGCTAGGTATGATATAGAGCCAATCAGTTTTATTATGAGGAATAATATTCCTTATGCTGAGGGCAATGTGATAAAGTATACACTAAGGCACGACATGAAGGGTGGTGCAGAAGATATTGATAAAGCCATCCGTTATTTAGAACTGATTAAAGAGGAGAGGTATAATGCAAAAAGTAAAAAAGTTTCATGAGAAAATGGAGTTGGCTATTGATCAGCCATTCAGTAAAGAACTCCTTGAATTTAGAATGAAGTTGATACTTGGAGAGGTGCAGGAGCTGGCTGAAGCTGGCTTTCAGTTGGAAGGAAACATAGATCAAGCGGAACTCTATGTATTAATGCAGGATTTCCTGAAAGAAATGTGTGATGTAGTATATGTTCTCAAAGGAACTGCTGTTTCTTTTGGACTGAATTTTGATAAAGCATACAACCTCGTACATAAATCCAACATGAGCAAGTATCCTTTTACCAAGTGTGAACATGGAAAAGTATTGAAAGGTAAAAATTATAAACCCCCTGCCTTAGAGGAGTGTGTATGAATAGACCTTCTGTTAGAGCACAAGTTATCACGAGGAGAACTTACAGTAGACCTTTAGATGACAAGGATGAAACCTATGAGACTTGGGAACAAACTATAGATAGAGTTATTGAACACCAGAAGTGGTTGTGGGCTAGAGCTTCTGGAGCTACTCCAGATTCTAATGGAAAAGGTTATACTTTTTATGATGATGAGCTAGAGGAACTACGTCAGCTCTTGTTAGAACGTAAGGTCATGGTATCAGGTAGAACCTTATGGTTAGGTGGGACTGATGTAGCTAAGAAGAGGGAAGCTAGTCAGTTTAATTGTGCTCATTTAAAAGTGGAGACGATACATGATGTTGTTGACTCTTTGTGGCTCTTGTTACAGGGGTGTGGAGTTGGGTTCACACCTGTTGTCGGAACACTATCAGGCTTTACCAAGCCCATTGAAGACATTGAAGTTATCAGGAGTAAGCGTACTAAGAAGGGGGGACATGAAGGAAGTAGAGAATCTTTCGATGCCGATACCGGGGTTTGGACTATTACAATTGGAGACTCCGCTGAAGCATGGGCAAAGAGTATCGGCAAGCTTCTGGCTTTCAAAGGGAAAGCTACAAAGCTCGTGCTCGATCTCACGCAGCTTAGACCCTCAGGACTACGACTCAGTGGGTATGGATGGATCAGCTCAGGGGATGGACCCATCTCTAAAGCGTACTCAGCTATCGTTCAGATTCTAAATAAGAAATCAGGTCAGCTCCTGTCTAAGATGGATATCTTGGATGTAATGAACTGGTTAGGTACTGTATTAAGTAGCAGGAGATCTGCTGAGATAGCCTTGGTGTATCACAATACTCCTGAGTGGAAACAGTTTGCCAGAGCTAAGGATAACCTTAGAGATACTCCTCATCGTAGTCAATCTAATAACTCTGTAGTCTTTTGGGAAGAACCTACTCATGAAGAAATCGAAGAAGTCTTTAAGATCATTAAAGAATCAGGTGGATCAGAACCTGGAATCATCAATGGAAAGGAAGCTCGAAGACGAGCACCTTGGTTCACCGGAGTCAACCCATGTGCCGAAATCCTTCTTGGAAATAAGAGTTTCTGTAACCTGTCCGAAGTCGATCTATCAAAATTTAGAGAAGACTCTGGAGGGTTGGAAAGGGCTATCTTCCTCATTGCTAGAGCAAACTATAGGCAAACCCTTGTTACTCTTGATGATGGAATACTCCAGAGAACGTGGCATGAAAACAATGAGTACCTCAGACTTTGTGGAGTGGGACTTACAGGAATCGCCAGCCGTGAAGACCTCGCTTACTACGACTATAAGCGACTGAAGAATCTCGCGGTACATGGAGCTTACTCTATGGCTGATGAGCTAGGAACTCAAAGACCTAAGAATGTTACTACGATTAAACCTAGTGGGACTCTCAGTAAAATCATGGATACCACTGAAGGATGTCATAAACCTATAGGAAAATATATATTTAATAATGTAAACTTCTCTGCTAGTGATCCTATTCTCCCAAGGTTGAGAGAAGCAGGGTATCATACTATAACGAATCCTGTAGATGAACACAATGTTATAGTTACTTTTCCTGTTAAGTGGGACAACATGAGATTCAGCAGAGATACTAATTCTAAGGAGGAACTTTATGTTAGCAACGAATCAGCTATTAGCCAACTTGAGAGGTACAAACTTCTCATGGATTCTTACGTTGAGCAGAACTGCTCGATTACGGTTACTTACAAAGCAGATGAAGTCCCAACTATTATTGCTTGGCTCAAATCTAATTGGTCTTCTTACGTTGGTGTTAGCTTTCTTCCCCATGCTGATACTCAAGAAGTCTACGCCTACCTTCCCCAAGAAGTAGTGTCTCCCAAGGTTTACGAGGAGTATGTAGCACAACTTACCCCTGTAGACTTAGATGAGGTAAAAGGAAGCCATGAAATTGAGGATGACGAGTGTTTACAAGGAGTTTGTCCAGTTAAATAATAAAAGTTTACAAGTTGTAAACTTATTTCGTACCTTTAGGAGCAGTTTTGATTATGAGACAGTATAAAAATGATACTAGGTTGGTTATAAGTGATGGTTTGTTGAACACTTTGGATACTATATTTCCAAATAAACTACCCTCGTTCCTTGTTAGTGAGGCTGAAATAGCTCAGTTGGTAGGACAACAACAGGTTGTCACTTGGATTAAAGATAAGCAGGAAGAATTAAGAGATCAAAGTGTTGAACATGAAGGACAAGTAACCATTAAAGGAGATTCGTAACGTGTTAGAATTGTTGACTGTATTGATGTGTGGGGGTGGAGCACCTCCACCACCTCCCCCACCTCCTCCTCCTCCTCCCCCTCCAAGTCCTCCAGCTCCTATCGCTAAGGTAGAGCCTAAGACTAAACAGGCAAGCGTGAGGCAGAAAAAGAGAGGTAAAGGCTTAAGGCAATTTAGAACGAGAAGTAAACAAGGTGGACCTACTGGTTTGAACATAGGTTAAACTATGTGTGAACCAGTAACCTTAACTGGCATAGCCATTGGTGCATCTATTGGGGCTGGTACTGCAGCAATTACTGGTCAAGATCCACTTATGGGAGCACTCATGGGTGGTGCTATGGGTGGTTTTAATCCAGGTGCAGTTGGAGTATTCTCAGCTACAAGTATGCAGGGAATGGCTGCTGCTGCTAGTGGTTTAGCTGCGGTTAGTGTGCCTGGTGTAGCTATGGCTGCTGGAATTGGTTTAGCTGGTAGTTATGCGATGAAAGCTATGACCCCACAACAACCAGATTACTCTCAGTTCGGACAAGGTGCTCTACCATATGAGTCACAATATAACACTCAACATACAAAAGTGACAGGATCAGGTGGCAGACAAGCTGCTGCCGTACTAGCATCGGAAATTAAACAAGCTAAGAAACTAAGAAGTAGACAAGCAGGATCAGAAGACTACGGATTAGGTATGGACTTAGCAGGAACAGGACTACAAATAGCATAATATATGTATACTTCAGTTAACAAAAAATATTCAAGTTTATGTGAGAAGAGACAGTGGTTCTTAAATCGTGCATGGGACGCTGCTGAAATAACAATTCCTTTTATTCTTCCAAGAAATTACAACCTTGACCAGGAACTTCCCACTCCTTATCAGGGTATAGGAGCTAGGGGGGTGAACAACCTAGCAGCAAAATTACTTTTAACCCTCTTCCCCCCTAACTCCCCTTTTTTCAAGTTCCAGATAGATGACTTTACTCTACAGGAACTGCAAGCTCAACGTGCTCCCATAGAAGAAGGACTCAATGCTATGGAACGTGCGGTCATGGATGAAGTAGAAGCCAAGGCTATGCGCGTCCCTTTAAATGAGTGTTTACGTCACCTGATTATCACTGGTAACTGTCTCCTTCATGCTAATAAAAACAACAAGGTAAGAGTATTTCATTTAGATCAGTATTGTGTCAGGCGAGATCCTCAAGGAGAGATGCTTGAGGTCATAGTCCTAGAGAAGATGAGCCGTGAGCTTTACAAGGATGTATTTGGTAGTACTCCTCCTAGTGAAACTGGTGATAGTTCAGACAGTCAAGAGAAACAACTTAATCTATATACAGTAGTAAGAAGAAAAGAGAATAAGATACATGTTCATCAAGAAGTCAACAACAAGAAGATTCCTAATACTGATTCTACTTATCCTTTAGATAAGAACCCTTGGTTACCCTTAAGGTTCTCTTCAATTGATGGTGAAGATTACGGTAGAGGTTTCGTAGAAGAATACTTAGGAGACTTGAGAGCACTTGAGGGTTTATCCAAGGCAATCCTGGAAGGTTCGGCTGCTGCAGCTAGAGCTATCTTCCTTGTAAGACCTAACGGTACAACCAAACTAAAGACTATCTCTCAGGCTCCTAACCTAGCAGTACGACAAGGGAGTGCCGAAGATGTAACAGTACTCCAGATGCAAAAGTTTAATGATTTTAGGGTAGCTCAGGAAACTATAGCCCAAACTGAAAGAAGACTTGCTGCTGCTTTCATGCTGAACCAGAGTGTCCAGCGTGATGCTGAACGAGTAACAGCAGAAGAGATCCGGTTCTTAGCTAATGAACTGGAGACTTCTTTAGGTGGAATCTATAGTTTACTTTCCCATGAGCTACAGTTACCACTCATTAAACGTATCATAGCTGTACTAGAACGAGAGAAAAAACTTCCCAAACTACCAGAAGGTGCGGTAGAGCCTGTCATCATAACAGGATTTGAGGCACTAGGGAGAGGTAACGATGCTAATAAACTGGCTACCTTTCTACAAACTGCTGCCTCAATACTTGGTCCAGAAGCCGTGTTAACTTATACCAATGCCAGTGATGCTCTTAAGAGACTAGGTGTTGGTTTTGGAATAGACATGAAGGGCTTGATTAAACCTGAAGAACAAGTTCAACAGGAACAGCAAGCTCAACAACAACAACAGATGATGGCTCAGGCAGGATTGGCAGCGACACCAAATGCTGTTAATCAGGTGGGCGAAATGGTAAGGGAGAGACAAGCTGATGGCAACAAAACCCAACAACAATAAGAAAAATAAGAAAGTAGAAACTAGTGTTACATCAAAGACTCAGTTCAAGGAAGTAGATAGAACAATGGAGATTGTGGAACAACGAGCTGGTGTAGCTACGAAGAATGGACTTCCATCTACTTACACTAAGATTAAACTTCCTAGTGGAACTATAAAAGAATCATACGGAGAGCGATATGGCAAACCAGATAACAGTTGAAAGTGAAGCTCCCCAAAGTATGGATGAATACAACAGGGAGATGGCATCAAAAGCTACTTTTGCAGAGAACACTATTGATCAAGGTGTAGTTCCTTTAGAAGAACCTGAAGTAGTAGATGAAACATTTAGGCCAGAAAAATTTAAATCAGATGAAGAGTGGCGAAAAAGTTATGATGAGTTGGAAAGAAACTTTCATTCACCATCTGACCAAGTACAAGAAGAACAAGAAGAACTAAGTATTCCTCAAGCTACCGATGCTCTTTTTGATATGGAAGCATTACAGAAAGAGTACATGGAAACTGGTGGTTTAAAGGATGCTAGTTATAAACTTTTAGAAGACGCTGGAATCAGTAAGCAATACGCTGATACTTACATTGAAGGAGTAAAAGCTTTGGGTCAACAGATAGGTAATCAGGTAAAGGATTCTGTAGGTGGCTCTGGTGACTATCAGAACATGGTAGAGTGGGCACAAGCTAATTATACTCCTGAACAAATCCAGGCTTATGATAATGCTGTTAACAGTGGTGATGTTCAACTGGCTATGCTGACTGCCAGAGGACTCCAAGCTGACTATCAGAATTCTTCAGGATATGAAGGACAAACTGTAAGCGGAGATACCTCTATGAGAATGAGTTCTAACTCCGATGTCTTCCGTAGTAATGCTGAGGTAACGGCAGCTATGAAAGACCCTAGATACGAATCTGATATGGCATACCGCCAAGATATCAGGGACAAACTTGAGAGATCTGAAGTATTTTCTTTAGGTTCTACTTAAGAGTAATAAAGCACAACGAGCTATAGAGTAATTAAACAAGTAGACAAAGACCTGCTGAGGTGGATAATCTTTAGTTGAAAGTTGATGAAGAAGTATAGCAATTTTTGTTACAAATACTTTTTATTAACTTAATTAAAGGAGACTTGCTATGGGTGTAACAGCAACTACAGCACCTGTTCAAGTAATGTCTCGCTCTGGTCAAAAAAATAGTACTGGTGATTCCAGTGCTATGTTTCTTAAGGTCTATGCTGGTGAAGTATTGACCGCTTTTGAGCAAGCTAGTGTTACGATGGACAAGCACGTTATCCGTTCTATCAGTTCAGGTATTTCAGCTCAGTTCCCACTTGTATGGAAAACTGCTTCAGTTGAATACGCCTATGTTAACAGCTCAGGTAGTACTGCTACTACGGCTGTTGAACTTGATGGTACGGCAATCAATAAGAATGAGAAGGTCATTCCTATTGACGGTCTGTTACTTGCAGATCACTTTGTCAACAACCTTGACGAAGCTATGAATCATTATGATGTACGTTCTATTTATGCTAAAGAGGCTGGTATTATACTTGGTACTCAATGGGATAAGAATGTACTTCAAGAAGGTGTGTTAGGAGCACGTTCCTCCACACTCGTAACGAGTGGTAACGGTGGAGCTGTACTTACTAACTCCTCTTATGGAACTTCCGGTTCTACTTTGGGTGGTGGCTTGTTTGATGCTGCTGAAGAATTAGATGAAAAGAATGTTCCTGAAAATGATAGATATATGTATGTACGCCCTGCCCAGTATTACTTAATGGCAGAAACGACTGACCTGATCAACCGCGATTGGGGTGGAAGAGGAGTATATGCAGAAGGTGAAGTTATGAAGATCGCTGGTATTCATCTTGTGAAAACTAACAATCTTCCTATTACTACTGTCAGTGATTCTACTGGAGTCACAACTCATGAAGGTAACTTCTCTACGACTAAGGCATTAGTTATGCACAAGTCAGCAGTAGCTACCGTGAAGTTGTTGAATCTGGCAGTTGAAACTGAATACGACATTAGACTTCAAGGCTGGTGGATTGTGGCTAAGTACGCTATGGGTCATAGTTTCATTCGTCCTGAGTGTTGTGTTGAACTTAAAACCTCTTAAGGAAAGGATATTATACTATGACTGATATTGCTAATATCCAATCCCTAGCGGTTGCTGCTAATACTGTTACCAACGTAACATTAGTTCAGCCTTATGCTGATAACACTACTGTTGGTACAGGTTTTGAAACAATCTGTAATACCAATGCCGATCAGGTTCTTCCTGTTATTGCTGGAGCAGATATAGATATTGTATCTGCATCTACTGATGATGATGGTTCTCCTGCTGGTACAGGTGCTCAGACTGTTAGAGTAACGTACTTAGATGATGATTTTAATCAGGCTTATCAAGACGTTACTATGGATGGTACGACTGAAGTTGAGTTGACTGAGCAGAATATTTCCTTTGTTCAGAAAGCTGAAATTATTGCTTCTGGTACTGGACTTGCTGCTGCTGGTGCGATCACTATTGCTGATGTAACTGGTGGTGGAGTACACGCTGTCATTGATGCAGGTTCTAAAGAGTCAGGTAACTGTACTTGGAAGATTCCTGCTGGACATTCTGGTTATGTTCATGGCTTCTGGTATGATGTAGATGCTGTCGCTGCTGGTGCTGGTACTGCTGAGATTGCTTTACAAGTAGCACACGCTGAGTCTTCTGGAGTTGCTAATTCAGAGACATGGCGTACTGTTGCTAAAGTAACCGTAGTAGAAGGTGACAATGATGTGGTTGCTGCTACTGGTGGTAATCAGAATAATACAGGTTCATTCTCCTTTCCAGGAAATGTCCCTTTTGTTGTTCCTGCTAAAGCTATGGTACGTTTAGCTGCTAAAGCTCCTGCTGCTGTAGCCGTTACTGCTGGATTCAGTATGTCTGTACAAGGTTCTGGTGGTGGAACTACCGTAACCTCAAGTTAACCTTTTGAGGGGTCTAAGGTAATACTTAGGCTCCTCATTTTTTTTACATTTTGGAGATACAATGACTGATACAAGTAGAACCGTAAGCGACTTAGTTACTAACTTGTTTCAAAACAGTCAGGCTGCTGGTTCTATTACTCCTCAGGACTTGCGTGACTTCATTGAAACAACTCAAACAAAACAAGGAAGTATGTATGTATCAACTCCTGGTAGTACTACAATTGCTGGAGCTGGAACATATGTAGAAGGAACTGCTGGAACATGGACTCTTAGTACAGCTCCTACTGCAAATGAATTTGATGAAAATACAGACGGCAGACTAAGATATACAGGTACTCCTACAATTAACTGTTTATTTTTAGCCTCAGCTTCTTTAGAAATTGATACCTCTGCTGTCGATAAAGAATTTGGATTAGCTATACATAAAAACGGAACCTTAATTACAGGTACTAAAATAGTAGGATTCTCTCCTGCTACTACAGTTAACTCAGTTAACCTTGTTACATTTGGATATGCTTCTATGGCTACTAATGATTATGTTTCTATTTTTGTAGCTAATATAGACAGTACAGATAATTTAACTATTAGAACTGCTCAAGTTATGGGTATGGGATTGGTAACTTAAAATGTCACACTTTACTACAGTTCCTGTTAATGAACTAGAAGCTGTTAATATGCTACTAGCTGCCGTAGGTGAAGCAGCAGTTTCAAGTTTGGAAACAGCAACCACCGTAGATGTAACACAAGCTAAGAATTTAATATCTAATATCAATAGAGAAGTACAGCAGAAAGGCTGGCACTTTAATACTGAATGGGATGTAGTATTAACCCTTGATTCTGATAGTAGAATTCCACTTGGAACTACAGTTCTATCTATTTATTCTCCTACTAAGATGACTACAATTAGAGGAAGAGAAGGATCTCCTTTTCTTTATGATTTAAATAATAATACCTTTACTTGGACTACTTCTGTAAATGATGCTGTTACAATTACACTGTTAGATTTTGAAGATATACCTCAAACTGCTAGGCAGTACATTACAACTAAAGCTGCTAGGATTTTCCAAGAAGAAATTATTGGGCAAGTCTCAGCCGAAGCAGTAAACAGACAAGAAGAAGTAGAAGCTTATGCAGATTTATTAGATGATGAAGGAGAGCGTTCTGGATATAATGTTGGGTATGGTACAAGAGATATGTATAATACCACCAAGCTCTATAGGAAAACATGGTAAATGCCACTAATAACAGAACAAATAAGCAACTTAATTAATGGAGTTTCACAACAGCCCCCTTCATTAAGGCTGGCTTCCCAATGTGAAACCCAAGAAAATGGCTTAATTACCATAGCAGAAGGGTTAAAGAAAAGACCTCCTTTAGAATTTGTAGCTAAACTAAGTAATAAAACTGATACTGATGCTAATATACATTTTATTAATCGTGATGAAACTGAGCAATATGTTATCAGCATCACCTCAGATCAATTCAGTACCGATTTTAGCTCTGATTTCTCAGGATCTGAAATGGAGGTATGGGATTTAGATGGGACATCTAAGAGCGTCTCAGGAGCTACAGGAGATGTATTAACTTACATCACTACAGTTGATGCTAGAGATAATATTAAATTATTTACCGTAGCTGACTATACATTTATCTTAAACAAAACTGTAGCTACTGCCAAATCAACAACTACAGGAGATGAAAGAGATCCTGAAGGTATTATATTTCTTAAACAGGCTACGAGTGCTACTGATTTTCTAGTCTATGTAGATGGTACTTTAAGGTCTACAATTAATGCTAGTAATGATGCTGGTACTCAAATAACAGATTGTTTTAATGAGTTAACAACTAATATTGGAACTACATTTAATGTTACCAAGTTTGGTAGTTCAAATGTTCATATAACTAAAAAAGATGGTAGTGATTTTACCCTTCATGTAGAAGCTCCAGAAGGAAACTGTATAGCTGTTAAGGAAAGTGTAGTAGATTTTACGGATCTTCCCTCAAGAACTAAAGATGGTATGATTGTAAAAATTACCGGAGATCCTAGTTCTGGAACTGATGATTACTGGATTAAACATAATAACCAAGCTGATCAAGATGTAGGTGAATGGGTAGAAACTGTAGAGCCAGGATTGGCTAATACTATAGATGGCAGTACCATGCCTATCCAGTTTATTAGAACCTCTGAAGATCCTTGGGATGATGCTTTTGGTGCTGACTTTGGAGAAACTGTATTCTCCTTATCTCAAGTCACATGGACCGATAGAAAAGCTGGAGATACTACAACAGCTCCAGACCCTAGTTTTGTTACAGAAAAACTAAATGATTTATTTTTCCATAAGAACCGTTTAGGTTTCTTAGCAGGAGAAAATATTATACTCTCTGAATTAGGAGAGTTCTTTAATTTCTATAATACTACGGCTACTGATCTTTTAGATACCGATATGATTGACTTGGCATCTCCAAGTAATCAAGTTAGTATCCTGAATCACGGTATAGCTTTCAATGAAGAACTCTATCTTTTCAGTGACTTTGCTCAGTTCAAGTTATCTCAGTTTGCTGCTGGTGGACTCACACCTACCAATGCCAAGCTATCTCTTTTAACTGAGTATGAAACTGACAAGCTTATTAAACCTGTATTAAATGGTAGGAAACTTTATTTTGCTACTAATACCAGTGGGTTCTCAGTTGTCAGGGAATTTGGTACGATTGAAGATCTACAGGAAGAGACGGCAGAAGACATTACTTCTCATATTCCTAGTTATATTAAAGGTAGATTATTTGATTTAAGTCCTCATCGAGATACTCTCTTTGCTTTGTCTGATGAGAATTTAAATGAAGTTTTTATGTATAAAATGCTCTTTGAAAGAGGAGTAAAGAAATTAAGCTCATGGTCTAAATGGAAGTTTAAAGATGAAGAACAAGTAATAGGTATAAGAGTTATAGAAAATGTAGCTTATTTTATTATAGTAAGACCTGATGGTACTTACCTAGATAAGATGAATTTACAAGATGCTAAACTTGTAAACCTAACTGAAAGTTCTACTCAGCTTTCCTTTAAGCCTCATTTAGATAGACTAACAGAAGTTACAGGGACTTACAGTTCCGGTGCTGATCTTACTTCTTGGACTATACCCTATCCTGATGACTTTGGGTCAACCTTTAGAGTGCTCTTTGGTCCTGCTTTTGATGGTAAGGAAGGAGACATAGTTCAAGGGGTATCTCAAACTACTCCCACTACACTCACGGCTACTGGTGATCACTCAGCTAACTCATGTTTCATCGGTAAGGAATACCGATTTCTCTATGAATTCACTGAGCCTACCATTAAGAGTGAAGTACAGGGGAGACTGAGTTCTCTCTCAGGGGGTGTCTTGAAGATCCGTAAGTTCAATGTAGACTACTTTAATACTGGCTACTTTAAGCTTCAGGTGACAGCTCCAGGAAGAGATGCGTTCAGCCATGTGTATACAGGCCGTATCTTAGGATCACCTTTAAATAAGATTGGTACTATTCCTTTTGAAACTGGTAGCTTTAAAAAGCTTATCTTGGCAGATTCCAGAGATCTAAAAATGGAACTCATATCTGACTCATACCTTCCTTGTGCCTTTACTGGTGCTGATTGGGAAGGTAATTATGTAGTAAGAACAGTAGCAAGGAGATAACATGAAGCCTTTTCATAGGGCTACTCAGCTACACGATGTATGTGAGTTAGCTCCTAATCTGAGGTATGAAGATAAACGCGAAGTTAATACTCTAGGGAAGACTCCAGAACAATCTCTATTAAGTGGATATCTATTCGGGAGAGTCTGTAGGTCTATCATAAATAACTATGGTCAAGTTGTTGGTATGTATGGTGTTGTTCCTGCTGATAGCAAAACAGGACTCGTCTGGATGTTAGGTTCAGATAAACTAAAGAAAATCAAAAGACCTTTCTTGAAAGAAAGTAGAACTGAAGTTGAGAAGATGAATACTTTATTTCCTCATCTATGGAATATCATAGATAGTAGGAATGAGATGCACCTTAAGTGGATCAAGTGGTGTGGATTTAAGATAATAGGGGAACGTATGGTAAATAATGTGAAGTTTTATGAGTTCTGTAAGGTGGCTGATTAATGGCCTATGAAGCATTATATTTTGTAGATTTTATGATGAAAGCAGGTACTTCTTTACATCAAAGAGCACTAGCTGATCAAAAAGCATATAATCAACGAGTTCAAGCTTACAGACAAGCCTCTATTAATAATAGTTTAGCTGTTAATTCCCATCTTAATTTAAATGCTCAACATTTATTAGAACTTAAAAAGTTTGGATTAGATGATTTTGAATTAAAAAAAGCTATAAGAAGAGAGCAAGCTAAAAATGCTGCTATAGCTGGAAGTGCAGGAGGAACTTTTGGTAAACAAGGAGGTTCTTACCAAGCTACCGTTATGAATATTGCAAGACATGGATATAATGCTTTAGCTCGTAAAGATTTAAATTTTCAAACTAAAATGAGAGACTTTGAAATTAGACATCAAAATGTAACCTTAAGCACTCTCAGTCAAAATAATGCTGCATTTTCTAATTTAAGTACTGGTGGTAGTATGTTAGGTACAGCCTTAAGTATTGCCGGTACAGGTGTGCAAACTGCTATTAACGCTAAAATAGGTACAACAGCTTAATGCCATCTCCAGATCAATTATTTAGACTAGACCCATTAGAAACGAAACTTACAGATACCCAAAGATCTGTAGTAGCCCAAGGATTAGCCGATACTTCTGATCGAGATGCTCAACTTATTTCAGGTTTACAGAGCTTTGGTAATGCTATAGGTTCTGCTGCTGATTATGCTAAAAAACGTAGAATTAAAGAAGATATAAAACTAGCAGAAAACGCAGCTTTAAGAAATGAGGTAATGCCTGATAGGTTATTACCAATAGCTCAAGATGCTTGGTCTAAAATATATGAATTTAATGAAGCTAATGATAAATTTTTAGAATATAAAACATGGACTGAGAGTGAAGAAGTTTCTAATATTATCAATAGTTTGGTGACACCAGCATCAGAAAAAATTGATTTTATAGATCACTATTCAAAAGATTTATTACAAAGATCTTTAGCTACTATTTCTAATCCGTTAATTGCACAAAAGCATAAAACTAGAATAGAAGAATTACAGCAAGAAGTTAAAAAAGATATATATAAAGTTGCAGATGATGTAATGCACGTTCAAGCTATTGAAGCAGCTTCAAATCAAATTGATGAAGCCGTTGAATATATTAAAAAATCAAACATATTTAAAGGTACTGAACTTAAATTAACTGATGTTTTTACAGATAAATGGATTAACAATAATAGTAAAGATCTTAAAAAACTTTTTCCAAAAATGCCTGTTGAAGAAAGAAAATTATTACTTTTTAAAACTCTTACGGTTAATGGGGATATATTAGGAGTACCTTCAGTTATTGAAAACCTTATGAAACAACCTTTTAATAGCGAAGGTTTTACTTACGGTCATTTATATTCTGGTAAAGGTAAAGATGCTGAAGAATTTAAAAAAATATATGATGCTTATCAAATAAAAAGTGCAGCATATTTTAAACAAATAAAAGATGATAATAAAGCTTCAAACGACTTAAGAGATAAACGTATTAATGAAGCTGTACTTGACCTTACAGCAAGAGGTGGTAATGGACAACAAGCAGCAGAGTTAGCTAAACAGCATGGTGAAACAGATATAGCAAAACTTAATAAAATTCAAACAAATGTTGATACATATATAGAAAATCGTAAACATACTTTTGATAGTCCAGAAGGTAATCAATTATTAAAATCAATATATTTTGGTACTATAGCTCCAGATGAATCTGATGTTAAGATTGCTATGATAGAAAAAGGAATAGATCTTAGAGATTATAAACAGTTTAGTCCTTATATAGAAAAAGAAAAAAATCAAACAACAATTGCTTTTGATAAACATACCAAGGCTATAAAAACTGTTAATGGACAACTTGTTTCATTATTAAACAAGAGTTTAAGTGCTAAAATGACTGTTGATTTACAGACCGGTGAAATTAATGTAGCTGCATTTAGAGCTTCTTTATTAAATAAAGGAGTTAGTGCTACAAAAGCAGCAGATTTATTAATGGCTTTACAATCTATTAGAGATGTTTTTGATAGTAGAGCTACACAAGCTTCTCGACAAGCAGCTATTGAGAATAAAGATCCAGATATTAGAACATTTACTAAAGATTTTAATGACCAAATTTTTACGTTTTTACGAAATGTTGAAAATAATAAACCTCCTTTTTTTAGAGAAGTACCTGAATTACAAGAAGGAGATGTGTCAGTAGGTACAGGAATAACTGCTCAATTACATGAAGCAGCTTTTCATAATAAATCTTACATACAAACTAATAATTTAATAAGAAACCCACCAGAATATGTAAAAGAAGAAACTAAAGATGTAACTGAATTTCTTAAAGATCCTGATAAGGCAACCAAGATAGATAAAGAATATATTAAAAAAGTAGCGGAAAGAAATCCAGATGCAGTTCGTCAGACAGTCTTACAAGAAACTTTAAAAAGTTTACCAGATCCTATAATAAAACAATTAGATAAAGAAATAGATAAATATTCAGTAAGATATAGAGTTTTAGGTGAAGTATCTAAACCTAAACCTAAACTTAAAGAAGAAAAACCAACTGAAAAAGCTGAAGAAATTCATCCGATGAAAAGAGTAGCAGGTTTCTTTCAAGAACTTGAAAAAAGAGGAGAAAGACTTATTGACTTTTTAGATGAAGCTTCTATTTTTGATGATAAACCTGCTATTAAACACGAATTAAAAAGTACTCAACAATTTTTAGATATAGTAGCTCCTAAATCTAAGGAGACAAAATCAAGTGAAGTTAGTTCTACAAAACCTGGTCCTGATACAATTGATATTGCTCCCTTTAGTCCAACCCTAGAAACTTTTTCTGAGGATTTTATAGGGGAGACGGATACTCGGAAAGGATTACGTCCTTTAGAAGCTATAGAACCTACAGATATAATTACTTCTAAAACTGTACCTGCTCAATCAAAAGTTACTGCTAGAAAAGTTTCTAAAATTACTTCTAAACCAGATATAAAAGATTTAATTAATAAAGTAGCTAAAGAGACAGGTGGTGATCCTAAAGTTTTAAAAGCAATATTAACGCTTGAAACTTCTTTAGGTAAAAATATAAAAGAGAGTAGTGAAGGAGCTAAAGGTATAGCACAATTTATGCCAGCTACTGCTAGAGGTATGGTAAAAAATTATCCTAAGATTTTTAAGTCAGCAGAAAAAATAATGACTGACAATGAAGAAGGAATAAAAGCAGCATCAGTATTAATAGAAAGAGAATTATTACCTGAATTTAAAAATACTGATTATCCTTTAAAGTTTGCTTTTGCTAGATATAATAGTTCAACAAAAAGCATGGCAAAAGCAAGAAAACTAGCTAATAATAAAAATAAATTTGCAGAAGTTCTACCTCATTTACCTACAGAAACTAGAGATTATATGCAAAAAGCCAGTAAATTAGGTGTATTTAAATGACAGAAGAAGTAGAAGAAACAACTCAAAGTATTACAGATCAAATAAGATCTAGTTATATTAGTAATAGAGCAGCCAGAAATCGTTATGAAGATTCTCCTAATTTTGCTGCTGATAACGTACAAGAAGCTCTTAGAGAAGAATCAGTTCCTATAATTGAACAAGAAGCACACGCTATAGCTAACAACCAAAAAAGTATGTTTGATGAATTTACTGAATTTGGTAAACATTTAGGTTTAGGTGTAGCTAAAGCTGTTGAAGAAGGAGGACAAACATTAGGAGTTCTTGAAGATAACGCCTGGAATATTCCAGAACCGGATGAAATAGGAGATCAGATAGCTAGAGGTCTTGGTCAGTTTTCTACTTGGTTTATTCCTGCTAGTGGAGCTTTTAAGATTGGTTTAAAAATGGCTAATCTTTTTCAAAAGTCATCTAAGCTTACTAGAGCAGGAGAAATAGTGGCTGCTGGAGCTGCTGGTGCAGTATCTGATGCTTTTGGTTTTGATCCTAAAGATCCTAATGCTGCTAATTTTGCTTTATCTATAGGTGTTATATCTAAAGACAGTAAAGTAGGTGCAGTAGTTAAAGAATTTTTAGCACAAAAAGATGCTGATCCAGAATCAATAGCAAGACTTAAAGCTGCTGTTTCTGGAATATTATCTGGTGCAATTGTAAACGAATTAATTAGAGCTACAGGATGGGTTTATAAAGGAATTAAAGGAAAACGTGGAAAGCCTGATTCCGAATTAAAAGAAGCTGCTGATGAATTAGCAGTAGACCAAGTAGAAATATTAGATAAAGTAAGACAAAGTGGGGAAACTGATAAAATAGAAGAGCTTATTTCTAAGCCTCTACCTTCTAAAGAAGAAGCAATTTTACAGTCAAACAAAAGATTTAAAGAAGATTATAAGCAAGGATTTGAAAGTAACGAAGAACTTATTCCTGAAATGCCAGAAGACATCAGGAAAATGTTTGATAAACTTGCTAATAATGAAAAAATACCAGATCAAGATTTAGACAAAATTTTATCATTTAATTTGTTAAAATCTGGTGAATCACATAACATGATGAACATGATTCAATACATATCAAAACGTATTGATGTCAAAATTAAAGCTAAACCAGAAATAGCTACTGAAGATTTTGATGTTGTTATTGATGATATGATAGATGATTTTATTATTACAACTGATGATGGTAAACAGGAAATTCTTAAACAACTTCAGTTAGTTGTTGGAAATGTCAGAGATTCTATTCCTTATATTGGTACTGTTAAAGCCTTATCAGCCGTTCAAACAAGAAAAATAGCTAAATTAAATACTCAGTTTTCTAAAAATCCTACTAGAGCTAATAAAGATTTACTTGATGAAGCTTGGCAAATAGAACAAGCTTTACTTTTTAATGGAGCTGGTTTATCTAAAGCTACTAGTGATGCACTTAGAGCACATGGTAAAAAGACTAAAGCAATAGAAAATGAAGATATAATAAAAAAAGAATTACAAAAAAGGGCTATTAGTCCAGCTAATGAAGTTTCTATTAGAGCTGCTGCAGGTAGTTCAAAATTAGAAAGATTAGATAAAATTGAATTAGAAGAATTTTCAGCTCAGACTACAGGTAAACAAGATGTTTCTGTAGATCTTACAGGTTCTGTTGTAGAAGTTACAGGAAAAGTTAGTAGAATAGTTAAAGGAAAAGAAAGAGGTAGAAAAAGAAAGTTTAAAGTTCATAAATTAAAAGAAACTCCTACAGGTAAACGAGTCGCAGCAGAATTAACTAGACTAGAAAAACTTAAAGCTAGTATGAAAAGACCTGAAAGGGGTGCTCCTTTTGCTAAACAACGGCCTCTTAAAGATGTAGCCTCTCCTGAACAGTTAAAAGAAATTGAAGTTTCTAGGGCTGAACTTAAAAAAATTAGACAAGATAGAGATACTACTCTTAATAAATTTAAAAGAAATGCTAAAGAACAATTACGTCTTCGTAAACGATTTGAAAAACTATCAGATGACATAAGAAAGTTACGAGATGATATTGATCCTAGAAAAGTTAAAGATCCTAAAAAGAAAAAAGCTACTACAGTAGATATAAAAAAATTAGAGGGAGAACGTGCAAGACTTATAGCTAAACTTAAACCTCTTGATGAAGTAGAAAAACGAGTAGCAATTTTAAATACAAGACTTAATAAAGTTATAGAAAAACGACTCAAACAAGATTTTGATAAAGCTCCAGAAATAGAGCGTACACAAATTGAAAAAGATATTCAAAAATCTATAAAATTTCATCAAGATAAACTTAAAACTGCTATATCAGAAAAAGAAATTAGAGAAGCATTTGAACTTAAAGCCCAAGCTGCAGAACTAGCTGATATTGATAAAATGTCTTTTCAGCAAATGCGTACCAGACTTGCTGCTATGGATCGTTCTTATTCAGCTAAAACTTTTAGAGTTTGGTCTGAGATATATATTAATGGTCTTCTTTCTTCAGCTAAAACTATTCTTGAAGTTAATCCATTAGGTACAACTTCAGCTATTATTTCTGGTGTTTTTGAACGAGCTTTTGCTGCTCTTAAAACTAAAATAACAGGTCAAGGAGATATAGATTTTAAAGAAGTTAATACACTAGCATGGAATTATGTAGCTGGAGTACCTGATGCTTTAAGAACATTGTTTAAAGCTATAAAACATGGTCCTACTGATCCTCACTATAAGATGGACTTTATGAATGTTAGAGATAGAGCTATTAGTAAAGAAGCTTTTAATGTTGGTGGAAATTTAGGTAAAGCTATAGATTACTTAGGAAATGCTGTTAATCTACCAGGAAGACTTTTATTATCTACAGATGAAGCTTTTAAAAGTTTAATTAATAGGTCTGAACAAAGAGCTTTAGCTTATAGAAAAGCTCGCCATGAAATAGGTAAATTTGAAACTGAAGTAGATAAAGCAGCAATTCAAAAAAGAACTAAAGATATTATTGATAATATATTTGAACATGAAGATATTATAGAACAAGCAAGACACGCTGCTGATGTTAATACTTTTACTAATGTTTTACCTGATAGATTAGTTAAAGATGAATTTGGAAAAGAAAAATTAGTTGATGGTGTAGCTAAGAGTTTAAAACAATTTATAGATCAACGTGATCCAACTGGTATTTCTAGGATATTTATTCCTTTCTTTCAAACTCCAGCTAATATTTTTCAGTTTTCTTTAGATAGAACTCCTCTCCTTAATAGAATTAGTAATACACTTAAAGCTGACTTGAGAAGTACTAATATAGGTGTTAAAGAATTAGCAGAGGCTCGTATGGCTTCGTCTTATGTTATCTGGACCGGCTTATTTGGAATGGCTTTTGCTGGTAATTTTACTGGTGCTCCTCCTAGAGATCATAAACTTAGAGCTAACCTAGAGGCTCAAATGGGTGGCAGACATTGGTGGAGTGTTAATTTTGGTGATGGTTGGCAAAATTATAATAGGTTTGATCCTTATGGTTTAATGTTAGCATCTGCAGCTACTATGGCTAATATGGCTAAAGCTATGACTAATTTACAAGGACAATATGAACGAGGTGATCAATCAGACGCTATTGAAGAAAAATATAATGAAGTTATTAATGCTGGTGTAGTAGGAATGGCTGAAATGCTAAAAGATAGAAGTTATATTCAAGGTATAACAGAACTTATGGATCTTTTTAGTACAGACGGTAGAGGACTTAATCGTACTGCTAAACGTGTTGCTGGCTTTATTGATCTTCGTACTAGTTTATTTTCTAGTATTAGACGTAATTTAACTAGAGGAATAGATCCTGTTAAACCTGAAAAATTACAAGCTGTTGAATCTGAAGAAGGTGAAAGTTTATTAGGTAAAAGATTTTATGATATATCAAATTCAATAGGAAGAGTATTTCAAGAAGCTAATGATCAGGTAATGTTTGGTTGGGGTAATAGATTTGCTATGAAAGATTTAGCAGGAAATGTAGTTCAATATCCTGGTGTTAATCAAGATTTAGATATTACTAATAATATAGTTAATTCATTACTTAATCCTTCTCCAGTTCTTAAACAATCTACCAGTCCTCTTATTAATAAATTAGGAGAACTAGAATCTACTGTTAGTCAGCCTTCAGCTCTTAATAAAGTTATGGGAGTTACTTTAACTGATGAAGAAAAATCCTTTATTATTGATAAATGGACTAAAAGTAATCAACTTTTAAATAAAACAGTAAAAACTAAAAGTTTTTTATCCATGCCTGAAGGTATGCAGTTATTACTTTTAGAAAATATAATTAATGAAAATAAAAAAGTAGCAATAGATGAAGCTCTTGGAAAGTTTGATAGACTTATTAAGGGTGCTGCAGATTTTAAAATATATGAAATGAATACTAAAACAATGTCTGAAAGACCAACAGGATTTCAATCATTAACTAACTTAGGACAAGGACCCAAATAAATGGCTAATTCAAGTGTAAGATATGTTGCTTCAGGAGATACACAAGAGTTTGCTGTAACATTTCCATTTATAAGTAGAACTCATGTAGCCATTACAGTAGATGGAGCGACAGCAACCTTTACTTGGAATAACGATAGCTTAGTTACAGTAAGTGATCCTGCTGATATTACGGCAGATCAGGTAGTTTTAATCAAAAGAACTACGAGTCAATCAAGTAGACTTGTAGACTATGTAGATGGTTCTAACTTATCTGAGTCTGACTTAGATACAGATAGTAAACAAGCATTCTACATGGCCCAGGAAGCCTTAGATGAGCTAGATTTACTAGATGATGCTGCTATTGCAACATCAGGTTATATCTTAGTAGCTGACGGTACAGACTATGCTGGTGTAGCTCTCTCAGGAGATGCTACTATCAATTCTGCTGGAGCTTTGACGATAGCTAATACAGCAGTAGAGACTGCCATGATAGCTGCGGATGCTATCACAAGTGCTAAAATTGCTGATGATGCCATAGATTCGGAGCACTATACTGATGGTAGTATAGATACTGCTCATATTGCAGCAGGACAAGTAACTACAGCTAAAATAGCAGATGACGCGGTAACCGGAGCTAAGATAGCTATTTTCGATGACTCTTATGCTGCTACTGATACTCATATTTTAGTTGCAGATGGAACTGATTTTGATAATGTAGCAGTATCCGGTGATATAACTATCAGTAATGCTGGTGTAGTTGCAATAGCTACAGGAGTTATAGTCAATGCTGATATTCATGGAAGTGCTGGTATTGCTGCCACTAAGATTCATGATGGAACTATAAGTAATACTGAATTTGGTTATCTTAATGGGGTAACTTCAGGTATTCAGGGACAAATAGACACTCTTGAATCAGCTACTATTTCAACTCTTGATGATGATAATTTTACTCTTCAAGATAATTCAGATACAACTAAGAAAGCTCAGTTCCAATGTTCAACAATATCAGGCAGTACTACGAGAACTTTTACATTTCCAGATGCTAGTACTACTTTAGTAGGTACTGATGCTACTCAAACATTAACCAACAAAACATTAACAAGCCCTGTCATTGATGGAACATGGAGTTCATATACTACAAGTACAGGAAAAGCTTTAGTCATGGGATTTTAACGGAGATGAATTATGGCAAGTGAAGTTTTAAAATTAGCAACATTTAGAGGAGATGCGTCTTCAGTACAAGCTTTGCTGACAGTTGGAGCAGGTAAAACTTGTACTGTTCTAAGTGTAACTATATGTGAAACAGGAAATGCAGCAGAATCATTCAAATTACTGATTGATGATGGAGGATCGGGAGCAGATACTTATATCTATTTCGATCAAGCTCTTGCAGCTAAAGAAACATTTGAACATACAAGTAAATTTGTAATGGAAGCAGCCGATCATTTATCTATTATTACTGGTAGTTCATCAGATATTGATGTTTGTGTTAGCTACTTAGAACAAACATTATAAATTTAGAAGGAATATAAACTATGAGTGGAATAGTAGGTAAAAATTTAGGTAGAGGTTCGGGTGTTGTTAAGGCAACCCCAGTTGGGGCAGATACTGTTGCAGGAGCTAATATAGCTGATGATGCTATAGATTCAGAACATTATGCAGATGGAAGTATAGATAACGCTCATATTGCAGATGATGCAATTGATAGTGAGCATTATGCAGCTACAAGTATAGATACAGCCCATATCGCTACAAATCAGATTGATGAAACATTGATGAAGGATGCGTTTGTCGGGGATTTCACCGATGCTACTGTAACAGCCTCAGATTATATACTTCACGGAGATGCCACAGATTCAGGTAATACAAAGAAGGACACTGTTCAGGGAGTGATTGATCTTGTTCACGGAGCAACTGTTGGTGTCCAAACGATATGGATTCCTGCATTAGCTATGCGACCTACAGATTCTAATGGTTGTGCTGCTATAACCAGCGTTGAAACTACTGCTGGCAGACCAGATATGCACGTTCTTGATTTTGACAAAGATGCAGATGAAGCTGCACAATTTCAAGTTTGTTTTCCGAAATCCTATGGTCTTGGAACAGTAACATTTCAAGTATGGTGGGCAGGATTAGCTGCTACTACTGGTGTTGCTTGGGGATTACAAGGTGTTGGTGTACCAGATAATTCTACAATCGATGTTGCTTATGGAACGGCAGTAGTTGTTACTGATGATGCACAAGGAGCAGTAGAAGAAGTATTAGTAACGGCTGAAAGTGGTGCAGTGACAATTGCAGGAACAGTTGCCGATAATGATATTTGTTTCTTCAGAATATTTAGGGATGTTAGTGATGGGAATGATGATATGGCAGGAGATGCTAGGTTACTTGGTATCAAACTTTTCTTCACAACCGATGCGGAGAATGATGCGTAATGGCTAATTTCTATGGTCAGTATATTGGGTTTGGGGCTGGTGGTGAAGTTCCCTATAATGGAGATATAGAATATTTGATTGTCGCTGGAGGTGGTGGAGGTGGCGGCATATATTCTGGAGGAGGAGGGGCTGGTGGCTACAGAACAAATTTTGGTGGTACAGCAATTACGTTAACAAAGGGAAACACTTATACGGCATCTATTGGTGCGGGTGGTAGTGGAGGTGTATATCAGACTGCTAGCACTGAAGGAGGCGATTCCTCTCTAAGTGGAACTGGCATCACGACAGTTACCTCGTCTGGTGGTGGTAGAGGTGGTACTTATATTGGTGGCTCAACTGCCGCTTATTCTACTACTGGAGGATCTGGTGGAGGTGGTAATCTAGCTTCAGATGGCACTAACGGCGCAAGCGGAAGTGCTGGTAACAAGGGCGGATATTCTCCTGTTGAGGGCTATGCTGGCGGCGATAGTTATGGGGGTGGAGAAGGCCCGGGTGGCGGTGGAGGTGGAGCGTCTGAAGTTGGTGGCTCCCCTACTGGGACAGGAGAAAGAGGAGGCACTGGAGGCGATGGAGTTTCAAATAGTATTACTGGTAGTGCCATTACATATGCTGGAGGTGGTGGAGGTGGTAGACAAAGCTCTGGCACTTCTTTAGGTGGAATAGGCGGTGATGGAGGTGGAGGAACAGGCAATGAACCGGGTGAAGATGGCACAGATGGTCTTGGCGGTGGCGGTGCAGGTTCAACTCATCAAGGTATTGGTAATGGAGGCGATGGAGGAAATGGAGTAGTAATTTTACGAATACTAACATCTTCTTATTCAGGGACATATACAAATGCAGTAACTCCAGTTGAAACTGGAGATTACACCATTATTAAATTTCTTGTAAATGGAACATATACAGCTTAAGGACATCAACTAATGGCTTATTTTGTAGAATTAGATGAAAATAACATGGTCATAGCCTCAGTGGTAGTTGCAGATCATGTAGCAACTACTGAATCTGCTGGGATTACATATTTGAATAAACTCTATAATAATACATCGAGTTGGAAACAAACTTATAAAGATGGAACGAGAAAAAATTATGCTGGTATAGGTTTTATATACGATCAAACTAGGGACGCTTTTATAGGTCAACGACCATATCCGTCTTGGTTACTGAATGAATCAACTTGTAAATGGAATGCTCCTACGCCTTATCCAGATGATGGCAAAATGTATTTGTGGCATGAAGATAATACTAGCTGGGTGGAGAAATGATTAAACTAATTTTTTACATAGCATTATTACTGGGTGGGATGTATGTTCTTCTCCCCTCGCAATACTAAATGAATGCCAGACCTTAAAGAAATATTATTATAAATGGAAGTATTAGATATATGGAATGGGTTGGGATACATCGAAGGGTTTTTGTTTTCACTATGGATAGGGCTTATGTATTACGGAAAATGCTGGGTGGATTCTAAATTCAAATGAGATTATTACTAGCAATCATACTTGTAACTCAAAGGAAAGTAAATGACGGAATTACATAATGAGCTAAAAGAATTTATTAATGATAAGTTTAATGCACACGAGGATCTGGAGGCTTTGCGTTTTAAGCGAATAGATGAATTGTTATCCCAGTTTAGTAAGGAAGTAGATTCAAATGAGAACACAATAAAACGTGTTCATACTAGAGTTGATAGAATAGAAACGAAGATCAAGACAGTACAAGGGATAGGAACTGCTATAGCGACAGCATTAGGAGCTGCTGCTGCCTGGTTAGGTTTGACAACAAAATGAAAGTTATGAAACTAACTCAATTACTTCTATTGATTAAGAAGGTTGAGAAAGATACTCCTGTTATTATTACATGGAAAGATGCTGTAGATTATCCAGATGAAGTTACAGTAGACACACTTGAGATTAAAGAAGTCTACTATGATACTATAGGTTTTTTCTTAAGTTTTAAAGATGACTATGTTATATTAGCTTATAATAAGGAGGATGATAATAAGACCTATAAGGGAACTGCTATGATCCCTTGTTCTTTAATAACTGATATAAGGAGATTAACTGATGGGTATGATGAATAAGTGTTGTTATAAATGGATGGTAATAATGTCGGTTGTAGGTATTATATTCGGAGTCTATATTTGCCAGTAAAATGTGAACAATGCTCAGAAGAGATGCAACAGGTATCTCAAGGTATGACAGATTACAAATGGTACAAGGATTATTATTGTCCTACTTGTAAAATAACTGTAGTAAAGATGGACAAAGAACAGAATAATAATGGCAATAAAATAACAGAGAGGAATTTTTAAAGATGGAAATGTTCATGAATCAAGGGTGGTTCCAAATAGCAGGAGAAATAGTTCTTATGTTTACGGTTGTAACCGGATCATTACCTGACAGGTGGGTACAGAAAGTTCCAATGTTAGGAACTGTATGGCCTATATTTAACTGGTTAGCTGGTAATATCTTTAATAACATCAATCATCCTAAAGGGATGGCTGCTAAAGTCGAAGTGGAGAAAGAAATTGACGAAGCTAAAGCTAAGGTTAGGGATCGTGTTGGTATGCCTGACGTTCTCGATGGGATGTAGTATCCTTCCAGAACTAGTAGCTCCTGTAGCTAACTTTGCGATAGGCTTTTATGACCACGATGATTACTACTCTAAAGAATGCTTATGGTATGATGAGGTTAAACTGAATGATGCGACTAAGAAGTGGTTCCTTGAGAACAATCCTCCTGAAGTTGTCTCTAAAGATTTAGCTGTAGTAAGCAGAAATAATGATATTTACAAAGAAGTATGTGAAGTAGAAAAAAGTATGATGGATAAAGTAGAGGATAAAGTAAGGAGACTAACAGATGAGTAATGGTACAGTAAATGACTTAGGAGAACTTCATGGATTACTTGCGAGAACTCTGGCAGAAACTTTACAATCGGGTGAGGCTACTCCAGCTCACCTCAATGTTGTCAGGCAGTTCCTCAGAGACAACAATATTGAGTGCCTTGGTACTAATAACGAGGATATAAAATCACTAGTAGAGGAATTACCTTTTGATGAAACGCCTAGAAAGCAAGAGTCAGCTCCAGTTAATTAAAGATGATTTCCGTAATTTTCTCTATCTTGCTTG
>Ga0209657_1000363_pt1 | contig 30352 bp, 26 predicted proteins | sample SaaInlV_100m_DNA_FD_184650 | JGI IMG/M metagenome (GOLD analysis project Ga0209657, IMG submission 184650) | Marine microbial communities from expanding oxygen minimum zones in the Saanich Inlet - SI037_S3LV_100m_DNA (SPAdes) (version 2) | ecosystem: Environmental > Aquatic > Marine > Intertidal... | reverse complement strand
CTTAAATAATGTAGATAAGAAAACTAAAAACGGAATTATTAATACCGTGAAAAACGATCATAAAAATGTTAAAAAAGTATCCGATTTAATTGAGTTAGTTAAAAATACTGGGGGATTAAAATATGCGTCCGAAATAATGAAAAACTATCAAAAAGAAGCTTTAACTATCCTTTCAGAATTTCCTGATTCTGATGCAAAGAATTCTTTAGAATTATTGGTTGATTACGTAATAAATAGAAAAAAATGATTCCAAAAGAAACCATAGATTTAATTTTTGAAAGTTGCGTAATTGAAGAGGTTGTTGGCTCCTACCTTCCTGATTTAAAAAAGAGAGGGACAAATTATTGGGCTTGTTGTCCTTTTCACAACGAAAAAACTCCTTCATTTTCTGTATCTCCAACAAAAGGGATTTACAAATGTTTTGGTTGTGGAAAAGGAGGAAATTCAGTAAATTTTGTGATGGAATTAGGTGGTTTTACTTATCCAGAAGCATTAAGAGAATTAGCTAAAAAACACAACATTGAAATTGAGGAGAAAGAACTTACCCCGGACCAAATAGATAGATCTAATAAAAGAGATGGTATTTACTTAATTAGTTCTTATGCAAATAAGTTTTTTCAAAAAGAACTATTAGATTCTGAAGAAGGAAAATTAGTCGGATTAAGTTATTTTAATCAAAGGGGATTTTCAAAAGAAATTATTAAAAAATTTCAATTAGGATACAGTCCCAAGCAAAAAGATGCTCTTACAAAACAAGCAATAAAAGATTCGTACCAGAAAGAATTTTTAGAAGAATCTGGTCTTTCCTTTTTTAATGAAAAAGGTAATGCCGACAGATTCCGAGAAAGAGTCATTTTCCCTATTCATAATTATTCTGGAAAGGTTTTAGGATTTGGAGGAAGAGCTTTGAATCCAAAAAATAAAGCTAAATATTTAAACTCCCCAGAAAATTTAATTTATCATAAGAGCAAGGTTTTATATGGTTTATATTTTGCAAAATCTGAAATTGCAAAACAAAATAACTGCTATATTGTAGAAGGATATACTGATGTGGTTTCAATGTGTCAATCAGGTATTGAAAATGTTGTTTCTGCTTCTGGAACAGCACTTAGTGCCGAACAAATAACCCTAATTGGAAGACTAACTAAGAATATTACATTACTTTTTGATGGAGATGATGCTGGGTTAAGAGCTTCTTTTAAAAGTATCGATTTAATCCTAAAAGAAGGAATGAATGTTAAAATTGTAATGTTTCCTAACGGTGAAGACCCCGATTCCTATTCTAAGAAACTAAGTCAAGAAGAGTATCTAAAATTCCTATCTGAAAATGAAAAAGATTTTATTCAGTATAAAACAGAACTCCTGAATAAAACCAGTAAAAATGAACCATCTGTAAGAGTAGAACATATTAAAGATATTGCTAGATCAATTTCTATGATTCCTGACAGATTACTTCGTTCAGAATATTGTAAACTTAGCAGCTCTTTACTTGATCTTTCTGAAGAAGATTTATTAAAAGAGGTTTCTGTTTTTCTGCAAAGTAAACAATCAAATCCAATAATTAGAAACTCCTTAACAGAAAGTAATTCATCTGCGCAGATTAATAATTCTGAAATAAAATCTACTCTATTAGATTCCTGTGAAAGAGAAATACTCCGTTTGTTAATTAATTATGGAGATCGAATTCTAGAATTTGAAGAGGAAAAAATAAAAGTAAGTGAATTTGTTTTTGATGAACTAAATCACGATAAAATAAATTTTTCAAACGAATTCTATAGAGCTGTTTTAGAAGAATATAAAAGTTTAACTTCAGATAGTGAAGGAATTAATATCAATCATTTTCTGCAACATAATAATGATGAAATACAACAATTATCTATTTCTTTTGTAAGTAAGAAACACGAAATAAGTAGTAGATGGGAAGATTTACATCAAATTTTTACAGGAGATGAAACAAAAAATCTGGAAATTACAATTGAAAAAGCAGTTTTAAGCTTAAAACAAGCGTATATAAAATCAGAAATTACAAAAATAAATAATCAATTGAAAGAAGAGGAAGATCCTTCTATTCAAGTGATTGGTAAGTTAAATAAACTAAATAAAGCTCTAGTAGTTATAAATAAATTACTTGGAAGAAACTTTAATTAGTAATACAACATCTAAAATAATCTACCCTCAAATTTACTTCTATAAATTTTATTTACTGTAGGTTATGATGATTTTATGCCTTTTAATCGTAGCTGTAAGGAAGTTTTCCCATTCCAAGTGTTTTCATCAATAGCATAGCAAATATTAAAAGTTTTCTTCTCTGTGGTTTTTTCAAAATAATCTGCCATTCTAAATCCTATAGCTGTGATTTTTTCTGTGGAAGTATTTAGAACAAGTCTGAGGTGAGTTTTTCCCTCTCCTACTTTTTTACCCCAACCACAATCCGTAACCTTTTTACTTACAAAATTTGGAGTCCTGTTTTTTGGACCAAAAGGAGCAAATTGTTTTATAATTCTGTAAAGTTTGTCATCTACCTCATCAATATCAATTTCCAAATCTACCTCTATTTCAGCAACCAACTGATCTGTTGTTATCGTTCTGGAAACTACCTTTTCAAATTCATCAATAAAAGTTCGAAGGTTTTCTTTTTTTAAGGTCAGGCCTGCAGCATATTTGTGTCCTCCAAACTTTTCTAATAAATGCTCACATTGTAATAAAGCATCATATAAATTAAATCCTTTTACTGAACGAGCAGAACCAGTAAGTTCCCCATCTTTTTCTGATAAAACAATGGTTGGTTTATAATAGTTTTCAATTAAGCGAGAAGCTACAATGCCAACCACTCCTTTATGCCAATCAGAACTATAAACAACAGTAGATTTTTTACTGTCATCTATCATTTCTAATGCTTCGTTTGTAATATTCTGATCTAGTTCTTTTCGTTCTGTATTATGGTTTTCAATTCCTTCAGCAAAATCTTTTGCTTTACTTTCGTTGGTTTCAATTAAAAGCTGAACCGCTCTCTTACCGTGTTCAATTCTTCCGGCAGCATTTATTCTAGGAGCAATCCCAAAAACTACATCTGTAATTGTTAGAGGAGTTTGTTTCCCGCTTTTTTCAATAAGTGCCTTTAATCCAACTCTAGGAGATTCATTTATAACACGAATTCCATAAAATGCTAAAACCCTATTTTCTCCAGTCATTTCTACAATATCAGCTCCAATACTTACAGCTAACAAATCCAAATATTCTCCAATTTCATTAAAATCAATTCCTCTTTTTTCAGATAATCCTTGAATCAATTTAAATCCAACACCACAGCCTGATAGCTCTTTATATGGATATTCGCAATCTGATTGTTTTGGATTTAAAATAGAAATAGCTCTTGGAATATTTACCCCTGGAGTATGATGGTCACAAATAATAAAGTCAATTTGTTTATTAGATGCATATTCTACCTGTTTTACTGCTCTAATTCCACAATCTAATGCAATAATTAAAGAATATTCTTCTAACTGAGCGTAATCAATCCCTTTAAATGAAATACCATATCCTTCATCATATCTATCTGGAATGTAATATCCAATTTTATCTGTAAATCTACTTAGGAAAGAATACATCATTGCAACAGAAGTTGTCCCGTCTACATCATAATCTCCATAAATAAGGATTTTCTCTCCTTTCTTTATTGCAAGTTCAATTCTCTCAATTGCATCTTCCATCCCCTTCATTAAAAATGGAGAATGTAAATCAGAAATTTGTGGTCTGAAAAATGATTTTGCCATATCATATGTTGTAATTCCTCTCACAACAAGTAAATGTGCAACTATTTCATTTACACCAAGATCTAGAGATAATTTTTTTACAATTTCTTTATCTGATTTTTGTATTGTCCAATTTACTTCCATCTAATTTTCCTTCATTATTTTTGATTGAATTAATATAGAATATTTATGTATTAATTCAAAAATATCTCTTACCATTTTTGGGTCCATCTCCAAGTTTATAGCTTGCTCTCTTCTTTTATATAATATCTCAAACCATCTTTCTAACTGAAAAATTGTTAAGTTGTTTTCTAATTTAAATTGAGCAATTTCTTCTACTAATTCAGTTCTTAAATTAAGTGTTTCAACAATATTTTGATCAAGTTTGTCAATCTTTTTTCTCAAAATATTTAACTCAAAACTCAAAATTTCATCTTCAAATTTTTTCTTACGCAAAACTAAATTTTCCAATATGCTTTTCAATTTAATTGGTGTGATTTGCTGTGCTGAATCGCTTAAAGCTTCAGATGGATTATTGTGAGTTTCAATCATCAATCCATTCATATCTAAATCCATTGCAATTTGAGAAATTTCAGGAATAAGAATTTTATTTCCTGCAATATGACTTGGATCACAAATAATTGGCAAGTTAGGTAGTTGTCGTTTTAACTCTATAGGTAATTCCCATTTTGGCTCGTTTCTAAATGCAGAGGATTCGTAAGTGAAAAAACCTCTGTGTATGGCTGCTAAATTTTTTATCCCTTTTTTATTTAACCTTTCTAAAGCTCCAATCCACAATGAAAGTTCAGGATGAATTGGGTTTTTTACAAAAACAGGAATATCGACTCCAGATAAAGCTTCTGCAATTTCCTGCACATAAAATGGATTTACGGTTGTTCTGGCGCCAATCCAAAGCATATCAATACCAGATTCTAAACAAAGTTCTACATGTTTTGCTGTAGCTACTTCGGTAGAAACTTTTAATTTAGTTTTTTGTTTTACTTTCTGCATCCAAGTCAAAGCCTCTTTGCCAATTCCTTCAAAAGAATTTGATCTTGTTCTAGGCTTCCAAATCCCAGCCCTAAAAACATCAGTGGTGTCTTTTATGTCATTTGCAATTTTCAGAGCTTGTTTTTCAGATTCTGCACTACAAGGACCTGCAATTACAAATGGTTTTGTATCTATAAATTTACTTAACTCCATGGATTTTTTTCTTCCCTTCTACAACAATTACAAATTCTCCTTTTGGTTTTTTTTGTTCAAAATAATGTAACGCCTCAGAAATTGTTCCTCTAATTGTTTCCTCAAACATTTTACTTATTTCTCTAGAAATAGATACTTTTCTTTCTTCTGAAAAATACTCTAAAAACTGTGTGAGCGTTTTAATAATTCTGTGTGGTGATTCGTAAAAAACCATGGTTCTTTCTTGTTCTGCTAATAATTTTAATCTTGTTTGTCTTCCTTTTTTTACTGGTAAAAACCCCTCAAATACAAATTTTTCATTTGGTAACCCTGAGTTTACAAGAGCTGGAACAAAAGCTGTTGCACCAGGCAAACAATCAACTTCTATACCTTCAATTACGCATTCACGAATTAATAAAAAACCAGGGTCAGAAATTGCAGGAGTTCCTGCGTCTGAAACTAAAGCAAAAGTCTCCCCTCCTTTTAATCTTGAAATATATTTTGATAGAACCTTATGTTCATTGTGCATATGAAATGAAGATAATTTAGTGTTAATTTCATAATGCATAAAAAGTTTTTTTGTAGTCCTTGTATCTTCTGCCAAAACTAAATTAACCTCTTTTAATAATCTGAGTGCTCGTAACGTAATATCTTCTAAATTACCTATTGGAGTTGGAATAACATACAATTTTGACATCTTACAAAACTACATGAAAATTTAATAATTTATGAAGTAAAAATTTATATTTTTGTGTTATATCTAAAAAGAAATAATTATAAAATATGTTTTTAGAATCTCAACTAAATCATCCAATGCAAAGTGGAAGTATTGAAGTTATTTGTGGATCCATGTTTTCTGGGAAAACAGAGGAACTATTAAGACGATTAAAAAGAGCTAATTTTGCTAATCTTAAGGTAGAGATTTACAAACCTCTAGTTGATACTAGATACGATAATAAAAAAATAGTGTCACATGACAATAATTCAATAAACTCAATTATAGTGGGGAAATCGTCAGATATTTTAAGTTTGACTAAAAATCCGGAAGTAGTTGCAATTGATGAAGCTCAGTTTTTTACTGATGATTTGGCCGATACTTGTAACAAATTAGCTGCAAAAGGAATTCGTGTTATTATCGCAGGATTAGACATGGATTTCTTAGGAGTGCCTTTCGGGAAAATTCCTAGCTTGTTAGCAATTGCTGAACACGTAACTAAAGTTCATGCAATATGTCAAGATTGCGGAGCAATTGCAAATTATTCTTTCAGAACTACAAAAGAAGAAGATTTGGTCGCTCTTGGAGAAAAAAACAATTACAAACCTCTTTGTAGAATTTGCTTCAATAAAAATGTCTAATACAAACGAAACTATATTAGAAGTAGACTTAAATAAATTAAAACATAATTATTATTATTTAAAATCTTTACTAAAAAACGATTGTAAGATAATTGCAGTAGTAAAAGCTTTTGCTTACGGACATGGAGATGTTGTAATTAGTAAAAAATTGGAGCAACTAGGAGTAGATACTTTTTGGGTAGCAGATTTTGAAGAGGGAATTAGCCTACGAGAAGGCGGAATAAAATCTAAAATTATTATTGCAAATCCTGGGAGAAAATCATTTGATGATATCATAAAAAATGACCTTGATGTTGTATTACATAATAAAAATTTACTGAATTTTTATATTTCAAAGAACACAAATGTAAACGTTCATATTAAATTTAATACCGGCATGAATCGTTATGGTTTTGATATTGATGAAATAGAAGAAATATCCAAAAAACTTAAAAATAACAAACAATTAAACGTTGTCTCAGTTTGTTCTCATTTATCTTCTGCTGATGATATTTCAAAATCAGAAGCAACATTGAATCAAATAAAATTATTTGAAAAAATATCTAATCAATTAGAAAAAAAAATATCCCGCAAATTAGATAAACACATCCTAAATTCTAGTGGATTTCTTCATTTCCCAGAAAAAATGTTTAATGTGGTGAGATTAGGTATTACTTTGTTTGGAGCTTATAAAAGTGAAAATCTTTTACAGGTAAGTAAATTGAAATCTGTAATTAGCCAAAATAGAAACATCAAAAAAGGTTCTGGAGTGGGATACTCTGCAGGATTTGAAGCTGAAAAAGATATGAATATTTCTGTTGTTCCTGTCGGTTATGCTGATGGATTAAATAGAAAATTTGGTGAAGGGACAGGAAATGTGCTCGTTAATGGAGTTTTATGCCCTATTATCGGAAATATTTGTATGGATAGTTTTATTATCGACACAACAAAAGTAAATTGTAACGAAGGAGATGAAGTAGAAATTTTTGGTGAAGGAAATTCTATTTTAAAGCTTTCGGAAGATTTGGGGACAATCCCATATGAAATTTATTCTACTTTAAACCGGAGAATTAAGAGAGTTTATATTAGTGATTAATTGTAATTATTGATAAAACTAATGTGTTTTGAGAATATTATTGCTGATAATTTTTACTCATTTGTTTTTAAGAGAGAATGATATTCATCCATGTTTTTAAATAATCGTAGAGCCTCATCAATATCTTTATCGTGTTTTAATCTATCAATAATTCTTCCTTCTTGATAATAGTACCTGCTTACAATTTCATTTGAAATAAAGGATATAATTTCTTCTTTATTATTTTCCAAATCATTTTCCTTGTTCAATTTAATTTTTTCTATCAATAAATTAAATTCTTCTGAGATTAGATCTGATGTTCCTTCTTCATCTGTGATCTCCTTAAAAATATCTAAAGCGTCTTCTGTTGCGGTAGTGTATTGATATTCTTTATCTGACAAAAACTCCACAAAATTATTAAATATTTCATCCGTTATTTCAAATTTTTCAATTGATTCTATTTTCTCATTTTTATATCTGAACTGAGTTGCAAAATCAAAAACTAATCTTTTATTCATTAATGAAATAGAGATGTCCGAAACTTCTTCATTTTCTGTTTTAATATCTGGCATCACACCTCCCCCATCTTTTACCTCCCTTCCGTTTCTGGTATAAAAAGTAGAAATTAATGAATCTGGAACTTTCCCTACGCTTCCATCTTCATTTCTATTGGAATAATCTAAAGCTTGTATACATCTTCCACTAGGAATATAATATTTTGCAACCGTAACTTTTAACTGAGAATTGTATGGTAATTTACGGCTTTGTTGCACTAACCCCTTCCCATAAGATCTTCTCCCAATTACCACTCCTCTATCTAAATCCTGAACAGAACCTGAAACAATTTCAGATGCAGATGCAGAATTTGAATTTATTAAAACAATAAGTGGGGTTTCTTTATCTTCTGGATTACGTTTTGCTAGATAGATTTTCTCCCAATCTTTTATTTTTCCTTTCGTAGTTACAATTTCTTCTCCTTTATCTACAAACAAATTTACAATATCAATCGATTCATTTAATAACCCTCCTGGATTTGATCTTAAGTCCAAAATAATTCCTTTTAATTGTTGCTCCGATTTTAAATCTAAAAGTGCGCTTTTTATATCGTTTGCACAATTTCTAGTAAATGATCTTAATTTTATATAAGCTATCCCTTCTTCTAGAAAACCATAATACGGAACACTTTTCACCGTTACTTTTTCTCTATTAAATTTCTTTGTAAAAGTTTCTCCATCTCTTTCTATAAGTATTGTAACTTCAGTGTTTGGCTGTCCTTTTAAAATAGAGCTAAGTTCTTCTGTGGTTTTTCCTTTAGCTGATTTTCCATTTACTTCTAAGATTTTATCCCCAGCCATCAATCCTGCTTTCTGTGCTGGGAACCCTTTATAAGGTTCGCTAATAATAACATACTCTCCTCTTTTCGTAATCATAGACCCTATACCTCCATACTGTCCTGTTGTCATAAATCTGTAATCCTCAATATCAGATTCAGGAATGTAAGTAGTATAAGGATCTAAAGAATTTAACATCTCGTCTATTGCGGTTTTAATAAGATCTCCTGAATTTACCTCATCTACATAAAACATATCGAGTTCTTTATACAAATCTGTAAAAATCTCTATATTTTTTGAGGTCTCAAAATAATTAGTGTTCTGTGATTTTGATATAAAACTACTTACTGATAAAAGTAGTATTAAAGTTAGTTTGATAGCTAATTGAAAATAATTTTTTATCATGTTTTTTGTTATGGTACCAAGTCCTCACCACTTCCTCCACAAGGATGACATCTGGAAATTCTTTTTATTGATAAAAGACCCCCTTTAAAAGGTCCATGCTTTATTATTGCTTGTTTCCCATATTCTGAGCAGCTTGGAGTGTATCTACATCTAGGGGGAAGCATTGGCGAAATTATCGACTGATAAAATCTAATAATTATTAAAAAAATAAAAGAAAATAATTTTTTCATAATTTATCATTTAAACGGTGTAAAATTACTTTTATTTTTCCTTCTAACGAATTATATTCTGGAATTTCTGAAGATAGAAACATAAAAGATATATTAATCCCCTGATTATCTAATTGTAAGATGTTTTTATTTAATCTATAAGATTCTCTTATTAGTCGTTTTATTTTGTTTCTTTTTGTAGATAAAGGAATAATTTTTTTGGGGACAGAAATTAGTGTCTCTGATTGATTTTCTACTGAAGAATTTATAATCCAATGCACTTTTATTTTATTGTATGTAAAAGTATTTTTACTCCTAAATAAATTATCAATTTTTATTTTTGAGTTTAATTTCTCTTTTTTAGGAAAATTCTTCATGTTAAAACTAAAAAAGGAGATCATAAATCACCTTTTATTGATTATTTTTTAGATCTTTTTCTTTTATTCGCTTTTGTAATGTAATCATCTAAAGCCATTGACATGGAAGGAAATTTCTTATTCGGAACCTCAATATCTGCTATTAAATTATTGTCTTTTACTGCTTTAATTGTTGTAGGCCCAAAAACCGCAATTCTTGTTTCATTTTGTATGAAATCAGGGAAATTCTCATATAAAGATGTAATTCCTGTCGGAGAGAAAAATGCTAAAACATCATATTTTACATCTGAAAGATCCGAAAGATTAGCAGCAACTACTTTATACATTACCGCTTTTGTATAATCTAAGCCGCTTTCCTCCATTGTTTTATTAGTTTGGCCTTTTAAAAGATCCGAACAAGGAAGTAAAAATTTACTGTCTTTATGTTTTTGCATCAGAGGAAGTAAAGATACAAAAGTTCTTTCTCCTGTAAACACTTTTCTTTTTCTATAAACAATAAAGTTCTGCAAATAATAAGCAATTGCCTCGGATACACAAAAATATTTTGTATGATCAGGAATTTTTAATCTAAGTTTTTCCATCATAGAGAAATAGTGATCCATGGAATTTTTTGAAGTAAAAATAATAGCATCGTGGTTAAGCAAGGAAATTCTTTGTTCTCTAAATTCCATAGTTGTAAGTTCATCTACCTGAATAAACGAACGGTAATGCAATTTAAGTTTATGTTTCTCAGCTAATGAGTGATAAGGAGTTTTATTTTCAGGTTCTGGCTGAGAAATTAAAATCGATTTTACTTTTTTTTGTCTTTCTTTAGTCATATTCTTTACTTGTTTACGCAAAAACAATTCCTCTATAAAGTAGCAGTAGTGGAAAAAATTCAAGGATGCAAATATACAGAAATAAATAAAAACGAGAAAGTCCAAAAGATTTTATTCCTATTTTAAGTGTCCAAAATATTTTTAAAAGGAAAAATATAACCAAAAAGGAAAAAATTAATGTAGTGGAATTTCCTTTTACATCTATAATGAAAAAATGAAAGAATAAAAGAACTGGAAAGGTAAATAAAGCGAAAACTTTATCAAAAAGTGTTGTAAAAAATAATGCAATCTCCGAAATCTGTTTCATTTTTAATAAAACTCCCAAAAACCAAATTAATATGTATTTCACAATATAATACAAAGCAACAAACAACATAATTATTATTAAACTAATAAGTCCGGTTTTTTCAGATAATTTGAAACTCCAAATGAATAGAGAGATATTTAGAATCATAAGTGTTGAAAACAAAATATTCACTCTTTTTTTAAACACATTTTCATCTCTTAAGTACTGATTTGCATATCGTTGCACAAAAGCGCTTAATATAAAATCTTTTGCATATTTTTTATGAAAAGCATATAGAAACCCTATAATACTGAAAGAAATACTAAGAAATACAAAGCTAATATTTTGAAATTGTAGAGGTAAAAAAATTGTATTCATTATAAAAAAATGTGCAACAAAGATACTGATATGAGATTATTCAATACTTTTGCTACGATAAAATTTTTAAAAAGAAATTATGTCTCAAGATTTGTATCAATCTCCTGATTATTTTTTAATGGATGAGCTCCTTTCGGAAGAACATAAATTAATTAGAGATACTGCTAGAGGATGGGTAAAAAGAGAAATATCTCCAATAATTGAAGAATCCTGCCAAAAATCGGAATTCCCAAAAAAGATTATAAAAGGATTAGGAGAGATTGGTGCATTTGGATCTTACATTCCTGTAGAATATGGAGGTCATGGATTAGATCAAATATCTTACGGCTTAATTATGCAAGAATTAGAAAGAGGTGACAGTGGAGTGAGATCAACCTCTTCTGTTCAATCATCACTTGTAATGTATCCTATTTGGAAATATGGTAGTGAAAAACAGAAACAAAAGTTTTTACCAAAATTAGCAACTGGAGAGTTTATGGGTTGTTTCGGACTTACAGAACCAGATCACGGTTCAAATCCTGGGGGAATGGTAACAAACATAAAAGATATGGGTGACTATTATCTTTTAAATGGGGCTAAAATGTGGATTTCAAATGCTCCATTTGCAGATGTTGCGGTTGTTTGGGCAAAAAATGAAGAAGGTAGAATTAAAGGAATTTTAGTCGAAAGAGGAATGAAAGGATTTTCTACTCCAGAAACTCATGGGAAATGGAGCTTGAGAGCTTCTTCAACAGGAGAGTTAGTTTTCGATAATGTAAAAGTTCCAAAAGAAAACCTTTTGCCAGATAAAGATGGTTTAGGAGCTCCATTAGGATGTCTGGATTCTGCTAGATATGGGATTGCATGGGGAACAATAGGTGCTGCTATGGATTGTTATGATACAGCCTTAAGATACTCAAAAGAAAGAATTCAATTTGGGAAACCAATCGCTTCTTTCCAATTACAACAAAAAAAACTAGCGGAAATGATTACTGAAATCACAAAAGCACAAGTTCTAACTTGGCGTTTGGGTGTCCTTAGGAATGAAGGTAGAGCAACTACTGCGCAAATTTCTATGTGTAAGCGTAACAATGTAGATATGGCACTTAAAATTGCCAGAGAAGCAAGACAAGTATTAGGGGCTATGGGAATTACAGGAGAATATTCTATCATGAGACACATGATGAATTTAGAATCTGTAATTACTTATGAGGGAACACATGATATTCACTTATTAATTACAGGAATGGATATTACAGGTAAAAACGCATTTAAATAATGAGAAATGTTTTTAAATTAGTATCACTTTTAGAGGGAGTGTCTTACATACTCCTTCTTTTTATAGCTGTACCTTTAAAATATTGGGGTGGTGATGAACAATATGTAAAATTATTAGGAATGCCACACGGATTATTATTTGTAGGATATATTATATTGGCTTTTTTGATAAAAGATGATGAAAATTGGACAAGTAATGATTTTGGAATTGTATTAATCTCTTCCGTCCTTCCTTTTGGAACTTTTTATATAAACAAAAAATATTTGAAAAAATAATATTATTTCTTCAACAACTTAACTGCTTCTAATAATTCATTATACCAGGCCTCTCCATATTTTCGGATTAAGGGTTCTTTTAAAAAAACATAAATAGGAATTTCTAATTTACTGCCACATTCGCAAGCGGGTTTGCAAATTTTAATGTCTTCATAATTTACCGCATCAAAATCACGGTACTCTTTTATCCGTATTGGGAACAAATGGCAAGAAATAGGCTTCTTAAAATCTATTTTACTTTTTAGAAAAACTTTTTCTATAGAACATAAATTAATCCCATTTTCTTCCACTACAAAAGCGCATTCACGGTTATTTATAAGTGGAGTTGTTAAATCTCCTTCCAAGTCATATACAGCAACTCCCTGATTTTCAATCTCAGTAATTCCCTCTTTTCGCATATATGGTTTTACTTTCTCATAAATCTCATCTAATATTTTTTCTTCCTCTTTTAATAATGGGGCTCCAGAATCTCCCTCTACACAACAGGCTCCTTTACATGCATTTAAATCGCACACAAAATGTTTTTCAAAAATATCTAAAGAAATAATTTTATCCTGTACTTGAATCATAAAGCAAAACTACAATAAATTACTATTTTTGCTGTATGGCGAATTATGAAGATATTTTTAAGAAAGTAGTTTCCCATGCTAAAGAGTATGGTTATGTTTTTCAGTCATCAGAAATTTATGATGGTTTAGCAGCCGCTTACGATTATGGGCCAAATGGTATTGAGCTAAAAAATAATATTAAAAACTATTGGTGGAAATCAATGGTTAATATGCACGAAAATATTGTAGGATTAGATTCCTCTATTTTTATGCATCCTACTACTTGGAAATCTTCTGGGCATGTTGATGCTTTTAACGACCCTTTAATTGATAATAAAGACTCTAAAAAAAGATACAGAGCAGATGTTCTAATTGAAGATCATATTACAAAAATTGAAGCAAAAATTGAGAAAGATTGTATAAAAGCTGCCAAGCGTTTTGGAGATGCTTTTAACAGAGAAGAATTTGTAACTACCAATGGTAGAATTTTAGATAGACAAAAACAAATTGATGAAATAAACGAGAAAATGAGTACTGCTCTTACTGCAGGAAAATTAGATAACGTAAAAGCGTTAATTGAAGAATTAGATATAAAGTGTCCTGTTTCCGGAACAAATAATTGGACGGATGTTCGTCAGTTTAATTTGATGTTTAAAACACAAATGGGAGCTACTGCAGATGCTGCTTCCGATTTATATTTACGACCAGAAACAGCACAAGGTATTTTTGTAAACTTCCTAAATGTGCAAAAAACTGCTCGCATGAAGATTCCTTTCGGAATTGCGCAAATTGGTAAGGCGTTCCGAAATGAAATTGTAGCTCGACAATTTATCTTCCGTATGAGAGAATTCGAACAAATGGAAATGCAATTTTTTGTTCGACCAGGAGAAGAAATGAAATGGTACGAATACTGGAAAGATTTCCGAATGAAATGGCACAACTCACTTGGAATGGGAGAAAAAAATTATCGTTTCCACGACCATGAAACTTTAGCACATTATGCAAATGCTGCTGCCGATATTGAATTCAAATTCCCATTCGGATTTAAGGAATTAGAGGGAATTCATTCTCGTACAGATTTTGATTTGAAAGCACATCAAGAACATTCTGGGAAAAAATTACAATATTTTGATCCAGAATTAGGAGAAAGTTATATTCCGTATGTAGTAGAAACATCTATTGGTTTGGACAGAATGTTTCTTACCGTATTAAGCCATTCTTTCCAGGAAGAACAGTTAGAAAATGGGGAAAGTAGGGTTGTGCTAAAAATACCTGCTATTTTATCCCCAATAAAAGCGGCTATCCTACCACTTACTAAAAAAGATGGTATGCCAGAAAAAGCAAGAGAAATTATGAAAATGTTACAAATTGATTTCAATTGCCAGTATGAAGAAAAAGATTCTATCGGTAAAAGATATAGAAGACAAGATGCGATTGGGACATCTTTCTGTATTACGGTGGATCATAAAACTTTAGAAGACAATACCGTTACTTTACGAGATAGAGATACTATGGAACAGGAAAGGGTTTCAATAGAAAAACTACACTCAATTATTGCAGAAAAAGTAAATATCTCTAAGTACTTGATTTAGTTTTCTCCCTGAGAAGTTACTGAAATTTTATCGAAAGAGGCGTCAATAGGAGGTTGTATCTTCTCTACTTCTACAGTTACTTTTTGCACTTTATTTAGAGGTAAGATTGTGTCAACAATTCTTTTTGCAGGATTTTCTATCATGTTAGATCGGATTGCCATTTGTTCCTTTACAATTTCTATGATTTTTACATAATCTACCGTATCGTTCAAATCATCTGTTTTTTCTACTTCAGAAGTATCCGCTTCTATCCAAACATTTACAATAAAATGACCTCCTAATTTTTTTTCTTCTGGCAAATGTCCATGAAAGGCAAATACTCGAATTCCTTCTACCGTAATCAATCCCATTAGTTAATTTTTTCTAAAGCAGTTTCCATTCTTTTAATCGTTTCTTCTTTTCCTAAAAGAGACGCAATATCAAATAAAGAAGGTCCCATCCCAAGTCCAGTTAAGGAAACTCTGAATGCTGGAAGCAATTTCCCCATTCCTAATTCATTTTCTTCTAAATAGGATTTAAATTCTTTTTCAATATTTTCAGAATTAAAATCAGAAATTTCTTCTATTCTATATTTTAATTCTGTCATATATTTCGGAGTATCTTCTTTCCACTTTTTACGGATAGTTTTTTCATCATAAGATGTAGGTGCAGAAAAATAATATTTCCCTTCCTCCCACATATCTTTTATAAAAGTAGCTCTTTCTTTCAATTGTTCACAAACAGTTGCCACAAAATCATCTTCAGCCTCTACCCCATTTTCTTTTAGAATAACTTGTAAATCTTGTGATAACTCTTCTTTTGTTTTTGCTCTCAGATATTGCTGATTGAACCATCTTGTTTTATCAAAATCAAACTTTGCTCCTGCCTTCCCTACTCTTTCTAAACTGAAAGCTTCTATCAATCCTTCCATAGAGAATATCTCTTGTGTTGTTCCTGGATTCCACCCTAAAAAGGAAAGCATGTTTATAAACGCATCTGAAATATATCCACTTTCTCTGTAACCAGAGCTTACATCTCCAGTTTCTGGATTGGTCCACTGAGTTGGGAAAACCGGGAACCCTAATCTATCACCATCACGTTTACTTAATTTTCCATTCCCATCTGGTTTTAATATTAAAGGTAAGTGTGCAAATTCTGGTATTTTATCTTCCCATCCTAAATAACGGTATAACAAAACATGTAAGGGTGCAGATGGCAACCACTCTTCCCCTCTTATTACATGAGAAATTTTCATAGTATAATCATCAACCACATTTGCCAAATGATAAGTTGGCATCCCGTCGGATTTAAAGATAACTTTATCATCCATATTATTAGTGTTTACCACTACCCAACCTCTTATAATGTCGTTTAATTTCACCTCCTCATTTCTAGGCATCTTTATTCGGATAACGTACGAATCTCCGTCCTGCATTCTCTTGTTAACTTCATCTTCCGAAAGAGCTAAAGAATTTTGCATTGTAGTACGAGTTACTGCATTGTATTGTGGAGAAGGAACTCCAGCCTCTTTCATTCTCTCTCTCATTGCGGTAAGTCCTTCTGAAGTATCAAAAGCATAATAAGCAAAACCATCTTTTACTAATTGCTCGGCATAAGGCAAATACATTTCTTTTCTTTCAGATTGTTTATAGGGGCCAAAATCTCCTCCAACAATAACGCTTTCGTCAAACTCTATACCACACCATTTTAAAGAATCAATAATGTATTTTTCTGCTCCTTCCACAAATCTTGCTTGATCAGTATCTTCAATCCGCAAAATCATTTTTCCTCCTTTATTTTTTGCAAAAAGATAATTATAAAGAGCTGTTCGTACTCCTCCAATATGTAATGGTCCAGTCGGACTTGGCGCAAATCTTACTCTTACCTCTGACATTATTAATTTTATTTAAGGAAGCAAATATAATACTTACAAAAGTATTCGTTTATATTTAACAGATATAAAATTGTACTTTTGCAATCTGATGGGGAAGACGAAAAGAAACATATTGTTTGATAAGCTTAACAGGTTTATCAGTAAATACTATAAAAATAAAATCTTGAAAGGATTTATTTTTTTAGCAGCTACCTTATTATTTTTTCTGTTATTATTTTCTATTCTTGAATATTTTTCTAGATTTAAATCATCTAGCAGATCTCTATTATTTTGGTTATATATAATAATCAATTCTTCTATTTTTATTGGATTTATTCTGATACCTATATTAAAATTATTCCGATTAGGAAATACTCTAAATTATACAGATGCTGCCAAAATCATTGGGAAATATTTCTCCGATATTGATGATAAAATACTTAACATTCTTCAATTAAATAAACTTTCTGATAGAGATAACGGACTTATAAGTGCTAGTATTGATCAAAAAACAAACAATATTTCGGTGTTTTCATTCAGGAAAGTTGTGAATTTTAAAGAAAATAAAAAATACTTGAAATTAGTTTTAATTCCACTTTTGTTTATCCTGATTTTTATTTTTTCTGGTAACGGAAAACTTATTACCGAAAGTTCTGCCAGAATTATTAATCATAATACTGAATATATACCTAAATCTCCTTTTAGTTTTATTATTAAAAATAATAATTTATCGTGTTTACAGTTTGAGGATTTTAATTTGGAAGTTAATATTTCGGGAGAAAAAATCCCTGCAAATGTGTTTATAGAAATAGATAATAATAGGTTCAGCCTAGTAAAAGATAATATTACTGACTTTCATTTTTTGTTTAAAAATATAAATAAAGATATTGAATTTAAGTTTTTTGCTAATGGATTTTATTCGAGTACATATACTTTAAAATCATTACTAAAACCAAGTATCTCTGGTTTTTCTGTTTTTTTAGATTACCCAAAATACACCAATTTACCAGATGAAAAACTAGACAACATTGGAGATGGAAGTGTTCCAGAAGGAACAAAAATAAAATGGGATTTTGATTTTAAAAATTCTGATTCATTATTCTTTGAAATTGAAGAAAAAATGGAGAAACATAAAATTTATAATAATCAATTGCAAATAAATAAATCTGTGAATTCAAATTTATTTTATTCTGTTTCTACAAAAAAAAATAATATTGTTTCGGATAAAACAAATTATAAAATTTATGTAATAAAAGATGAATTCCCAAAAATACATTTAGAATCGACATTAGATAGCTCTACAAATCAACTATTCTTTAGTGGTGATATTTCTGACGATTATTCCTTAAAAAAACTAGTATTTTCATATTCTGTTTCTGAAAATGATAGTTCTTATTCTTTTTCTGAAGAAATTAAAATAAATAATTTAAGTAGTGAAAAATATTATCATTATTTAGATGTGAGTTCACTAAATCTTAATCCTTCTGACAAACTTACTTACTACTTTGAGGTGTGGGATAATGATGGAGTAAACGGGAGTAAATCTGTAAAAACTTTTGTTGGTTTATATCAAGAGATTTCTGTAAAAGAAATAAAAGAAAAGCGAGATAATGAAAATGAAAAAATTAAAGATAATCTGGACGAAAGTATTGAACTCTCCTTAGAAATTCAGAAGGAAATTGAAGAATTAAAAAAATCTTTAATCAATAAAAAAACTCTTGGTTGGGAAGAAAAGAAAAAAGCAGAAAATGTAATTAAAAAACAAAAACAATTAGAAAATCTGATAAAAGAAAATAATAAAAAGAATTCTAATAAAAACAAAATACAAAAAAAACTTAACTCAACCATTTTAGAAAAACAAAAGAAATTAGAAGAACTAATGGATAAAGTTTTGGATGAAGAAAGTAAAAAACTTATGGAAGATCTTCAAAAATTACTAGAAGAAATGAATAAAGAAGATCTAAAAGAAGTTTTAGATAAGATGGAAAAAGACAACTCGGATTTGGAAAAAGAATTAGACAGAAACCTAGAGTTATTTAAAGAATTAGAATTTGAACAAAAACTAGAAGAAACAATTGATAAAATTGATGAATTAAAAAAGAAACAAGAAGAACTAAAAGAAAAAACAGATGATAAAAAATCTGAATCTGAAGAGCTTGGGAAAAAACAAGAAAAACTACAGGAAGAATTAAATGAATTAGAAAAAGAACTAGAAAAATTAGATAAGCAAAACTCTGAATTAGAACAGAAAAAAGATCTTCCAAATTTAGAAGAAGAAAAGAAAGAAGTTTCCAAATCAATGGAAGAAAGTAAAAAAGAGTTAGATAAAAAACAAAAAAAGCAATCTTCAAAAAAACAAAAGAAAACAATTGAAAAACTAGAAGAGATGTCCGAAAAAATGAAGGGATTACAAAGCTCATGTTCAAATGATAAGCCTGTAGAAGACATGGAAACACTTAGACAAATTCTGGAAAATTTAATTACCCTTTCATTTGAAGAAGAAGAATTAATAAATAAAATTTCTTTATTACCTAAAAACAGCAATAGTATTGTAAAGTATATACAGCAACAAAAGAAACTTTCAGATGATTCTCAGATAATAGAAGACTCTCTATTAGCTTTAAGTAAAAGGGTAGTTCAAATAGAATCAATAATAAATAAGGAAATTAGTTCCATAAATTATAATATGGAGAAATCTATATCATTACTAGAAGAAAGGAAAATAAGTGTTGGTGTTGCTAAACAACAATTTGTAATGACTTCTGTGAATAATTTAGCTCTTTTGCTTTCTGAGACTTTAAAACAAATGCAATTAGAATCATCATGTAATAAACCTGGCACGAAACAGTGTAATAAACCTGGAAGTTCGTCAAAACCATCTTTATCAGAATTAAAGAAATTGCAGAAAAAACTGCAGCAACAGATGAAAGACAAGAAGGGAGAAAAAGGTAAAAAGGGAGAGAAAAATAAAGGTAACTGTCAATCTAAAGAAGGTCAAAGTAAAGAATTGATGCAATTAGCTCAGCAACAGCAGCAAATCAGAGAAAGATTACAAGAATTACGAGATGAAATAGGAGAGAATGGTGAAAAAGGAAATATAGATAGAATCTTGGAGAAAATGGAGGAAAATGAAACAGATATACTTAATAATAACATTACAAATGAAACCCTTTTAAGACAAGAAGAAATCCTTACAAAACTTTTGGAAGCAGAAGAATCTCAAAGAGAAAGAGGTGAGGAAGAAAAAAGGGAATCTATCGAATGGAATTACGAAATAAAAAATAATAGCTCTGAGTATTTAGAGTATCTTCAGAAAAAGAAGGATCAAGAAGAACTTTTGAAAACAACTCCAATTCAACTTAATCCTTTCTACAAGAAAAAAGTAAATGAATATTTTAACAATCTAACTGATGAATAATACAATAGAATTTCATTATGAAACAGATTTTTTATTAGAAAACACAGAAAATTACATCAAATGGATAAAGGACGTTATTATAGAAGAAAACAAGGAATTGGGGGAGGTTAATTATATTTTCTGTGATGATAAATATTTGTTAGAAAAAAATATTAACTACCTGGATCACGACACACTTACTGACATTATTACATTTAGTTATTGTGAAGGAAATATGATTTCATCTGATATTATGATTAGTGTTGAAAGAGTTATGGAAAATTCTTTTATTTTTGAAAATTCTTTTTCAGAAGAATTAAATAGGGTTATCATACACGGAATATTACACCTTGTTGGATATAACGACAAAACAGAGAAAGAAAAAGAAATAATGAGAAAAAAAGAAGATTATTATATAAATAATTTTGTTATTTAGTTGATTTTCAATTATTTAACGGATTTGTTTCATGTGGAACAATTATGATTTTAGACGAAAAATATGATTTAATAGTTGTTGGTGGTGGACATGCTGGTTGTGAAGCATCTCATTCTGCCGCAACTCTTGGTTCCAAAGTTTTGTTAATTACTCAAAATTTGGAGACAATTGCCAGGATGTCTTGTAACCCAGCTATGGGAGGTATTGCAAAGGGACAAATAATTAGAGAAATTGACGCTTTAGGAGGTATGTCTGGTGTCGTAACGGATGAATCTTCAATTCAGTTTAGAATGTTAAATAAATCAAAAGGACCAGCTATGTGGAGTCCGAGATCTCAATGTGACAGAAAGGTGTTTGAGCAAAAATGGAGAGAAAAATTAGAGTCTAATAAGAATCTTGATTTCTGGCAAGATATGGTGTATGAACTTCTGATTGAAAAAAACAAAGTAGTTGGGATAATCACACAAATGGGAATAGAGATACATTCCAAATCAGTTATCCTATGCAACGGAACATTTATGAATGGATTAATTCATTTGGGAGAAAAAAATTATGAAGGAGGTCGTTCTGGAGAACCAAACTCTAGAGGGATTACAAAACAACTTATTGATTTAGGGTTTACACATGGAAGGATGAAAACAGGGACTCCTCCTAGACTAGACGGAAGATCTATTAATTATTCTTTAACAGAAGAGCAAAAAGGAGATGAATCCCCATTAAAATTTTCTTTTACAGAAACAACTCCAGCAAAGAAACAATATAGTTGCTTTATTACTTATACTTCTGATGAAGTTCATGATATTTTAAAAGAGGGATTTGAAAAATCCCCCCTTTTTACTGGAAGAATTAAGGGGTTAGGTCCAAGATATTGTCCTTCAATAGAAGATAAAATACAGAGATTTGCTACCAAAAATAGACATCAATTATTTATTGAGCCAGAAGGAGCAAACACAGTTGAAATCTATTTAAATGGATTTTCTACATCTTTACCTGAGGAGGTACAATTGAAAGCATTAAGAAAAATAAAAGGATTGGAAAATGTGAAAATGTTCCGAGCTGGATATGCTATAGAATATGACTACTTCTCACCAACACAATTAAAACATACGCTTGAAACTAAATTAATCGAAAATCTGTATTTTTCAGGTCAAATAAATGGAACTACTGGATATGAAGAAGCTGCTTGTCAAGGATTAATTGCTGGAATAAACTCACATCAGAAAACAAACAGTAAAGAAGAGTTTATTTTAGATAGGTCGGATGCATATATTGGTGTTTTAATAGATGATTTAATTACTAAGGGGACTGATGAGCCTTATAGAATGTTTACATCCAGAGCGGAATACAGACTATTGTTGAGACAAGACAATGCGGATATTAGGCTTACTAAAAAAGGATTTGAATTAGGACTTGCTAGTAAAGATAGGGTAGATAAACTAAATAATAAAATTAAGGAGGGAAAGAAATTGCTTTCGTTTCTTGAAAAACAATCTGTTTCTCCAGAAGAAATAAACTCCCTTTTATCTGAAAAGGGCAGTGCTTCACTAAAACAAAAGGTGAAATTAAAGTCTGTATTATCTCGTCCTCATATTTGGATTGAGGATTTACTAGTTATAGATAGTTTAAATAATTTTATTAAAGAAAATAAAATTAGTTTAGAATCAATGACACAAACTGAAATACAAGTAAAATACAGTGGATATATCAATAAGGAACAGGATACTGTTTTAAAGGTTACAAAACTAGAAAAAATAATAATCCCAGATAAATTTGATTACTCCAAACTTCAATCAATTTCAATGGAAGGCCGAGAGAAATTAAATGAAATAAGACCTAAATCAATAGGGCAAGCTTCTAGAATAAGTGGGGTTTCTCCATCAGATATTAATGTGTTATTAATTTATATTGGAAGATGATGGAAATAAAGAACTGTCCTGTTTGCAACAACAGTAATTTCTCTAATCATATAGAAAGTAAAGATTTTTCGGTAAGTAAAGAATCTTTTATAATTGTAAGCTGTGATGAATGCGATTTTCACTTTACAAACCCTAGGCCTTCAAATGAGAATTTAGGGAAATATTATATATCTGATCATTATATTTCACATAACAACACTAGCCGAACCTTCTTTGAAAAGGTATATCAATTAGTTAGAAAGTTTGCAACAAACAGAAAATTTAATCTGATTTCTTCTTTCTTTTCTAGTGGAAGGATTTTAGATGTTGGCTGTGGTACTGGAGATTTTCTAAATAAATGTAAAAGTAAAAATTGGGAAACTAAAGGCATTGAACCTAGTAAAATTGCTAGAGATCAAGCAATAAATAATTATAACTTAGATGTGGAAGAATCTACAGATTTATCCCAATTAGAAGGACAATTTGATATTATTACAATGTGGCATGTTCTTGAACATGTTCCAAACTTAAATGAAACTCTAGTACAATTTAAGCAATTACTTTCTAAAAAAGGGAAAATAATAATTGCTGTGCCGAATTTAGAAAGTTATGACGCTAAATATTACAAAGAATATTGGGCAGCATATGATTTGCCAATTCATCTATATCATTTTTCGAAAAAAAGTATTTGTACTCTTTTTGAAAAACATGGATTTAGTTTGAGAAAAACAAAAGGAATGAAATTTGATTCTTTTTATGTTTCCATGCTAAGTGAGGAGCACATTAGCGGAAAGAAAAATTTTATCAAATCTGTTTTTGTTGGGATAATCTCAAATTTATATGGATTATTTGGAAAAGATGGGTTTTCAAGTTGTATTTATGTGCTTGAAAGATCAAAATAGCTGATTTTATTAATTCTAAGACAGGTTTGCTAAATTTTGAGATAACGTCATCTGTAATTTGAGATTGTTAAACCTGGGAGACGTTTTTATCGTATTGATTTACAGTATCTTAGATGTTTTAATTAGATTTTGTCCTTATTTTTTGTATTTTTGAAAAAAACTAAATAATGAAAAAAATTATATTTTCTATACTTCTTGTATTTCTTATTACTAATTCTTTTTCACAATGTATAAACGCAAATAGTTTATATACAGACAATATAACTTATTTGAACGCTCTTGCAAATTGGGAGTCTGCTCCTGCTGCAGATCATTATCTTATTCATTATAGAGTATTAGGCACAGTGAATTGGAGTAATGTAGGAAATATTGCTGGAAGTGACACCACAAGAAACATACCTCAATTGCAATCGTCTACCACATATGAATGGCAAATAAAAACTTTTTGTGACACCTCCAATCAACCTAATTCTGGTTGGTCGTACTCAGATACATTTACAACAGCAGCTTTTGTGCCTTCACCTTTTAATCCGAGTATTTTCCCAATTATTGCAAATTTAACGTGTAATGAGAATACTGCTTTTACCATAATTGCTGAGCAAATTCAAAATGAGCCGGATATCGCTTCCTCTGTTTTTTCTTCTGATAAAGGGTATTTTGAGATAAGCACTTTAACTAGCGGAGATGTTTTGGGAAATGCATCCTATACAAGTTCTTTTCTGAATTTCACTGCTAGTTTGGTTCTGGATTTTACATTAGGTCCAAATTACGCTAAAATAGATATGATTGACACTGCTGGAGCAACAATGGGATTTTTTATAATTGAAAATCTAACTCCTGGAGTGAAAATTTCATCTATTGGACCAAATGATGGGAATAACTACACTAGTGGATATATTAGTCAGATTAATTTTACGGATTTATTTGTAAATCCAAATGAAGCAGGCCCTATCACTTTTACAGCTACTATAGATTCAGAATTAGGAGATAATATTAATTTTATTGACTCCAGTATTATTATTAATTGCGAAGCAACAACTATTGAAAATATAGCTAGTTTAAAAAAGTTGGTTTTGGTTAAGGTTGTCGATCTTTTAGGTAGAGAGTCAGATGAAGAAAACAATAAAATTTTATTTTACCGCTATTCTGACGGTACAGTAAAAAAGAAAGTAATTGTTGAATAAACAAAATGAAAAAACTATTACTACTATTACTATGTGTGCCTTTACTGTTCTCTTGTGTGGAGAATGATAAAGACAAAAAAGAAAATAACTGGAAAAAAGAACATAAGGATAATTTTATGGATGCTTGTATCAGGGGTATTCCAGGTTATGAATTCACCTATTCACAGAAAGAGCAGTACTGCTCTTGTTCTTTAGGTAGGATGATGGAACAATACAATACTGCTGAAGAAATGGATGAAGCTGCCTTAAAATGGACTTTAGAAGATATAATGAAACAAGCAGAACCTTGTGTCGACTTTCTTAAATAAGATTAACAAACAACTAAGATTATGAAAAAACTACTTTTACTAATTCCTTTTGTTATTATTTCTTTACAATCCTGTGAGAAAGCCTGTAACACCTCTTCATACCCTGCAGCTCCTCACGGGCCTGCTGATGATGTTACAACTTATGATTCAGATGGATATAGGTCAATTGACTATACTTACTATTGTTTAAACGGTCAATATGTTTCAATAACTTACAGTTCGTATGCAGGTGATTGTTGGGAAGAGTCTGAATTTACCTCATCAGGTATTTGTGCAACAAATGAACTGACTAATTAGAAAAAATGAAAAAACTACTACCTAGGTAAGAAGAAAATGATTGAAGACGTCCAAGAGATTGACCCAATCAATATACTTATTAACATAGACGGAAAAGGAATAGAGTAGAAAGTGGCCTACATACTGGCCTACACCAAAACTAAGCAATTACCTTTACTAGAATAAAACAATAAAGTTTAATGAGAAAATAGTGACCTAGGGAGGATTCGAACCCCCAACCCTCAGAGCCGAAATCTGATATTCTATCCAGTTGAACTACTAGGCCATTTCTGCAAATCTACAAAAGAACTTTATTACTACAATTTTTAAATAAATTTAATGTTATCTAGTGAATATGTTTTAATATTGTAGTCTGTATGAAAAGAATAGTATTAAGTCTTATAATTCTCACTCATTTTGTTTCCACAAAAGGGCAAAATGTCCCAACTTATAGTTGGCAGGAACATCTTTCTTTCCAAAATGCAAAATGTATTGTAGAGGTAGAAAATAATATTTATTGTGCTACCGAAAATGGTCTTTTTTATTACAATAAAGATGATTATACCATAAACCGTTTAAATAAAATAAATGGGCTTTCAGATATAGGAATCTCCAGTCTTGCGTACGATAAGGAAAATAAAATGGTAGTAATTGCTTATAACAACACAAATATTGACCTAATAAAGGATGACGGCATTATAAACATCCCTGATATTAAACTAAAAGAAATTACAGGAAATAAAGAAATTAATAACATTACTATAAATAATGATATAGCTTATTTATCATGCTCTTTTGGTTTAGTTCTGATTGATCTAGAAAAAGAGGAAATAAAAGATACTTATAAAATAGGTGAGGGTGGAAATTTTGTAAGTATAAACGATTGTTATATAGACGATACTTGCGTTTTTGTGGGTACTAGTGACGGAGCATATTTTGCGGATAAAAACTCAAACAGCTTATTTGATTTTAATAGCTGGACCAAACACCCCTCTTATCCTTCTGAAGTTTCTGAAATCATTGTAACTTCTTGGGGAATACTTTTTAACAATCAATATCCTTATGTAAAAGTCAGAAATAGCAATGAATATTACTTAGAAATAGGAAATGTAAATATTAGTATTTATCAAAATGGGAATATAATATCAGAATTAATTGCCGATTCAAATTTCACTAATATACAAGATGCTTGGATAGATAAGGAAAATATTTTGTGGATAGCAGATAGTGTAAATTCCCTCATGAAATATGAAAACTTTTTTTACCATTCTACTGTAAAACCAAATGGCCCCGCTTCTAATTCTATTCATAAAATTAACATTTTAAATGATAATCTTACTCTACTACATAATCAAGAAAAAAATTCTATTTCTGAAAGTTCTGATATGATTGAATGGGAAATAAAAAATTATAATGAAAACATCATCTCCTCAGTAAAAATAGGGAATCAGACTTTTTATGGCAGCTCAAGCAACTCTCTTATTGGTGTAGAAAATAATGTTGTCACAAATTATTCTTTACAAAACACCAATAATGTAGTAGATAGTAATGAAAATATTGTCTCCTTATTAACTGATACAGATAATAATTTATGGGGAACAAAATCTCATTCTGCTGCCCCATTATTTTGCAAAACAAATCAAGATGAGTGGATAGCTTTTAATATGCCTTTTGTTGCGAACCAATCAACAGAAATAGGAGAGATGATAATAGATGATTATGGTCAAAAGTGGGGAATAAGAACTAATAACGGATTATTTGTATATAATAATAATAATACGATATGGGATAAGTCTGACGACCAATTTACTAAAATAACTACAGGACTAGGAAGTGGAAATTTACCTAATAATTATGTTTACTGTCTTGCAAATGACCTAGAAGGAAATATATGGGTAGGAACAAAAGAAGGTGTATGTGTGTTTTATTCTCCTTCCTCTGTTTTTAGTGGGTATAATTTTGATGCACAACAAATTATTGTTGAAGAAAATGGTTTCGGACAATATCTACTTAATGCTGAAATAGTATATACAATTGCTATTGATGGAGGAAATAGAAAATGGATTGGAACGCTTGGGTCTGGATTGTTTTTACTTTCAGAAGATGGTACAGAAGAAATATTTCATTTTACTGACGAAAACAGCCCATTGCTTTCCAATACAATTCTAGATATAGAAATAAATCATGAAACTGCTGAAGTTTTTATTGCAACTGATAAAGGTTTAATGAGTTTTAGAAGTGATGCAACTCAATCTTCTCAACATCCAGATGATTTGCATATTTTCCCAAATCCTGTCAGAGAAAGTTATAACGGAATTATTACAATTAATGGTTTGGCGTACGAGTCTAATGTAAAAATTACTGACGTGAGTGGTAACTTAGTTTTTGAAACCAATTCTGAGGGAGGAACTGCTATCTGGAACGGATCGGACACAAACAACAACAGAGTGTCTACAGGAGTTTATTTGGTACTTAGTTCCGATAAATATGGGAGAGAAAAAACAATTGGTAAAATTCTTTTCATTCATTAGAAATGGAATCAATAAAAGGAATTTCTCTTCATTACTACAAATATTCTGAAAGTTCAGTAATTGCTAAAATTTTTACAGAAAACTACGGTCTTCAATCTTATGTTATAAAAGGAATTCGAAACAAAACTTCAAAAAATAAATTATCCTATTTACATCCTTTAAACATTGTAAGTTTAGAGATTTCTGTAAACAAGAACAAGGGACTTCCTTTCGTGAAAGAAATTCGTTCAGAACATAATCTAAGTTCAACCTATTCTGATATGCAAAAAAAGTTTGTTTGTATGTTTATTTCTGAGGTATTAATGAGAGTTTTGATGGAAAAAGAAACCGATAAAAAGCTTTATAATTTTTCAGAAAAAACTATTTTATATTTAAATAAAACGGAAGAATTAAATAAAAATTTTGTTCTTGTTTTTTTACTAAAACTAACAGAATTCTTGGGATTTCATCCCAACAAAGACTTTTCAAACAAAGATTATTTTGATTTGGAAAGCGGGGAGTTTACAAGTCATCCTCCTTATTATAATATTCGTGGAGAAAATAAAAAATATTTAAGTGCTCTTTTACAAAATGAATCTGTAGATATCCCATACAAAAACAGGAAAAAATTAATTGTTTCTCTTCAAAAATACTTCTCTCTTCATCATTATAATATAGAAAAATTGAAATCTTATGAAGTAATAGAATCATTAAGAACATGAGGCTAGTTTTATTATTTGTTTGTCTTCTATATTTTATCCCGCCTGGTAATTCTCAAGAAAATCAGACAACAGATACATCAGAAATAGATTTAACAAAAATGAATCTTCTTCTTAATGAAATATCTATTCATACCACATTAAATATTGAAGATAATAAAACACAAATTATTCGATTAAACCAAAAAGAAATTACAAGCTCTTTATCAAAAAATCCGGCAGAATTGTTAGAAAAATCTACAGCTATTAGTGTTCAGAAAAGCCAAAATGGAGGGGGTAGCCCAAACATCAGGGGATTTGAAGCAAACAGAATATTATTGGTTCTGGATGGGGTTAAGCTAAACAATACTATTTATAGAAGTGGTCACCTCCAAAATATCTTAAGTATTGATCCATTTATTTTAGAAAACATAAGTATTCTTCATGGTCCTTCTACTGTGTTTTATGGAAGTGGAGCTCTTGGAGGAAGTATTATTTTAAATACTATTAATCCTGAAAACTATTCCGAAAATATTAATCGTTTCTCATCTCAATACGAAAGTTCTTCTAACTCCTATCTAACTCACCTTAATTCTGTCTACAAAAAAAATAACACTTCATTTCTAAGTTCTGCTACTTACAAAAAGTATGGGAACCTAAAAATGGGTAGCAACCGATTTCATGGATATGAAAATTGGGGGAAAGATGAATTCACCACAAATGAAAATACTCAATTATATAGCGACTATTCTCAGATTGATCTAACTCAAAAAATACATCATAAAATAAATAACTCTAGTAGTTTTTCCATAAACTCTCAATTTTCTACCACATCTGATATACACCGCTACGATAAATTAAATGATGTTTCTAATGGAAGTCCGAAATATGAAAGTTGGTATTATGGCCCTCAAAAAAGAGTTTTTAATTCTCTTTCTTATTCGAATAATTTAAATAAAATTCTTGCTGATAAAATCGATCTAAATTTTAATGTTCAAAACATTGAAGAGTCGCGACATAAACAAAAATTCACGGATAATTTTTCTACAATCAGAATCGAAAATCTTAATATTTTTGACTCAAAAATTTCTTTACATAAAAATATAAACAATTGGCAGATAGATTATGGTTTCAGTAATCGATTTGAAAAATTATCTTCTGATGCTTATAATAAAGATGATGCTGGTAATATAAGTTTTGCTACTAGCCGTTATCCAGATAATGGATCAGAGGTTTTAAATTTTTCTACTTTTGTTTTATCAGAATATAGAGCGAATAATAAGTTAAACTGGTTTAATGCTATTAGAGGTGATTTTGAAAAAATAGAAGCTCATTTTTCAGATAATAATCCATTTGAATTAAATGAATCTTTATTAATAGAAAATTGGAATATTGCAGCTAGTAGCAATCTGTTTTATCCTATTTTAAAAAATAGTTTCATTAATTTTTCAATATATAATTCTTTCCGTAACCCTAATATTGATGATCTAGGGAAAGTATTTTCTAAAGTTGATGGTATTGTTGTAATCCCTAATTCGGACTTAAAATCTGAGAAAATTATTTCGTCAGAATTAATGTTTCAGCACTTAGGAAAAAACAATAAATTTGATATAGTTTTATTTAATAGTTTCCTAACTGACGCCATTGCAAAAAGAGAGATTAGTATAAATGGAGTTGACTCAATTTTATATGATGGTGAGTGGATGAAAACTATTGCGAACACTAATATTACTTCTGCTAAAATGATGGGAGTGAACCTTATGTATAATCAAAAAATAAATGAAAAATTATCTGTTAAATCAATAAGTTCTTTTGTTAATGCTATTAGCTCTGATTCCTTTCCATTAGCTCATATTCCTCCTCTTTCTTCTAGATTACAATTTAATTATTCGCTAAGTGAAAATTCCTCATTTTCATTTTACTCAATATATAACTCTTGGAAAAAATCAGAGGATTTTGATCTAAATGGTGTAGATAATTTTGAAGAAGCTACAATTGACGGAACTCCTTCTTGGTATACTTTAAATTTAATCTATTCTAGAAAAATAAACAATTTTCAACTATCTATCTCTT
>Ga0209657_1000351_pt1 | contig 31102 bp, 51 predicted proteins | sample SaaInlV_100m_DNA_FD_184650 | JGI IMG/M metagenome (GOLD analysis project Ga0209657, IMG submission 184650) | Marine microbial communities from expanding oxygen minimum zones in the Saanich Inlet - SI037_S3LV_100m_DNA (SPAdes) (version 2) | ecosystem: Environmental > Aquatic > Marine > Intertidal... | reverse complement strand
TGGAAGAGCATTCACCAATAAGATATCACACCTATACCCGCCAACTACGTTCAAAGAAAAGATAGACGCAGAAATAACTCTCTACTATATAAAATCATTCAGAGAGCCTACAGACGAAAGAAGACCGGAAATAGTTAAACTACGAAGAATTCCAATAGAAGAGTATCGTGGAAGTGACTAAATACCTAGAATAGTACTGAAATTTGAATAAAATATATAAACTACTAATTCTAAAAAAATAGGCATAAATTGTGCGTGGGCTTATACATCCGCCGGGTCGCCCCCCCATCTCTTATTCCGTTGAAGAAAGTACGTTGAAATTCTCGTTTCCCTCTATGGGTTAGAAATTCTGATTCTATCTCTTACGAAATAAGACGAGAGAGCTATCTCTTAAATCTATCTCTTATATCTTATCTCTTATATCTTGTAACTAATCCGCCGGCTCACCTTATCGTTAATGAGACTCAATCTCAATAGTGCTACGGTCTCCATTTGTCCGAAAAAATAAATTAAAATAATCCTTGCATCTTAAATATATTCGACGTAACTTGTTTTTCGGCCCGAGGGATTATATTAATCTTATGTGTTATAAGGTTTAATCTCTAAAGGGGCGGGAGAGAGAAAAACTCTCTCTAAACTCACATAACTAAAAGGTAATTACAATGAGTAAGAAAATAAGCCTAAGACAGGCGAAAGAAATCAGTAATCTAACAGGTACACCGTTAGACTCTCTAATGGAATCAGGTATGGTGGCTACACCGAGAATAGGTAAGTTAGAGTTTGCGCCGGTAGAGATACGAAATGCGTATAACGAGCTACAAAACGCCGTTGAGTTACACCTTGAAGAATGGAATACTAACCTAATAAACGAAGGTGTTACCGTTTCCGAAGTTACTCTTAATTGCAAATCGTAGTAATTTAGACCACAGAGAGTGAGAGAAAGGGGAGACTTATTATAGTTTCCCTTTTTTCTATAAACTCTAATTTTAACAAGTTTAAGAGATAGAATTTAGTTATAAGGAATAAGAGGTAGATTATGGAGTTAAACAGAATAGTTACGCCGATTGATAATTACAGATTTAAGAGTAGGGATTTAGAGACTGCTTATATCTCTGAAGACTTTGGAGGATATCGCTTAGAGTGGCGGGAATTAGACTTAGTTCTGCCGTCTTTAAAAATTATTTTTAGGATAATGAGAGATATTTACAGAAAGGTAAATTTAGATGGTAAGGATTTAGAGATAGTGGATAGAGATACTACTTTAAAGATAGGATTTGGAGAGTTTTACAAGGTACTAAATCTTGAAGAGAGAGAGCATCTTTTAGAGAATGAGAGAAAGCGACTTTCGAGGATACGCCGTACCTATGGTTCGCTACCTACTAAGCCTGTCTCTAAGAGAGAGATAATGATGGTTAATGGTACTGGATATAAGGTTAATCCTAAGACTCTAAGACCTTTAGAGAGAACGTGGTAAACTAAGGAGTAAGAGATGAGTAATGATAGAGATGGCACAGAGGAGTATAGATTAACTCTTTCAAATACTGAGAGTTATTATTTAGACTGTGTGAATATAGCGGAGAATTTACCAAGAGGTAGAAATAATCTTGGAGAATTAGCAGATAGGATTGAAGAGTATTGTTATAATAATCTGCCATCTATCTCTAAGTATAGAGTAGATGAGGGCTTTATAGATTGGGGTGAAATAGCAGAAGATTTTGAGGAGAATCTAAGAGATGGAGCTTAAAGATAAATTAGATATGAAAGAATTAGAACTAAAACTTATAGTTAAGACTGCAAAACTAAAAGAGTGTAGGTCGGTATTAAAAGTAAGAGATAATCAAATAGCCGTACTTGTAGCCCTACTTGACGATATAGAGAATATCTGCAAGGAGTAAGAGATGAAGCTTAAGAGTTGGAGGGATTTACCCAGTAATGAGTCTGTATTTTTAGGAGATAGACCTAATGGAGACTCATGTAATAGATATAAATTAACAGAAGAAGGGCTCATAGAGATACAGAATATCTATAGATATGCAAAGCCCTCTAAAACAATAATAAAAACACCGGAGGAGTTCGACAAATGGTTAAAAGAACTAAGATAGAGAGGTTTATAGATAGATTTGAAGAGGTACTGGAAGTTTGTATAATTATTTTTTTAATAACAATACTAATAAAGGTGGTAGTATATGTCATACACTGATAATGATTACTTATTAGATAATTTATCTGGTGAGGTTAAAGAGTACTGCGATTATCTCTTAGATGATGAGGAGGTAGGAGTTGAAGAGATGGCTGTATTAATAGCGGATGATTTTAGTATTAATATAGATGATGCTAATTCTCTCTTTGATTTATGGTTTGCGGAGAGATTTAAGAGAGAGGTTAGTAGTAAAGAGGTTGGTGAGTGTAACAAGGTAGTCTTTAAACATGACTGCCGATGCAGTAAAAGAGAGTCAGTTCTCTTGTAATATTAGAGTTGAACCAATATGTTCCTCTAATATAAACGGTAGGTGGCTGAGAGGTTAGGCATTAGATACTAAATCTAATTATGAGAGTTCGATTCTCTCCCTACTGTCAAATAATAATACGAATAGGAGATAGTAATGAGTAAGAGAAGTAAGAGAAAAGATATACCATTTGACGTAGAACATAGCTACAAGAGTTATACGCTTAAAGATGGTACTATATTTTGGGCAAAGTCTAATAAAGATGCGGTACTCTATAGGAGTAAGTTAGGGGAATGAAAAGAGATATAATTAAACCCACTCCTTTTAGAGTTAGAATTAATAACAGAATCAGTAAACTAAAGATAAAATAAGGCTAATAATGAAATACAAAATGACTACTACTATCGGTTCCGCTTGTGGTATGCCGGTAGGTAAGAAGATTAGAGATATGTCTTACCTTAATGACAAAGAAGCTATTAAGCAAGAGAGAAAGTTGTTCTTTACTAATACAAGAGCTACTCGGTTGCTTATAGAGAAGTTTAATGAACTTAACAATGACTATAAATCCCATTTAAAAATAGAGATTAAGAGATATGGGAAAACATATTAAATAATACTACGGAGAATTAGAGAAATGTTAAAAGAGATATTACACCACTTATTAGGCTCATGCGGAGAAACTCATATTAGTCTTATGTGGGTTGTTTATTTTGGGTTTAGTCTAAAAATTAAAAATATAGTATATATGTTAAAGGAGTTTATGAGATGACAATAACAGGAGAAAAGGCTCTTATAAAAAGCGTTGCTAGAGCTTACCATATACCTAACTACAATAAACTATTAAAGAGTTTAAGAGATAGTGGTACTTCTACTAATTCTTATATATTTGAAGAAATAGCTAAAAGAGAGTTAGCCGGTGTAGATTTAGTAGATTATATAGATAGCATAAATGTAAAAGCTCAAGATATATGTGAAGTAGTATTAGTATCAAGCAGACAGATGCATCCTATTATGACTCCTACCTGTATAGTTAAGTTAGATAATGATATCTATATAGCTTTAAAAATTGAGGATTTAATATTTATAAATCCAATAGATGGGGTAGATTTTGTTTATAATAATAGAGGTAGATTTGTATACAAGTATATTACATACAACTATGATGTAGAGTACGGTGTTACGTCTTATTCCGATATAGATGGGTGGAGTAGAGAATGTAATGGAGCGGATTTATCTTATAGCAAGATGCAATCCAGTTATACATTTCTTGGGAGATTTGAATGTGATTTTACAATATTACCGGAGAGTGCGACTAAATTTAAAGATATTAGAGATGTGCCATTTGCCCGCATGAAATGGATTTTAGACAGTGCTTATTTCTTTTATTATAGAGATGTCGCCTTGACCGAAGTATGTTCTTCATGTAATATATATGTACATCATTCTGAGAGTACTAAATTGCGTTACAATGATATAACTCTATGTGAATCGTGCTATGAATTAGCTTCTCTAAAGTGTGATATATGCGATGCTGATAAAAACCCTCATGCTTTTAGAGGTAGAATTTTCGATGATGATTATAACTCTGAGTATAAAAATAACCTTAAACTAAACGATATAGAGAATATCTGCGACCGCTGTTTATCCGCTAATTCTAAGACTTGTGATTCTTGCGGGAAAAGTGAGTTTATAGATATTAGCAAACTAAGAGATAAAAATAAGGCAGATAAATATATCATGTACGAGATATTAACAGATAAATTTAGTAGATTTAACAATATTACTATGTGTCGTAAATGCTATATAATAAGAATAGATAAGAATAGTAAGCTACCTATAAGAGGTAAAATTAGTCTTATAGATATTGGGGAACATACTTCTAAAATGGTAAAGGTGGATAGGTTTATAAGCGTAGAGAGCGAATTAATAACTGACTATCAGGATTATGAGGAAGCAAGAGAGAATGTACATGTACCAAGAAATTGGAGTATCTGCAGTGATTCATCTCTTACGGATGGCGGAGTAGAATATAAAACTATAAGTCCTATAAGGGGCGATAATATCTATAAAGATTTAAGAGCATTGGAGGAGACTTACAATCATGGAGGTATGAATATAGATAATACCTGCGGTATACATATACATATAAACGCTTTAGATTTTGGATTCAAGGAGATGAAGAATTTACTATTGATATATAACTCTATTGATAGCACTATTTTTGATTCTATGCCTTATTCGAGAAGAGAAAACTCAAACTGCCAACCTCTAAATGGAGTTAATACTGATATAATGGTAGACATACATAATATGAGAGATTTAGTAGATTATTGGTATAGAGTAATAGGTAAATGCGAACCGGATGAGTCTCATTATAATAGTAGTAGGTATCATGGTCTAAACTTACACTCTAAGTTTTATCATGGTACAATAGAATTTAGATATCACGAGGGAGAGGTAGACCCTGAACCTATAATATCTTGGATAGAATTTTGTAATTCAACCATGACTCTTGCGAGAGAAATGGCAACGGATAAAACAAATAGTAAAACCCTTAAATCACTTATGTTAGATAGTAATGTTAGTGGGTTAGAGGTTATAAGCAATATGGGTAGAGATAATCTTAACTATATTGAAAACAGAATAAAAGAAAATAACTAATAAAGGATAACTATATGTGTGGAATATTTGGATTCGCAAAAAAGCATGAATCTCAAAATAATAATCAAATAGAAAGGATAAGAGATGTTTTGACCTGTCTTACGAATGAGTCATCTGTAAGGGGTATGGATAGTACAGGGTTCTCTATTATGAATCCCGATACTCGGGATACCTATAAGACGCTATCTGCTTCATGCGACCTTATATATGAAGATATTTGGGATGATATAATATCGAACATTACAAGAGATACAACTATTGTAATAGGACATACGAGGTTTGCTACTCATGGTACAGTTAATATATCAAACGCACATCCCTTTACTATTGGAGATGTAACGGGGGCGCATAACGGAGTAATACATAACTATAATAAGATAGCCACTTCTCTTAATAAGCAAGTTTCTGTAGATTCAGAAGTTATATTCGCTTCTCTTAGTAGGTTAGAGAAACATAAGGCTTTTGAAGATATTTATGGAGACTTTGCTCTAACGTGGGTAAAAGAGAGTAATAAGATAATCAATCTTGCAAGAGAAAGCGGTAGACCTATGCACATAGCCTATTGGAAGAAAGCAAAGACTCTATTTTGGGCTTCTACTAAGGAGATATTAGAAGATTCTCTAAGATATGCTGGTTTGCAGATTGGAGTATCAGTGGTAGAGACAGATAAGGTATTCTCTTTTAATACTGATGACTTTAGCAATAGTCCTTCCTTTGAGGAGGTAGGTTTCTACTCCGTTAGCCAAGAGAAAAAGTATGGCTATAATAAGTATGAGTGGGATGATAAAGTATGTATGATGTGTAGCGGTAATGTTTATAGAAACGAGCTATGCTATACGCACTATCGCCAAGATTCAGATTATCAAGACTTATCTTACACTTATGACGATAATGGGATTTTACATACTCTATGTGGTGGATGTAATGAGTCTAAATTAGAAAGTTCTTGCGTGTGGGACTATAGTAGCTATAAGTATATATGTAATGAATGTTCTAACGAGTTAGGTATGACGCAATGTTCGTTCTGTTCTGATAATGTTTATAGTATAGATATTGTAACAAGCAATGGATACGATGTTTGTGTAGATTGCGAAGATGATGTAGATATTTTATTTGGTAACTTTAGTAATGGAGGTAAAAATGGAAAAGAAAGTACATCTATTAGGTTTTCCCAATCCTGTCCGTCTTAAATCAAAGAAATATATTCTATCCGTACTCTATGATAGAGCTAAGAAGAATCCGTTTATAAGAGGTCTTTCTTACGATGAGTATTTAGAATTTATTACTAAACAGATAGAACAGATTGGAGGAGTTAAATTAGAGAGCCCTAACGAAAAAGAGTTATATAATGCTCTAAAGAGTTTAGGCTGGATAAGAGTTGTAAATGCTTTTATTGTAGGTATAATTTCAGTAAATATTGGTATTACATAGGTATTATTATGAAAGAGAATAAAATAAAATGTTTCACTTGTAGCATAGAGATAGAGGAAATAGATAGCATAGCGTTCGATGGTGCTTTCTACTGCGAGCCTTGTTATGACGAGATAGAGGAATGTGATAAATGCGGAGAAAAGGAATGTGAATTTTCCGAGGTAGATAACGAATCATGGTGTAGTAGCTGTGTAGATAGTTATGCATACTCTTGTGATAATTGCGGAGAGTATGAGCACATAGACGACTCTTATAGCACTAGCTATGGATATAATGTATACTGCGAAGATTGTTATAGTGAGCTTTACGGATATTGTTATAGTTGCGAGAGCTATTATCTCCATGAAGAACTAATATACTCTAATGATTCCTATTATTGCGAAGATTGTCATAATACATCAGGTACAGAGATTATAGATAGCGCACCTACGAGCTATGCCGGTAATAGTATTGATAATGGTAAATTTGAAAAAGTTAATATTAAAAGACTTGTAGGAATGGAGGCTGAATGTGTATATAAAGACAGTAGTAGAATACTAAGAGCACCTGCCGGATGGAATATGACTTCTGATTCAAGTATATCGTCCAGTGGTGATTATTCGGGGATAGAATGGGTCTCTATACCGTCAAGAGGTGATGCGATTCATGATATACTAACGGACTTAAATACTTGGGCTAAAGATAATATGGCTCATGTTAATAAGTCTTGTGGATTCCATGTGCATATTGATGCTACTGATTTAGATTGGAAAGATTTAGTATCTATTGCTATTGTAACACAGAAATTAGAGAATTATATATATGCAATGTTACCTAAGAGCAGGAGAGAAGTTAGTTGGTCTAAGCCTATTAGAATCTCTAAAGATTTTCTAAAAAGCGTAAAATCTCATGAGGATTTTATATCTGAATGGTATACCTCCTTAGATAGTTCGCCAAGTAATGATAAGTATAATGACGCAAGATATACAGGTTTAAATTTACACGCACGTTATTATTTAGGTACAATAGAATTTAGATATCACTCTGGAACTCTAAATCTAAAAAAGATGCTAAATTGGGTTAAGATTTGTAATTCAATAGTAGAGACAGGAATAAAACTTAACAGAGATAGTGAATGGTCTGGTAGAGAATTCTTTATGAGCGATGATTTGTATACCGTTAATGATGTATTAGATAAAATGGAGAACTTAGACGATGGAGTTAAGGGCTATATGGTAGAACGTATACAGTTATTTGAAGATGATGCTAATGAAGAGGGCGCAAGTATAATAGACGATATTCAGCCATCCAATGCAGTAGGTGAACTTATCTATGATTTAGGCTTAGGTGAAAATATGGGTGCAACTATTGATACATCTGAAGCGGGATATCAAGTGCCATACGAATCAATATCTTAATTAATAGGAGTTAATATGAAAGAATCAGTAACAGTTATATTAGAGATATCGGTATATACTGAGAGTATAGATAATGGGAACTCAGTAGAGGAGTGGGTACATCAAGAGATGGGATGGTTAGAGAGTTCCGGTATATATTTAGATTGTATACTAGGTGGCGAGGAGAAAGAGAATGAAAGTTTACAAAAAGAAGTCTAATGGTAGGTATGAAGAAATAGGAACAGATTTCTTCGGGTTTCCCTCTGACGGCATTTGGTTAGTGTGGAATGGTAGGGATAACTGCGTTACTAAACTTGAAGATATAAAAGGTAAGACTATAGCTAACTTACAAGGTATGGCAGAGACTTACAAAGTAATAGAAGATACATTAATGAGTATGATGAAAGATGGTACATTTCAAGCTTCAAATATAGCTAAAGAGGTAGTTAATAATCTATACTTAAATACAGGAGAAAGTAATGGGCAAAATTAAAAGTATGCTAATGGATATGAGTATACGAGAAGCTGAGGTTTTATTGAAAGATAAGAGAACAAATAAAAATTATAACCCGACTATTGAGTTTAACAAGGCAATTAACTCTGGCTGGTTTAAGGAAATAGCAACCAGAATGGGTAAAGAGGAAAATAATAATAAAAGTACTTGCATAGATGAGGCCTCAACCTCTATATTAAATAAAGATAAGAGGTCTAAAAAATGCCATTAAAAGGATTTAAGTATCCCGATGGGGAGACGGTTAGTATAGAGAACGTACTCAAGGGAGATGTAGACCTAGAAAGAATGGGGGTATCTCTACCTACTTTACTTCACATGTCTGAGCAGAGACCAAATGATAGACCACCGTCTACCACTGAGTTACTTATAGGTACTTGTCAAGCTTATTTACAAAGAACTGCTGATTATTATATTAGCCCACAAGATAACGCATTTGCTTTAGCCGGTACTTTGCATCATCTTAAATTAGAGAAATCTGCAGATGGATTAGAGCGACTATTACCAGAATTAGCTCTTAAATATGAAGATATTACTGGTATAGTAGATTTATATGACTCTAAAACTAAGACGCTTACAGACTATAAGAATACAGGTTCTTATAAAATTAGTCAGTTACTAGGCTTGCAGTATAAAATGATTAATCATCCTACGGAAGTCTATAAGAGGGGCGGTAAATGGGGTAGAGTTGGTAGCCCTAAGAGAATTAAGGAGTGGTATACTAATCCCGAAAAGGCTGATTTTGGAGATTGGGGTTGGCAAATAAATTGGTATAGGTTACTGTTAGAGAAATCAGGTTACCCAGTAGAGGAAATGTATGTTCAAGCCACAGTAAGAGATGGCGGTATACAGATGGCGAGGGAAAGAGGAATAGATAAAAATATATATCTTATACCTGTGCCTTTTATACATGACGACCATCTAATAGAAAAGTTTTTAGATAAAAGGGACTTACTTAATTACAGCTTATTAAATAATGACTTACCTTCAATGTGTGATTCTGAGGAAACTTGGGGCGGTAAGAAATGTGAGATGTATTGCCCTGTTAGGGAAGTTTGTCCGTATATAAATAAGGAGATAATGAATAATGGGTATTAACAATTCGCCTATTAAGAAAGAGATAATGATGTTGGATTTTAGAATATCTCAATTAGAGATAGCCCTTAGTAGCTTGATGCATGTAGTAGCTAATCAAGATGAAGAGTTAGATGAATTTAGTAAGTTACTAAATAGAGCTGAAAAGTTAATGAGGAGTGATGTAGATATACTAAAGCTACTAACTTCAAATAAAGGAGCAGATGCATGAATGAAGATACGATGATTACGGGTAATAATTACAGTTTATCCGAGGTTGGAATTGGAGATATAAAGGAGACTCATAATAAAGTTTCCTTTCTTAATACGCCTAAGTCTTTTGTTAAAGATAGGAATGGCGTAGACTATGTTGAGTACTCTTATATGCGAGAGATAGCAGATAGGCATTTCCCCGGATGGTCTTGGGTTATACTAAAAGCTGAGGCTTTAGGTAGTGAAGCCTTTATGGTTCATGGGAGACTCACTTGGTACGATGGAGGTATCTGGAGAAATGGTGATGCTACTGCGGCTCACGATATAGCACAAAAGAAAGATGGCTCGGGATTTGTTAATGTAGGTAATAGCGTTAAAGCAGCGAATACAGATGCTATAAAGAAGGCTTTTAATATGTACCTTAATATCGCAGATGATGTTTATAGGAACAGGGTTGAAAGTACTATGCTAACAAGTGATGATTTAAGAGTTATAAACAAGGCAATGGAGGGACTAAATGAGGAATGGAGCGCTAAGATATCAGCAATCGTAGATAACGGTGAAGTAGAGCGTAGCGATATAAAAAAGATATTAAACAGAATAGAAATAATAAAAAAGGAGAACACATGAGTTCAATAAGTTCTATATTAGACGATACAACTGGAGGCGATTCTTATTACGACCCTTCTCTAGACCAAGGAGGCGTTATGCTTCCGGAGGGTGAGTACTATGCTCACGTAACAGATGTATCTATTAAAGAGAACGTAGTAGTGAAGAGTAAGTTCCTATCGGATATTTACAATCTCACATTTACTATAGCAGATAAGTCTGGCGAGAATACCTATAATGGATTATCGGGTAAAGCATTCGTTGGAGAGAGTGTTAAATCTAAAGGGTTCTTTAGGTTTAAGAAACCTGATGTTGAAAAGCATCCTAACCTATCATCTAATTCCGGCTCAAATAGAGGATATATGGAGTTATTAAATGGGTTAAGGTTAGAGCTAGAAAAGAATGACAGCGGATTATTTTCACTGCCTATTCTATCGAATGCTGAGTCAGAGGGCTTACCTGCAATAGTCAAAGTTGTTCATGATAAGTGGACTAATAGAGACGGTAAAGAGATGGTTACCCCAAAGGTAATATCGGTATTTGAATGGGCTGATGGAGAAAGGGATTTATCTAGCCTCCCATTTTGAACATTGCTAGTTGGAATGAGATAGAAAAAGCTTTCACAGATAAATTTGGATGGGATAAAGGTATCGAATACATGCTTAGTATTTCAAGAGATTATTTGAAATATGGTAGCGTGGAAGAGATGGAATCACATGAAGAACATAATCTAAAGAGAGCTTTAAGATTAAAATACAATAAGGAGAAGAAGTGCCAAGAAAACGAAAAACAAAAATAGCTAAGATTAGAACTTGGTTAGAAGCCGGGAGACCAATTACACCCGTTACTGCTTTTAACCGTTTTGGTTGTATGCGTCTAGCGGCAGTTATACATAGCTTGCGTGCTAGTGGACTTACTATATATACAGACATGACGAAGGGTTTTGCGACCTATAGGCTTAGTCTGTAGTAAGTTAATAATAACAGGTCTGGGGCGCACCTTAAGCGCCCCTATAGAACAAACAGGAGAGATAAAATATGCCAGATATAACTAAATGCAACGATGATAGTTGCCCAAAACGTAAGAAGTGTTACCGATATTGGTCTAAACCAAGTGAGTATCGGCAGTCATATTTTATGAAGTCTCCAAGAGACGGTGATGACTGTGAACTATATTGGGAACGCAAACAAATAAAGGAGAAGCAATACAATGGATGAACCATTTGATATAAATAAACTAAGACGAGGCCCATGGGATGATGAAGCTATCAAAACAGTAGAGCTTGAAGAAATAGCACCATACATGAACGAAACTCCAATTTGTGAGCAAACGTTTATAGATTGTGGCTTTAAAAGAGTAGATGTTCCTGAAGAAGAAAGTGGTGGTGATAAGTTCCATTACTACACATACGATTTCGGAACTACTTATGACCCTTCATTAATATCAGAAATGGACTTTACAGGCGTTCAGCTATTTAATGAAGAGTATAAAACTTGGCATACCGAAGGTGAATTACAGCTTTTGTTTATGTTATTTTTAAAAAAAGGAGAAATAAGATGGAACAATACGAAAAAATAGCTAGGTGGATACACGCTGAATGTGATTCACCTATCACAGAAATAGAGTGGCTATTAGAACAGATTTATGACCCAAAAGAAAGCAGAGTAAAAATAGATTTTGATAAAGTTATTTGTCCGAAAATAGAAGATGATTATGATGCTGTTTTTGATTATCTGGAGCCGCAGTTCAGGGATGGAGATGAAATAAAATGAAGATAGAATGGGATTATCCAAGAGACATAAGGGTAAGGACACTAAGAGCTTTATTATTGTTTATACCTACTGCTATATGGGCATTGAACGCTATGTTAAGGAATAATTGGGCAGAACTTACAATGGCTTTGGCTTGTGTATTGGTTATTGGTTGGGTTTATAGAGATATTTAAAAAAGGAGAAATAAAATGAAGTCTGGAGATGTAGTAATTAAAGGTCTTAATGAGCTTGCAAAGGGGCTTGAAGAAGAACGTGATACCTTAGCGAATGAGAATATTAATTTTGCTGACTTCCTTGAGGGTGTTGGTTACAGTAAACGTGAGATAGATGACATTGCGGGTGGTTGGTTTAGTAGCGATAAGTCAAAACTTACAAAGGATAAATAATATTATGACTCCATTTGAAACAGGGGATAGAAGAATAGGAATATTAGAATTCTATGATGAGAATGATTTAAAAGTAGCTATGCTATATAAAGAGTTATCATTAGCCTTATGGGATATAGATAACTATATGCGAGGTGTTATTAGAGGTAAAACTCATATAGGTAAATTTAAAGATAATGAGATTGATGCTATTAATATGGTTAGAGAAGAACTATATAATATATTAAATGGATATGGTATCACATTAGACGATATTATAAGATAAAGGAGAGGTGAAATGAGCAGTTACGACCAAGGCTATACTTGCATTGAGTGTTCACACTCGTATGACGATAGAGACGGTGATTTGGATGAGAGAATGTGTAATAAATGTCTTGATATAACTTACGAGCAAAAAGAGAATATGGTTTATGAACAAAAACAAAAAGACTTACAGAGTACTACTACTGATGACTATTGGGATTGCGAGTGTAAAGAAGATTATATCAATAAGAAATCTGAAAAAAGTCATTGTGGATGGTGCGATACCAACATGGAAGACCAGCCAGATTCAATAGTTAGTGAAATGGAAACAGATAGAAATAAAAAAGGAGAATGAAGAATGATTGAATTATCTTTATGTTTAGTTGTAGCGCTAATATGTTATAACAGTAATCAATGGAGACAGGAAGTAAAGAAAAATAAAGGAGGAAACTCATGATAGAATGGATGAGAATATATTGGAATCTATTATTTAGTATGGAGTATTTTCCAATGTTTGAATTTTACACGTTAGCTATATTAATATATTTTATATTAATAAGTTTTAAACTAAGTAGGATAGAAAATAAACTAGACTAAGGCGGTTATCTTAATAACTAACGTAGTTGGTGGAATATATAAAGCCAACTACAGGGTTATTACGTTTTAATTCATAAAAGGATGATGGTGTTTGGCGACACACCGCCTTAAACCATAGAGGCAGGGGCGTGAGTTTGACTCACACCCTGTCTTCTATAATAAGAGGAGTATACTGAGAATACTAATTCACAAGATTTAGAAGTTGGTTCTTATGGAGTTCCAATGGCTAATTGGGAATGTAGATACTGTGGGTTTAAAGACATACAATGTAAAGGAATATAATTATGAAAAAAGTAACATATGAAATGGTAATATATTGGTTAGGGAATAGTAAAGACGAAGCTGTTAAAATACTTGCAGAAATTGCTAATAGCTATAACGATAAAATTCCCTACTCACCTAGTATATTAAATGATGATATTAATTCAACGTGGAAAACAATAAAAAATAAAAAAGATAAATGGAGTATAAAATGATAATACTAGATGTAGCGAATTGGATAGTAGAGTTTTTACTATTTGGAGTAGCTCTGTTTATGTGGATGTTAGGATTGTGCGAATGAAACATAACAAGAAAAAGTTCACTAATAAGGACTTCACTATAGCCATAGTAGAGTTAACTAATCTAGTAATGGATAATAAGAATCATATTAAAATGTTAAGTGATTTCTTTTTTAATTATTTAGATATGAAAGGTGAAACCGAACAATATACAAAACACATGGAGAGTAAGGTAGATGAAATTCTTAAAGATAGTGGAGAAGGGATTAGCGAATTTTCTGAAGAGCCCGTTCAAGAAGAAGAGGAAGTATAGACGTGCCAAGTAAGTCAAAGGCTAAAGGCAGTAGATTCGAGAGGGAATGTGTAAACATTGCTAAAGAATATGGATTAGATTCTGTAAGAGCATGGGGTTCTGATGGTAGGTCATTAGGACTAGATGCTGAAGTTGATTTAACAATAGAAGACTTTACAATACAATGTAAAGTAAGGAAGAAGATTGCGAAATGGTTGAAACCGATAGAGTTAAAGAAGCATGTACAAGTAGTAAAGGAGGACAGGGGGGACATATACGTCATAATGCCGATGGGGGACTTCCTGAGCCAACTATCATTAATCAAGAAATCGAAGTAAGTAGGAGAGTTCATCTAAAGTCTTGGAGCTTATATGAATACGATGCATACCATAGGCTTGAGGCAGAGAAGCTTACCCTTAGATACTATTTTGATGATGACTGGTTTGATAAAACTAAGTCTTATAATATATCTAATGGCCTGATTAAGAGACACCGTAATAAAGGCTCTGGTAACATACCATTTAGATGTGATAAGTGTAGTGGAGCATTTCATCAGCATAACTTAAAGCATAAACCCGGTATCTATGAGAGGTTACCTATGAAAGTATTTAACGGTGTTCTTTTAAAGAGTGGTGATTGCGGGATGTGCGAAAATGAATAGTAAGTGCCCATTGTGTAATAGCAGTATAAGGAAGAGAGAGTATAAGAATCAAATCAATACATTGAGAGCGTCTAGGTCTACTAATACCTTAGGCGTTCTTGATAATATTGTTGGTAAGTTACACCTTATTAAGAGTCTTTCTCAAATTGATATATACTATTTCCTATATGAAATAAGAGATATACAGGGAATAATAATAAGAAAGATGTCTGAAAGCTTTGAATCACGTGGGTTTTTAGAGCAAGGATATGGTATTAAGTATTTAGTTGGTATGATAAAGGGGGAACATTCTAGGTATAATCTTAAAACGGAATATGAAAAGAAAACCTTAGATAGAATGCCCCCAAAATTGGAGACAGAATGAAGAATATAGAGTTAGAAAAAGCGTTACTTGGGTGTATATTACAAGACCCATCTCAAATGAATGTAGTTAAGTCTTGGGTTCCTTCTCATGATTTCTTCTATAGTGATTTTAATCAACGTGTGTGGTTAGCTTTAGTTAAGTTAGATAAGACTAATGAAGATATTGATTTAAATACAGTTGCTGATGCCATAAATGTGGTTGATACTGATTACTCTCCACTATATGAGATAACAGGTTTTGTTGATTTAGTTATATCCCCTAAGAAATCGGAAGGGTATGCAAAGTTACTACACAGTGATTGGCTTAGGCGTAAGTTAGATAAGCAGATACATGTTTTATCTAAGACTATACATGATGACTCCAAGGAAACTCAAGTTATACTTGAAGATGCACATACCACTATAGGAAATATAATAAATTTACAGCCCGCTAAGAAGTTTGATATGATTTCACTCCTTGGTAAGACTATGGATTCTATATTTAATGCTACCACACTTATAAATACCGGAATAGCTCCATTAGATAAGGTTGTAACTGGTATGACACGTGGTGAAATAACTATTATAGCGGGTAGACCCGGTAGTTGCAAGACCAGTGTATCAGCTAATATAGCAAGAAACCTAGTACACCAAGGTAAGAAAGTAGTAATGTTTAATAGGGAGATGCCTAATACTGAAATGATGAAGAAGTTTATGGCTATGGAATGTAGTGATATAAACTATAGTAATCTTAGAAGTAACATAGGACTGAAGAACGAATCTATAGCTAGGGCTTCAAATATAATATCTGAATTATATGATGGGATGCTATATATGTTTGATGACATACGGGATATGGAGGGTACATTCAGAGAGATAAAATCTATAAACCCTGATGTGGTTATTGATGACCATATAGGTTTAATTGAGCACGACCCTAAGGACAGAAGAGACTTAAGACATAAGATAGGGGATGTTACTAGAGGTTACAAATGGTTAGCTAAGGCTCAAAACATGTCCGTAATCCTCGTTTCTCAGATGAACCGTAACGTAGAGCATAGAAATGATAGAGTGCCTAGGTTAAGCGATTTAGCAGAGTCAGGTAACTTAGAGCAAGATGCAGAGATTGTAGTATTTACACACTATCCTTGGGTTTCTAGATATGGGGATGATGGGAATAGTGAATGTTACCTACAGCTTATAGTAGCTAAGAACAGATATGGGAATACTAATTTATGTGAAGTTGGATATTACGGTAACAGTTGCTTAGTTACTAATAGTGAGGGAGAGGCTGTATCTAAAGCTAATAGCGCTGGGTCAGGTATTAAGGGTACACCTTTTTAAAGGGGTTAACAGGTTGAAAGAAACTGTTTAGTGTTTTATCAGACAATTAATTAATCTACCTGATTATATATATTATATAAAGCCTGTATAACATTAGTATAATGGTCTTGGTCTGCCTTCGCCCTTACACTATTACTAAAAAAATAATCCTCCATTCCATCTGGGGCTCCAGTCTCATCGAAAATCTTAGCTCTATCTTCTTTAGTAATTTTAGATAACTCTTGAAGCTCATCATAGAAACCGGATAATCCTTTTTCTGATGGGTTTTCACCTGTAAGTCTCTGTGAAAATCTAACGTCTCCAACATTTTTAGGTTCTTGCTTATATTCTGAATAAAACTTATACGGGTTAATTACGCTTTCATTATATACCCCGCCTATATTAATAGGACTATTTCTCTTAACCCAATCAGATGAAGCTGGGTGAAGAGCCCCCCGCATTGAGTCGTAAGTTGGATTTATTAATCCGCTAGATAGCAAAGATTCTAAAAAATTATAATCAGAGCGTTGCTCTTCTTTGCTGGCTTGATGCCCATAAGGTTCTATTTTACTAGGTATATTCTCCCCAGTCAAATGGCCCTTCTCATGTAATAGGGTATAATTCTTTTTAGCCTTATTTTGCAATTCTGTTGCGTCTCTTTTCGTATATCTAAAAGCATTTGGTGCTGCAAATATTTCACCTATTGTCTGGTTAGCGAATGCAGAACCTCCTATTTCATCCGAAAATGGTTTTACATATTCATCAAAAACATCTTGGGGGTAAAGTCGCATCGTAGAGCCTAATATATTACTTATTTTTGCGGGATACCTATCTATTGCGTCTGATGTCCCTTCTTTAATTAGAGACTCTGGAAAATTTCTTACATTATCAGCCAATATAATATCAAAAAGTTCTGGTAAATATTTATCTGGAGCATTTTTTAATAGAGCGTTTATATTATTAGATTCCGCAGACCTTCTCAACCTAGATTCAGTGAATTCACGCCGTTTACGGCCACTCTCTTTTTGCAATTCCTTCCATTCTTCATCTGAGTAATTGCCGGATGAAGTAACCTCATCACTAGAAATTGGTTTAATATATTCTGATTTTATTTTTTGGAATTGGTCTTCGCCACTGCTTAATCTATATGTAAAATGTTTAAGTCTATCCTTTAGGGACATACTAACTTCATCATAAAATTGACCATCGCTGGGTAACCCGTCGCCCATTTCCCATTTTTTAGAAAATTCAGTTAGAAATGGGTCTAGCTGATTTAAGTTTAATAGCGGATTATTTATTTTTGGTGGCATTACTTCTCCAAAGATAGACTTTCCCAAGAGCTTTATTTAATTCAATTTCGCTTAGATTTTTCATAGATTTACGATAATAGAGATGATTCAATGCTTCATCTTCAGCCTCTGCACCACGAACACCGGCAGTAGTAGTTACTTTTTCCACTGCGTACTCTTTTGTAGAAACTTCTTCAATCTCATTCCAGACAGTATTATCCCACATGGCATCTAAATCTATATCGTCTTTATCTTGTGCAAAAATAAAGCCTGTGGCAAGTAAGGGTATTATATATTTCATTTATTAATTCTCCAACGCTTGTCTCTTATATCTACGCAATTTACGTTTATATATAGCTCTATTATTTATATCTTCTCCACTAATCGGAAACTGGGGATGGGTTTTATTCCACATACCTATTTCTGAATAAACATTGTCATAGTCAGATTCACTAAATGCCTTCTCTAATGCATTTAAAGTTTTAGTGACTTGCCTAGACCTTAAAGATTTTAATCTATCCATTGTCATGCCACTAGTTTCAAAGTTCTTACTTATTTCATTTAATACTCCGCTACCAAATCTTAACACTCTAACTGGAGCACGCCTTATAGCATCATGCTGGAAAGTCTTGAAGTCTCTTTCAAGTGGGAATAACACACGATTAAATAAGTTCTCAATATCTGATATAAATGGCGGTGTAGCTAGAAATTTAAGACTATTACTGACGCTTCCACCTTCATCTATCGTGGATGCCATTATATCTCCTAAGAATCCAACCGAACCTACAGCGGCTAGGTTATCTACCATATTCTCAAGTTCTATATTATAAAAATCTTTTAGTTCTTGCGGGGCATTAGGGTCGAAGTACTCTTCACCAGATAGCGCCCACTTCATCCACTTCTTTGCAAGGTGTACAAATTCCCCACCTGCGTATCCACCTAATGCTAATCTTATTATAGGGAGTACATTTCCTCTTTTTAAATCATCAACCATAAGATTCTTTGAGAATTGATATTGTCTATACCCAAATCTTTTAAACTGTGTGAACATCATAGCTCTAGGGTTATTAAAAATTAATGGGTCTTCTAGTATATCTTTTTGAAGCTGTGTCTTACGAGCAAATCTTTCCATAGCTGTCTTAACTGCTTCATTCGATAGCTTATCCTTGGATGGTTTTACCCCAAGTTCTAAAAGCTTTTCATTAGCCCATTTCCGTCTACTAGCGGTTACGCCGGTACGGGAAATCTTATTTAAGTCTTGGACAAACACCCTAGCTGTAGCGGCGGCTAAAATTTGGTTAACTCTATTTATACCATTAAATCCGCTATACTTAGCCAATTTATCTACTATACCACTAGTTAGTGTAGTGGTTGCATTTAATCCCATCATCTCTGCTAGAGCATTATAATTTGTAGCACCAGATGTTTTAATCTGTTCTCTAATTTTCTTATCACTTAGTGATGCCATGCCTCTAAAGAATCTCCAATACCCGGCATCCATCGCAGTGGATATAGTAAACTGAGTAACGTTTGGAATAGTAGCGAAACCTAATGCAATCTTAGTACCGGTCTCCCACTCCATTACATTCTGCCAAAACTTTTTAGTCCTATTAGAGTAGTTAAATTCCGGAGAGTGTTTTATTAGCCCAGTAACGTGGTTATGAAGCTCATTCATTACTTTATAATCTTCCATATTGCCACGCTTCCTTACCATCTCAGACAAGGCGTTATATTTCTCGCCCTTTAATCCAAAAGCTTCTACTTCAGCAATTCTCCTAGCGACACCAGTAGCATATTTAGACATAACCCTAGCTAAGTTTCTATCATATAGTTCTTGAGGTAGTTTAGCTACTCTTTTCTTCTCTAGATTGCCGAATGGATTATATAAATCATTGTAAACAGTTCGCCCTACAATAGAATAAGCCTTTAATGAACTAAACTCCCCAACAGTCATATTAGCCCTAATCATCTTAACAGTCTCTGGGCTCATCTTAGCCATAGATTTCTCTATTATTGAATTTAATCCTCCCGCCGCTTTAGGATTCTCCTTAGACCAGTTATCAACATTACTCATTGCGCTTAATATCTGATTAATAGCATCGCCCTTAGCTTCCTTGCCTCTAGATATTTCACGTATACCTCTTGTGCCGGTCATCTGTTCTTCTATAAGTAATAGGTCATTGAATATAATATCAGCAACACCTGATTTAAGAACTTTAGGAACATAATTAGGTATATATCCCGGGATTTCTACCCCAGATTCTCTAGCTAAATTAAATACTAAATCAGTAAAGCTATTCCAAGGGGCTAACTCACCTACTTCCTTTCTCTTAGACATATTTTCCCAATAAGCTTCCTTAGCCTCAGATATAGATACTCCACTTTTTAAGAAGCCTGATTCCTTGAGCATCTTCTTTGAAACATCTAATACACCTAATTCAGCCATTCTCTCTAGGAATAAACCAGTTAATTTAGTGTGGTTATCTTGGAATTTCATAACGTCTACTACATACTTTCTTCTAGCTGGGTCGTTAGTCCCTCTAAACTTAGCAGGTCTTAATGGTATAAGTAAATTTAAAAGAGGTTTGGGGATTAACGATTCTACAAAAGTAGTATCTGGTGGTACAGGTACATTCCACCCTTCCTTAATGTACTTAGATTTTAATTCTCTAATCTTAACTTCACGAAGTAGTCTATTTCTATAATTATTAATCTGAGTTTGAGACATGGAATCAAGGGATATTCTATCTTCACCAATAGGCTTACTCTTCTTTGAACCGCTTTCAACTACAATACCGGTATCTTTACCCTCGCCAACCATATTAAGCCTTTCAGCCTGAGATATCTTTTCTCCATACCTCAACTTTTTCTCTAAGCCCTTTATAGTATTATTAGAGTTTGTCTTTAATTCTTTAGGGGTAAGTCCCTTATCATCTATTGTAAATTCTCTATGGAATGCTTTCTTTGAAATTTTCCTAGTTGTATTATTAATAGTATCTTGGAATACATACTTACCGCCCTCTTCTTTTAATATATGACCTTCTATATTCCTTTTATATCTAGACCTCCAAGTTTCACTGCTAATCCTAGATGCTTCTAGCTGAGTAACGTTGGCTACAGCAACTTCCTGAGCTTCAGATTTAGTGGGAGTTATAGTCTCAATCTTAGACCTTGGGCCAGCAAATAAAGTACCCCTCTTTGCTATCTCTTTAATTTTAGCTGGAGACTTCAATGCGCCGTGTACACCCTTTATTCCTAATATCATTCCAGCAGTATGTACATAATCCTGTGGTGTGGGTATCTCGCCCTCTAGAAGTGGTGCTCCTGTCCCAAATACGCCTATCTCGGAGGCTACTTTAGTTAGTGTACTTGCGCCTTTAGTAGTTAGGTATCCCCCTACGCCGGCCGTAACGCCACCTAGAAGCGCACCTTTTGCTGATTCTTTAACAACCTTTCCGGGTTGAATCTCGCCTGTCTCTATTTTTTGCCTTAATGCGCTACCAGCACCTTGGTAAGTCCCAAGTGTAACTGTTCCCGCTCCAACAGAAGCGCCTATGGCTTTTACGCCCTCAGCACCAATTTTATTAATAACTCTCTTTGTTACTTCTCTATTAGCACCATTCCTTACTAACTTAGTAAGCGCCAATTTACCTATTGTCTTCTTACCTATAGCAGCACCAATACCACCGGTGGCTAGTGTAAGAGCAAAATCTGCGGGCATAACAAATGACATTACTTCAGATGCTAAATCCTCCATGACTCCGGGGTCATAACCACTTAAATCAAATCTCTTTTCCCCGGTAGCTATCTGCTGAGCCATGCCCTGTAATGATTTATTATACCCAGACTTTATAACATTAGGCATAGAGTCCCAATAAGATTTAGCGGTATCAGCCTCATGATTGGGAAGCTCTTCTTTATACTCCGGGAACTTAGTTACTAAGGATTGATATAGTTCAGTGTCATCCATTTCGACAAGGTGTGGGTATCTATCTCTATACGTTGATAAGAGAGTATCTTTTGAGATAGGCATACTCTAACGCAAACCTTCTTTCGGTGCTTCCTTCTTACTGTAATCTGGCTTAACCCTTGAGTATTTCGCTAAGAAATTCCTAAGTTCATTATCGCTCATACCTGTTCTTTCCCTTAAGGCAGTGAAGAATGATTCATTATAAACATCATCATTGAATTCACCGCTAATAGGAGATATATAATCACCAATCATGTCTGTCAACTCTTTCTCGCTTTTCTTGACCATTGTATCCAGCCTTTCAGATTGCTCTTTTTCACCCTTAGCTAATTGAGACTTTGACATTTTTCCCCTAGCATTAATAAGCCTAATAATCTTAGATACTTTATCGCTTAATTTTATTTCGTTTTTATACCTCTTCTTTACATCAAGTAGGTCAACTTTTACATCTGTAATCCCGGGAATTTCTTCTAAGCCTTCTAGACTTTGAATCTCAGCGTCTGGCAATAGTTCAGATTCACTACTTGATGGTACGTCAATAGCTGGGCTTAAAGCATCTTCAGGTACATCTACTGGTGGAAGCGTAGATATTTCTTCAGCTACAGCCACATTCTCTTTAGCAATAGATGCTTGCTCTTTATCAATGGATTCTTGCTCTTCTTTGGAAATTGTTGGAACTGGAGATGATAAATTTGTGAAATAACTACTGAAAAATCCTTTAACAGGCGCTCTAACAACCCCGGGCAATAAATCATCTTCGTCAGGTAAACTAACTTTGGTAAACGTATCTAATGCAGCCATTTCATTATTAATTCTTAAAGTTATAGCATCTAAGTCCTGCCCCGGTAATAATTGACTAGCTTGCTTAACCATTATACCAATTTTGCTAAGACGATATGCACGCTCCTTTTCTTGAGATGGTGATAACCCTAATGCAGGGAACTCTCTGCCGAGTGCCTCGGCTACAAAAGCCTTCTTATTCTCAGATATGAATTGCCTATCAGTATCTGGGTTATATTCATAATTTGGTATAACCCTCTCAAGTGTATTGCCAAGAGCATCAAGCTTCTTATGCCTAGAACGCATATTCATATCTATCGCCTTAAGTTTTGCTACCGCTATAAGCTTTGCATCTTCATTATCTATAGTATTAGCAAAAGTACTTACTGCTTGAAGAGTTGCATCATCATTTACATCCCCAATTTCTGTCATAAATGAATTGAAGGTCTCTAAGCTATCGTCCCTCTCCGCAATCCTTTTATTCCTGTCAAATGCCTCTTCTTCTCTTTTGGCTCTAGCAGTATTTATTTTTAGAGTTTCCTCTGCACGGGCACTTTCTATATCATATTGGTCTTGTTGCTCTTGGAATCTGCGCTTACTTAATTCAAGTCTAGCATCCATACGAGACTCTTCTTTATCACGTCTACCCTCAGCCTTAAGTTGTGCTTGATATTCTGGGCCAGCATACTTAGCTATCTCACCTAAGAATAAATCTAACCCACTTTGAGGCTCTGTTAGTGTTACTCCACCCCTGCTTATAACATCATATTTACTTGCCATTATTTCTTCCCTTTATTCATCATCCAGTTTACAGGATTGAACATCCCTACGCTTGGAACTTTATCATTGAGATAGTTCTTTCTCTTCTTACACTTACCGCACTCTTTAACTTTACCACGAGTAACAGTCTTTATAGCTGATGAGACTATATCGCCTAGGCCATTATTATTAATATCTAGCATCCTTGGACACAAGCTGCAAATTCTTGCGGACTCGTGGTGTTGTTCAAGCAATCCGAGAAACAGTCTATATAATCAACCGGCGCATCCGGCGCATCGGGAATGTAATCACTAGTCCCCTCTAAGTTTTCAACGTCAGTAAGACCAGAGAATACATCTGCTTTTGCACTTGAATATATATCGCTTATGTTTTGCTTATATCCTGTAAAGCCTTCTTCTAGTTTAGATTGATACCCTTCTCTAATATCTCCACCAGATTTAGATAGGAACTGGTTCTTCGCTCCAAAGCCTTGTTGCCCACCGGAATACTGACTATATAAATCACTCAATGATTTTTCACCGCCTTCCCTGACTCCTTTAACTCCAGAGCCAAATGACTCTCTCGCTTGAGCACGTTCATCAGACGTATCGTATAAACTTTCAAATCTGTCTCTATATTGTGCGTCCGGCATTTGTCCGAATTCAGCGTAAATATCGTCTAAATCTTGTCCACCAGTAACCGCTCCACCATATTGATACTTCTTAACTTCACCGCCATCGTCTCTACCCTTCAAGTCTTCATTAATGTCTTGACTCATAAAATACTTAAGAACTTCATTAATCTTCTCTTGGTCTAACATGTCTCCAATTTCAACTCTATGGTCTATATGTGTCTGACCTAATGTTTCACCGTGACGCTTCTTTAATAGATTCCTATAGTCTCTATCAGTGACTATTTGGCCTAGTAATCTACGCATTACAGCGCTAGAATCTACTGTACCCATAACTGTCCCGGGTGCATACTCTCTACCAGCTCCAGCCACTTCTCCACCATCTTGGAAGCCTGTAGGCATATTGCCTAAAGCTATAAGTTCGTCAATAGCTATATGTCCGCCACCAGTTTGGTTTAATGATTCTAAGAATGGTTTACCTAATTGGTCTACCGCTTCTTTACGTATTACAAACTCACCGGGAGTAAGCATCGCTGGTACTGTATCTGTATTTTGCTTAAATCCTGCCATAATTATCTCCTTCTATCTAGGCGTGGAAGTAATCCACGATTTTGATTTAGTGCTTGTTGTTGCGCAAATAGACTCTCTAATAATTTCATAATCATAGGGTTTTGTAGTAAATCGCCTTGACTATTTGGTACTGAGCCACCGTTCTGGAATCCAGACCAAGATGCCTCTGGGCCAAATCCCATGTAGTCGGCAAATGGGTCAGTAGCGTCGCCTGCGTTTGCCGCAAGTACATCAAAACCTGCGAAGTCTTTTAAATAATCTGCCCCACCTGAGTATAACATAGTAGTTGCACCTCGCCCTAAAGACCTACCACCTATACCCTTATTAGCGTCAGTTTCTAAATCTTGTAAAGTATCAAACTGGGAACCAAGCAAACCAGTATCACTAGCTTTTATATCTACATCGTACATACTACCAGCTAACTTTTCTCCAGCATACGACCCTACGGCAGAGCCAGCGCCCTTAGCTAGTAATGGCATTAGTGCTAAACTTGCTCCACCTGTAGCTGGTACAAGAGCGGCTGCAGCTAATGAACCCAATAGGCTACCTATTGAGCCAAACTGCCCCATTCTCTTCTGCTGTTTCTCTAGTTCCCTAGCTTGTTCCATTATATCATCTTGAGTGGTTCTTCTATCTCTGTCTAATAATCCACTAAATAATGCTCTACTTGCTGCTCTCGCCATAATAATCTCCTTAGATTAATTATTTACTTATTAAATATCCACCAAATACAGATTCAGAACCAGAAAGTGGGGCCACATCACTAGATATCATATCTACTTGAGCGGTACCGCCATTCTGATAATAGTAAATACCTACTGTATCTCCAACATCTAGTTTTCTAATTTTTGTCATAGATTTATTAACATAAGCTGTATCTGCTGTGAATTCTTTATCATCTATTCTGCATACCCCGAATAGATTATTATTATTGTCTTGCATACTTATTTGCGCAAATACCATCCCTGAGTCAAAGGCACTGAATGTAATATTATAGTATAATAAATAATAACCACTTACAGTAGCGGTATATAAATATGTTGACGTATCATAATTATTTCTATTATCGAACCTTTCGTTATTAAACGCTAATAAGATGAGAGAACCAGTCGCTAGGTTTAGTTGGCTTGAACTAGCGTATGCTTCAAATATCGGTATATTCAATTCTTTAATGTTTCCTTTGACTATTAAGTCTTTAGATACAGTTAAATCCTTGTCTATATACTCATTGCCATCCATAGACATCTTGCTAGACCATAAGATTCCACGCTCTTTTCTATATCTAACCAAATTCTTATTTTTAGTCATATAAAGAGCTTCTTCACCATCACGCATAGTCTGTCTAGATGGCTGAGAGTTAACTAGGATTATCTTATCCTGCTTCCTATTAATTATAAATCTCTCTACTCTATTCATTATGCCATCCTTTTGTGGACGGGTCTGAACTCGAGCCCTATATCATTAATCCATAGTTGAGCAGATGTTGATGGTATATCTACTTTTATCATTACCTTAGATACAAATACTGGAGACGGTAAAGCCCACTTACCCTTTATCCAACTAGTTGTACTCGTTGTGCTCGTACCTCCAGATATCAAAACCCATGTAGCACCTTCGTTTGTAGAGAAATATACCTTTTCCGCTAGACTAGTACTAGTTTTAAATGTCATATAGACCGCATAAAATCTTTTATTAATATTAGGGTCTCCGAAATCTATCTCTTTAGATTGATATAATATAGGAGATGTATTTTGATATGACCTATATAATTGGTAAAAATCTGTTTGGGAGCCAGTACTCTTCCCTATATACGTTTGCCCAGACTCAACATCTACGCTATTTGTCATTGGGACAGATGCAAAGCTTGGTAAAAATGTAAAGGTATCTTTCTTAAGGTCGAATAAATATGCATCTCCATCTGAATTCATATCCTGAATAATAAATGCTTGGGACTCTCTCTCGTCGTATATTATACAGGAATTTGAACCTATATGATTATACCAATTTATATCACTTATTAGATTCTCCGATAAATTACTTATCTTACTGCCGTCATACTTAAATAGTCCATTCTCATTAGCCCATATAGCCCCATACTGCGTGTTCTTAACAAGCTCTGGATTTTCAATACCCATGTATTTCTTAGTGTCTTCCATAAACCAACTATAGTCATTGGGAGATGCTATATTAATAATATCTAAACTAAATCTTTTAAATGCTAAAATTCTATCACCGAATGATTCAATAGCCATGTAATGGTCTGCGTCACCTTTTGATGCCTCGATAAAATTAAAGTATGGGAATGTATCATATCTCCCCGGCATAGAATACATAATTCTATCTCTAAAATTAGTCGTAGACCCTTTATTTTCATCTGTTATAGTTACATTACATATAAATACTCTATTATTTGCTATAGTTGAATCTTGCCACCTTTCATCATCTTTCCCTATAGCGATAGAATAGATACTAGATGGAAACCCATTTAATATTTCATAGTTAAGTAGATTGAATTCGTCTATAATAAAATTATTAGATGATGTTGAATCTGGGCATAGAAACTTACTTCCATCTATAAAAGTTAATGTTCCATTCGTAACGCTACCTCCGATTGTGCTTACTGATAATTCAAATTCCGTAGCACTTGTAACAGATGATACAGTAGCCCCGGGAGGTATGCCAACTCCATGTACTATATACCCAGCCTGTATTGCCCCGCTATCATCATCATGCGTTATTGTTGGGTCATTATTATAGTCACACGTAGCATCAGTAAAAGACTTAGATGCAAATACCGTATGCTCCTCTGATAAATTAGTTCTACATCCTTTTTGCAAATCTATATCTATTAATAAAGTCCACTCATCACCAGAATTATTTTCACGTATATATATCCTTCCCCCAGATATCCTATCATCATAGTTCCCTTGTAATCCAATATTGACAGATAATGCCTTTAAATCATTAGCGTCTGTTACGGTATACGTAGATGAGTATTTAAATGGAATTGATTCTTGGTTACTGTCATATATAAATGTTTGAGCAAATTCATATATCGCAGATGATATAATACCAGTAGTCGTAGCATCCGATGCTATAGAAAAGCTAAAGCCAGTTCCGGAATTTGGATAACCTGATGTTCCGCCATTTGTTATAGCGCCACTAGTCGGAGCTAATAATTTATTATCACTAACCTTAAATGATGATATAATATTTGGATTATCAGTCCCGATAAAATGAGTTCTACTTATCCATCCATACCATTTAATGCTTGATGCTGAGTTAGAAGATGTATCGCATACTCTTATAGAGTCACCTGCTTTATAAAATTTAACTTTAGAATCATAATTCTGAGCAGTATCACATAGTGTAATAACATTATTGGCCCAAGTAGTACTATTAGTTTCCGAAAATACATCTACCTTATGAGTGCTTGGGTTAGCTAATAAAATAATCTTATCTCCTTGTGGGTGACTAGTAAGAGTAGCTGAGAATGCGTAGTCTGTATCACCGAGTGACCTATTTAGCCTTATAACACTGCCGGAATGGGACGTAACTTTGAATATACCTTCATTACTTCCAGTGATAACACCATTGACTCCATCTCCAGATAAATTAGATATAGCAATCTCGCTCCCAACTGGGAAAGATGCTGCTAAATTTTGAACAGAATGACCTATATAATGTACTAATTCGTGCTTCTGACCTAATGTTGAAAAAACAAACCCATCTATATCTGAAATATCACCACTACCGACATCTGTTAAAGTAGTCCCAGTAACTACTTGATGGTCAGTCTCGAAATATCCTAAGCCATATCCCGGCTCTATATTATCAACATTTGTATTTGCGTAGGTGGCTCCTAATGAATTATTAGTACTATCTGTCATTATATAAGAAGGGCTTATAGACCCCTGCATGTGAAACATGATACTCTTAGCGTCACTTACCTGATTATTAGATATATCAGAAGCTACTTGCAATGAATTTAATCCACCGCTAAAATCTTTTATCTTATATATCTGCTTTGACATTATACTTCTAAAGACCTATTAAACCATCCGAACCAGAACTTCTCTAGCTTAGGATTCTTTTGAATTAATTTAGCGAACTTCAATACTCTGTATGCCCTTAGTCTTTCTAACTCTAAATCCTTAGTAGCATTAATTGTATTTGGCCCAACTCTTCCATCTACGGTTATATCCTTGCTATTCTTGCCATTACAAGCCTGCTGAAGTACCTTTCCTGCTCCTCTTATACCCATATTGACTACCATGTCTATATATATCTCTTGTAGTCTCTCTGGCAATTTATCAGCCTTAGACTTTTTCCAATAGTCATTATAGTAGATATCCCTAGCATCCTGAATTGTTAAATTCTTTATATCTAAGTTCGGATAAGCAGCCTTTGAAATTCCAAATTGCGTTTCACCACCGGGGTCATCAGGGTCATTTACATACCCACCCTCACGCTTAATAATACCGTCTATAATATCATTAGCTTTTTTTAATCTAGAATCTTTTTTAGAAGCCATATTATTTACCTTTAAACACACCTGATAATAAATCTGTAACAACATCCATCATTTCTTCAAAGAACTTCTGCTCTTTTTCTTCACTAACAAATGGGATATTAATCTTTTCATTCATTTTAGTTGCTAACATATCAGAGAAGTCATCAGAAGCCAAGTGCTTCATAGCCTCGTCTTGCATCTTATCCGCTTGTTCCTCAGCTATTTTAATTAGCATTCCTTTAATGTCCATACTATGATTCCTTTATCTTTTTTATTTTATAGGATAGGTACACTATTTGTAATACACCTATTATTACTACTAAAGCCCAAGGTATTCCATCATACATCAGGGCCCCCATACTCGCAAAACTACTTCCGCTTACTTTTAAACTATCCATTACCTTTACCATTTAGCCTTCCGCTTATGTAACTTATTTTTTCTGATAAATCATTAATTTCACGAACCATATCTTCTCTGTGCCTAAGAGATATATCATCTGACTTATTCCATCTTTCGATTAATTTAATAACCATACCCTGTATGTTCTCTAAAGTTTCGCTTTGACCTCGATTCTCTATTTTTAAATCTTCTAGCGTTTGGGCTTGTGAATCTGATTTCTTTGACATCGAGACCACCAAGTATACAAACATTGCGCCCACTACGCCTATCATTCCAGCTTCCCCGTATATTGCCATGAAATCCATTATTTAGTCTCAACATATTTAACTGGGATGTTATAAGATGTGCTTCTATTATTCTTCAACCCAATTCTCGCTGATATACGCTTTAGTTTCTTCATTCGTGAACACCTTAATTGTAACAGGCAATGCCTTTAGTTCTGTGAATGTTAAATCCGACTTGATACAATACTCGCTTGCATCTGGTGATACACGTTTCGCAAAGTATAAAGGATGACGTTCAACCATATCTACTACCGTTGCTTCATGGTCAGTAGTAACATCTACTTCTTCTGCCGTGTAAGTATAAGACTCACTTTCAGTAGGATGAGCGTTCTCCATTAACCAAAGATTTATAGCAACAAGTAGTTGTGCTTTAGTACCACTCCCATCTATGCTGTGAGTAGCCATAAATGCCTGAATCTCCGACTTTAAATCATCTTCGGTAGGTAGAGCCACATTCACATCACGAGTGCCTGTTTTCTCTACTTCTTTGTAAGTGAACGTCTGCCAATCATATCTGGATGAGATACGATTAGTAGCATCTGTTGGGATTATTAAATACATACTATACTGTCCTAACATTGGATATACTCCTTAGTAATTTTGTTATTCTTAAATATTTCGACATAAGGGATAAACTTATTGCTTTTTTCGTGATTATCTTTTGCTGTTAATATCTGAAGGTTATCTTCGTGGTGAAATCCGCTAACTAATTGACCTTGTAATGGGACGATATGGTCAACGTGGTATTTGGTTTTACCAAAAGATGACATAATCTGTGCAGTCCTGTATTTTCTCGCTATTGCTTTTTTATCAGCATAGGATGGCATTCTATTTTTTTTAGAGAGATTATATTCCGCAAAATAAGCATTTTGCTCTGCTCTATTTTTTTTCCGCCAATCACTTGCGTATTGTCTATGTTTTTTACGAGATTTTTTATATCCATCTGTTTGTTTGATTTGTTCTTTATTCTCTGCGTAGTATTTGTTTGCTTTTAAGCATCTACATTTTAAACATCTCGGTGGTGGGTTTGATTTAATATCATTTTTTGAAAAAACTTCGCCACAATCAGCACAAATAGGGTTGCCATTTATAAACCTTTTAGCTTTGTATTCTTTCTTTTGGTTTCCTTCTCTCCATTTTTTAATACCGCCACACCTTGACGAGCAAGTAATAGTATAAATATCTTTCTTATGCCCACCGCATTCAGGACATATAGACTTCAATCCTCTACATTCTTGGCAGTATTTCGTAAAGCCATTTGTAGCGATAAAATCCTTATCACAGTCGTGACATTTCTTATTACAATAATTAGGCATTACAAATGAGAACTCTTCCCAGAATTATAATTCTTTTCTACTTCTGTAGCGGAGAGTGCATCTGAGTAAACCTTAATGTCATCCAATAATCCTTTCCAAGAATCTGCCTTAGAACCGTAACTCAATGAACCAATTACTGCGTTCACTGTTGT
>Ga0209657_1000346_pt1 | contig 31355 bp, 37 predicted proteins | sample SaaInlV_100m_DNA_FD_184650 | JGI IMG/M metagenome (GOLD analysis project Ga0209657, IMG submission 184650) | Marine microbial communities from expanding oxygen minimum zones in the Saanich Inlet - SI037_S3LV_100m_DNA (SPAdes) (version 2) | ecosystem: Environmental > Aquatic > Marine > Intertidal... | reverse complement strand
AATGGTATTATAGCTATCAAGCTTGGATACGGTTCTGTAAAAAATTTATCAGAAAAGTATGTACAATCTAAACAAAACATGTTATAATATACACAGTATATTTAAAAGGATAAATTATGGTTTTAGTTGATTTTAATGGTTTGGCTATCGGTTCTATTATGGGACAGCTTAGTCATGGTGAAGAGCTTAGTGAGAATTTAGTTAAACATATAATACTCAATAACCTCAGAGTATATAGAAACAAGTATAAAGAAGCTGACTACGGTAGGATGGTAATCTGTTGTGATAGTTCATCTTGGCGTAAAGATGTATACCCTGAGTATAAAGCTTCTCGCAAAACAAATAGAGCTAAAGACAAACATGATTGGCCGATGATCTTCGACTTAATAGAAGATACTCTTAATGATCTACGTGCTAATTTCCCTTATGCAGTTATTAAAGTAAACGGTGCAGAAGCAGATGATATCATTGGAGTACTTACTAAGAATGCAGCTATGCCTCTTCTAGGTGAAGATGTAATTATTATATCAGCTGACAAAGACTTCATTCAATTACAAGTGGATGGTCATGTCACACAGTGGTCACCCATGTTTAATAAAATGATTAAGGAAGACAATCCTAGTAAATACTTATTCGAACATATACTTAAAGGTGATAGTGGTGATGGTGTTCCTAATGTGTTATCTTCTGATGATGTGTTTGTTACTCATACTCGCCAGCATCCTATGACCAAAAAGAAGATTACTGAGTGGTGGGATAATAAAGATAAGCTTAAAGAGGTTATGCCTCAACACGTATTTAGAAATTATATGCGTAATAGAGAAATGATTGACTTAGAGAGAACACCGGTAAAAATTCAAGCTGAAGCAATACTAGATCTTGATCTGTACGTATATCCTCCTCGTACTAATATACTTACGTATCTTGTAGAGAATAGAATGAAGATGCTTGTTGAGTGTGCTGGAGAGTTTTGAGATACTTTAAGTCTGACGAAGAGTTAAAGGAGTTCATGGAGTATTTTAAAGATACGCTACCTGATCCTGAGCATCACCCACATAAAGTAATGTGGTTAGTTGCATGGTGGGGTAGTATAGTTAAAAGGAAAAAGCCAGATGCCGACTTATACATTCAAAAGTAAAGATACAAATAAAGAGTGGGAAGACACAATGTCTTACACAAAGCTTGATGAGTATTATATAGAACATAATTGCGAACAAGTATTCTATACAATGCAACAAGTTGTTTCACATACCGGTGATATTGAATCAAAGACAGATGATGGATTTAAGGATCGAATGAAAGAGATACATAAAACAGCCGGACACTTCAGTCAGATGTATAAAGGAAATACTAAAGATCATCAAACCCGCGCAATGGATAAGATGCCTTTTAAGGAAAATAAATAATGTTTAAACATAAACCAATTGATCTAGGTTATAAAGATCTAACTACAACAAATAAAGGTGGCAGAAAATATCAAACGCCTAACGGTGATTATCCATCCATAACAACTCTACTTGGTAATCTTAGTAAGAAAGCTATTATGGAATGGAGAGATCGTGTAGGTCATGAAGAAGCTAATAAGATATCACGTCAAGCAGCAGGAAGAGGCACGGCCGTTCATGCTCTATGCGAATTGTATGTAAACAATCACCCTGAATATTCAAGAGGGGTAATGCCTAATATCTTACATGACTTCAAAAGAATTAAAGATATACTTGATACCAGAATAGGTATAGTATATGGACAAGAATTGCCATTATATTCTGATCATTTAGGAGTGGCAGGTCGAGTTGACTGTGTAGCAGAGTTTGATGGTAAGCTAAGTATAATAGACTATAAGACAAGTAGAAAGACAAAGAAAAAGGAATGGATCCATTCTTATTTCATGCAAGAATGCTTTTATGCTATTGCATGGGAAGAGAGAACTGGTATTCCTATCACACAATTAGTAACAATCATATCCGTCGACGATGCAGAACCGCAAGTGTTTATTGAGCATCGTGACAATTGGGATAAACAACTCATAGAAGTCATAGAAAAATATTCTACATAAACCGCATTTCATAGAAAAATCTTACTATTTTCGAAAATAGTTACACAAGCGCGGTAAACTATGATATAATGGTACATATAAAATAAAAAAAGGAGTCAAATATGACATCATCTGAAATACTAGAAAAATACAAATCACCTGAGAGCGAAACTTCTTTTGCTAAAGGTATTCCTATGAAATATCTTAAACTTATGCAATCATCATTGTTATTCTTTGATAGCATTGAGGGAGTTAAAGGTTTTAGATGGGTGTTTAGGGGTAAGTCTAAACCTGGATTTGTACGTCCACAAGCATGGTGTCCTAAACCACATGCAGAAACATTTGCAATTTATGAGAGGAGTTTATAATGCCAAGATCTAAATCAACACAAGCATTTATTGATGCTAATCCTGATAAGTTTAGGATTGTTACACCAGAGGAAACTGCCAAGACTTTGAAACGACAGAGCGGTGGTTATTTTAAAGGTCGATCTGTGATGGGTCCATCTAAATCGAAAGGTAAATTGGGGAAATCATCATGAATGCTTCTCAATATATTGTTATTAGTTTATTAATCCTCAATATAATTGTTTGGGGATGGGTACTAACGGTGGCTACATGACTTGGGAAAAATGGTCAAAGCGTAAAACTATATACACACTAGAAGGCATTCGCCTACGCAGTTGTAGATTATGGTTAGATGAAAATGGATTTCATCCGTTTTTAGATCAAGATAATTTAACACGTCCAGACTTACAGAAGTCTATGGGATGTAAATACGATGAGCTTCCAAAGGAAGCTTGGGATATGATGGACAAATATGATAACGCAATTGCTAAAGGGAGCAAATATGCTACGTGAAATAAATGACAAATTAATACTAACTGACTGCGATGGAGTCTTATTAGATTGGGAGTACCATTTCTATAAGTGGCTTAAGGAGACTGAAGGCTATGAGAGACTTGGCCCTGAGTATAACATTGCAAAAGCTATAGGTGTTGCACAGAAAACTGGTGCAAGGTTTGTAAACTTATTTAACAGGTCAGAGTATATGAAAACTCTATCACCTTTACGTGATGCTATTAAGTATGTTCGTAAGTTACATGAGGAGCATGGATATATTTTCCATGTGATTACTTCTCAAACTAACTGTCGACTTGCACAAGAGTATCGTAAAGAAAACTTACGCAATGTATTTGGTGAAGTCTTTGACGGCTTTACTATACTAAACACTGGACAAGACAAAGATGTTGCTCTTAAAAAGTGGGAAGGTACTGAATGTTTCTGGATTGAAGACAAAGCTGCTAACATTAAGATGGGCAACGATGTTGGTCTTAGAGGAATTCTTATAGATCATACTTGGAACAGAACTTGCACATATGAATGTGAACGTGCAAGGAAGTGGAAAGATGTTTATGAAATTATTACAGGAGAAGTATAATGTTATATGATTTAAAAGATAATAAGGGAGTAGTTATTCCAGATTATAAAGTCAAAAGTTGTTTAGGAAATGGCTGGCCAGAAATTCTTTCTTATAAAGGAAAGAAGGTGAGAAGAATGTCAACAATAACTTTAGATAGTGGTGGTTATCCTAGTGTTGGTTTACGACAGAATGGCAAAAAACGAACTGTAAATGTGCATCAAATAATATTTAATTCATTAGTTGGATATGATTGTCCAAAAGATCTTGATGAAAAAGAATGGAAAACCTTTTCACCTCAGATAAAGGAATACATTAGTGACAATGCACTCAATATCGATCATATAAATGATAATCGATTAGATTTTCGACCACATAATTTACAAAGAGTGGGAAGAACTCATAATTTAAATAAGAGGTATATGTAATGGCAAACTTAGTAACAAATAAAACAGAAGAGACTAATCACTTACGTGGTAAATCTAAATTTTATGTAGCAGGTTGGGTAGCTAATCGTGAGTGTGAAAACCCTCAAGTATTACCTGAGTCTTGCAAAGGTGATGTTGCAATTGAGAAACAGTATGAAGAATACCTAAGTGGATATGGTGATTCATTTGCTAATGGTGAAACTACTCATACAGAAAACTGTGAATTTATACAAGAATTTGAATTTTATACCGGTTACAAGATATGAAATGATATAAATAACTCTATATCACTATAGGATCTTTCATGTCGACGACAGAAATGTTAGAAGCGTTGGATATAAAACTCCAACAAATGGGAATGATGGGGCAATGGTATCAAAGGTACGATATAAGTACTAACGCTCAGGAATGTAAACAGATAGTTAAAGATTTAAAAAAGGAGTTAGACCCACCCTGTGGTATGAGTCACAAATAGATGTAGGAGAGCGTATGGCGTTTTTAGAAGATGTAGTCTTGTTTTGTAAAAGGGAATTAAATATTCCTGAAGAGATACTTGTATCGATTGAACAAGAAGATATATACGAAGATAATGTAAAAGGTTGGACAACAGATTCAGCCGAAGACGACGAATACGATATTGAAATTGACACTCATCTTGGCTTCAAAGAAGCTATCATTACAGTATGTCACGAAATGGTGCATGTACAACAGTTACACGAAAACCGTGAGTTAGACGAAGTCGAAGCTTACGAAAAAGAAGAACTACTATATAAAAAGTATATAAATAGTTCTCAGTAGTCTATATCCCTACTCTAAAAAGGATTTTTTTGTTTAAATAAAAAAGGAAATAATATGTTTAAAAAACTAATGGTCGCGACGGCGGCAATGGTACTATCAGCAACTTCGTTTGCTGGTATAAGTCTATCAGGTTTGTATGAGGGAACACTAGATTCACACGGTGCTTATACTCAAGACATACATACTACAATGAAAGGCACATCAGGAAACTCATCGGTAACGGTAGTTCTTGATAAAGACTTTGCGGTAGATGACATGTATGTTGAAACTACAACAGGTCCACTAACTTTTAAGATTGGTGACTCATCTGGTGACGATCCAGATTCAACTGTTCTAGGTGTTACAATGAAAGCAGGTGCAGTTACAGTTGGTCTTAATCAGATCTCTGGTGGTTCAACTACTATTGATGCAAGTGGAACAATTGGTGGTATCGCAGTTTCTATAACTGATGTAACAGCAACAACTCGTGAGACAACTGGTGTATATACTGCTGCTGGCGTAACTGCTACAGTTGTACATAACAAAGTAACTGCTGGTAATAATATTGACGTAACAATGGCAACTACTGTTGCTGGATTAACGCTTAGCGCTAATCATGATTCAAATGCAGACGGCACTTCGACTAACGAAGGTTCTGTTTCTAAAGCACTAGTTGGTTTAGGTACAGTTGAAGCTACGATGTCTAAAACATCTGCTGGTGTTACAGCTAAATCATTTAGCTTAACACGTGGTATATGGACTGCAGACTGGACTAAGACTGGAAGCGCTGATGGCGTGGCTACTCTTAAGGCTAGCTTAGCATTTTAAAAAACACTGATTACTCGGTGTAACTCCTGGGGATCTTCTGGGTCCCCAACCTTATTTTATTGGAGATATCATGAACAACACAAAATTAATGAGCGAACACTATAAGCAAGATGGTGGTGTAGCAAAGATATATCAAGTAGTAACAGGAATGGATGGAGATCATTCATTCTTCTCAATCACATACAAAGACCCACATGGTAACAGAATTATGCGAGAGGATTTTCCTTATAAAGCATTAGGCTATGTAGAAGACGCAGCAGAAAACTGGTGCAAGGGTATAAAACTTTTAACGGAAGGGTAACATGGCAACAGATTTCGATTTCGGCTTTACGCTGGTTGACGAGGCAGATTTAGATGTCTCGAAGGAACTAGCATCAGCAACAGCAACTAGTACGTCTGCACAAGACAAACTAGATACATTATATAATGCTATTACACCTCTACTCAATAATCTTAAGGCTAATCCTGAAAGGGAATATATTAAATGGCCGAATAGAGTTGACAAGGTAGAAGCATTCGAAACACACATACAAAAAATTTATAAAGGTTAGTATGTACTTTGGTGGATACTATGTTATAATAGATGTATCAATTAAAAAAATAGGAATATATTATGGCAAGACGTAAGATGAGTGAAGAGCAACGTGCAGCAGCTGCGGCTAACTTAGCGAAGGCTAGAGCGGCGAAGAAGCCCACAACCTATAAGAACATTGCAGCTAATGTATTAGCATTAGATGAAGATCATGGTCTATCCATGGTGAATGTGAAGCTATATATTAAAGCTACTAAAGAGAAACTATCTGCATTGCGTCAAGCAATTCATCGTGGTGAGAGAGGTGCTCAAGCCAAGTATGAGTCAGCAAGGATCTATAAGAACCATTGTGAGACATACCTACGAGAAGGTGTATGGTCATTAGACTTCTATGGTGAGAATGAAGAGAAGACCATGTATTGGAAGACTCTATCTCCTGCGTATGATAAAGATGGGATACAGAAATGATTGAAGACATTAATAAGAAAACGTTTTCCAATCTCATTGAAACATATGTGCGAACACATAAAGACTGCCCTTACATTGATGCGGTTATAACAGTGTGTGAGGACAACGAGATCGACATTAGGGACAGTAAGAAACTTATCTCTAAGGAGATTATAGAGCATATTGAGTTCGAAGCAAAAGAACTTAACTTATTACAAGGGGGGAACCCAACCTATGTGTTGCCTATATGAGAATGACAGGATATGAAGCATTTATAGTTCACAACGCAGTTAACCTACATTTCAATGGAACTTACGATTGTTTTAAGTATAATTTTAAAACAAATGTAACTCAGAAGACTTATTGGGGAAGACCTGATAAGTTTCAATTAACAAAGATAGGTAAACGGTTTAAGACACGGGACGACATTGCATTATACTTTGCTGCACATCAAGTGGCAGGTAATAAGTATAGTAGTGATATGGTACGTGACGAGGATACGTATACAGCATTCTTAAAGAAGATAGATAGTTTGTCTTATGTATTTAGGAATGAGTTAGAAGAAATTTCAGATGTAAAGTTTGATACTCTCTTGGAGATAGAAGATACATATCCAAGAATTATCCAGCTTCATCTTGAAGGAGCAGTGTCTCTTGAGACATTGTGTATAATAAACCGCTTGACTGGGTTTATTGATAAGGCAAACAATCAGATCACAGAGACCATCTTGTGGCCCGATTTGTTTAAGAAGATATCAAAGTATCAATCTTTCTTAAAGTTTGATGACAATAAGTTTAAAAATATTATTGTCGATATCTTTAAATAAGTATGTACTTTTGCAAAAAGTATGTTATAATATACAATGATACAAATTTATAATAATCATTAAAGGAGATAGACCATGAGTTTTGCAGACTTAAAAGCGAAAGCTAGTGACATGAGTTCACTAGTAGGTGCGGCTGGCAGCACCACAGAAAAGAAATCATATGGCGACGACCGCATGTGGAAACCCTCAGTAGATAAAGCAGGTAACGGTTATGCTGTTATTCGTTTCTTACCGACTGTTGAAGGTGATGACTTACCTTGGGCAAAGTACTGGGACCACTTCTTCCAAGGACCAACTGGACAATGGTATGTTGAGAAATCACTGACCACTATTCAGAAGGATGATCCTGTGTCGGAGATGAATTCTAAACTTTGGAATACAGGTATTGAAGCTGACAAAGATTTAGCACGTAAGCGTAAGCGTAGATTACATTATGTGTCAAACATCTATGTTGTTTCAGATCCTTCAAATCCTGAGAATGAAGGTAAGGTATTCTTATATGGATACGGTGCTAAGATCTTTGAAAAGATCATGGATAGCATGCAACCTAAGTTCCAAGATGAATCACCAGTTAACCCATTTGATATGTGGAAAGGTGCTAACTTTAAAATGAAGATCGCTAATGTTGCTGGTTACAGGAACTATGACAGATCTGAGTTTGCTACTGCCGAAGCTTTGAATGCAGATGATTCTGTGTTAGAAGGTATCTATAACAAGCAGTATGCACTAAGTGAGTTTACTGATCCAACATCATTTAAATCTTACAGTGAACTTAATCTTAAGTTGACACGTGTGTTAGGTGAGGAAGTAAAGATGGCAGCAGTCGAAGATGATGCTCCATTTAATGATGCACCTGCAATGTCTGATCCTGTTGCAACTGCTGCAGATCCAATCGCAAGAGCGGATTCGGACAATGATGACACTATGAGTTATTTTGCTAAGTTAGCAGCTGAAGCTTAAGAGTTAAATCTGAGAACCCCCTTAATCGGGGGTTTTTTATTATCTAGGCCCTTTTGCTAAATGATGTCTATTTTCTTTAGGCGCAGTAATATATACTGTTTCATTAATAAAATTTTGGACGGTTGTGATAGCCCCACCCATGATCTGATCTCCCTGATTTCCATAGATGCCATTGCCAGTTCCATATTGTATACTATCATCCATCAAATCCATTGGAGCATAGTCTTTAGTCCAAAGAGATAATCCTCCCATCATGTCTGACTTCGCTTTTTCTTCCAGTAGCTTCTGTTGTTTCTTGTATGCAGCGTGTTCTGTGTTTACATTACTTGTCATAGTACTTGATGGATTATTTATTGAAGCTGCCATAGCCCTCAATGTCTTTTCATCCCAACCTTGTTTCATTAATTCTTGTATATAAACCTCTTGTGCCGCTTTATTTTTAGCCACTGTCGACAATAACATTTTAACGTTGTTCTTTTGCTTTGTATTTGGATTAGCAAACATCAAAGAACGCTGTTCTTTAAGTTTAAACATACTCATATCAGCATTGGACATGAAGTCTGCAGCACTAGCTTCACTATCTACTGCATTCATCTCTGCCATAAGACTATCATTTTCTTTTTGTTGATTCTTTATAGCATTAAGTCTCCAATCAACTATTTCTATTACAGCGAATGCAGCTAAACCCCAAGGACTCAAGATTCTTAGGAAATTTTTACCAACTTTCAACCAGTTAGTTGGCTTAGACATTGCTTTCCACATCTTACCTCTTAAAGTATTCTTACCAGCTCCTTTAAACATTTTTGTTAATCCTAGCTTCATCCCTGCAACAACTCTAGTTCTCATTGATTTAAGTGGAAGCATTGAAGCAATTAGTGCAGCATTAACAGCATTATTAAAAGTAAAAATAGAAGCATCTGAACCATCTGGAGAAGCTCCAGCTGAACCATCTGCAGTGTCTGATTGTTCTGCACTAAATTCATCTACCGCAGCATCTCCAGCGTTAGCAAATGAACTAGCAATTATACCTACAAGTAACAGTGGCCACATTCTTGGGTTCTTGCTCAATCCAGGTTTTGATTTCGGAAACAATTTTCTACCAAGGAGTTTAAATCTCAGTTTCATTGTTTTTATAAAACCACGTTTAGTTCCAAATCCAAACCATTTTCTAAACAATGCAACAGCGCCAATACCACCTGCAATTTTCTGATTGTTTTTCAGCCAATTAAATATACCACCAACTTCTTCACCTTCTTCACCTGTACCACTACCAGTAGGCATGCCTGTACCACTACCACGTCTTCCATTCTTTATAGCTTCTCTACGTGCTTCTTCTGCACTACGTTGAGAAGTATTAAACTGTTGTAACCTATCAAGCTTATCTGCTTTTAAGAAATCTAATATTTGATGATTAATGTTTTTAATTTTAGAACTAGTTTGAACTAATGCATCACTATTAACTTTTACTAGATTAACGCTGTCAAGCATTTCACTACTAAAGCCACCAGTAGATGAACTTGCTGGTTCAGCAGGCATTGAACCGGTCCAACGCTTGGAAAGAAGTTGGAAAACATCGTTAAGTTGATGGGAAATTTCTAGACCATGAGGATCGTCGGCGATCAACCAAGCAATATCTTTCAGATACTGAGTTTGAATTTCAGAGTGTCTAATTAAAGTTTGTTGAGCAAAATATTTCGCAGGTCGATCTTTGATTGCAGCATTTAATTCTGTTCTAGATTGACCAGCTAAAAACCTACGTTGGAAGTCTTGCGCATCAGTGACCATTGCACCAGACTCTTGAGCTTGTATTACTTGAGAAGCTGCTAAACTCTCGGCACGTTTTAGGGCTTCGGCATCTCTAAGTTTGTCTTTTACACTTGCACGATTAAGCTGTTTTAATTCACTTACTATACTACCTAACAATGAATTACCCTGTTTGTTATCGTCTTTAGCCATTGCTCTTCTTCCTCTGTTCGTTTAATTCTTTGATGTGCTGTCTTAAAAGAGAAGTATAGATTTCCCTTTCCCACGGCATCATATCATCAAGCTCTTCTAATCTAAAATTATGTTGGTGCATCAACGTAAAGTTTAGTTTATAATAACCTACTACACTACTGTGAGAAAGGGCTATTGAAAAAAATCAATTAATCCTTTTAACTCTATAGTGTTCTCTTTCTTACATTTCTTACAATTATAATTTACATTATAACTTAAATATGGCGCTTTAGCTAATACATTCACAATCGATTCGAACTGATCTGTATTCAAGCTTTCAATAAACTCTCTTACTTCTTCTTTAGGAACATCCTTTACAGCATGAATTTCTTCTCCACTATAAATTGTTTCAACAGAAGCCATCATTAAATTAATAATTGTTTCAGTCTCAGTACCTGATGTTAATTCTTCAGCTCTATCTTTCATGGTAGTCCATTTTAAATCAAGAGATATATCATCTGTTAATTTAATATGTGTATCAACTTCCTTACCAAGATTAGCTACTGTGACTTCATCTAGGTTAACCTTTACTTCATTTTCTTCATCACAATGTGTACAGCTTGGACCTAGTTTAATACCTTCACCAACCGACTTACTTCGTAAAGTCACAAACATGAATTCCACATCAAACGTTGTTAATAAATCTATATCAATAGGTGATTCTACACACTCTCTGATAATATTAAGAACAGCATTCTCAATTTGTTTCTCATCTTGAGATTCCATTGCTATTAACAATATCTTCTCTTCTCTGACCACGTATGGTCTATATGTTATAGGTTTGCCTGTTGAGGGCACAATCATATCATACTTTGGGGTTGCTAGTTTTGGCAACATATCAATATTACTCCATTATTATTAAATTATTTTTCTCTTGCTTTCCTCGCAGCTTCAGCTAGTGCCGCACTATAATCCGCCATGTTACCACGTTTATTACTTTGATAAGCTTCTTGCGCTGCGACTCCAGACGTTCTAGAACCCGGTCTTGAAGGAGTATATCCTCCACTAAATGGTGCACCTTGTCCAGATGTTCTTGGTCCTGGTCGAGGCACTTCAACTCCAACCTCTTCATTTCTTGGTCCTGAACCTTGAGTACCAGAATCTCTGGCTCCTGGACCATTGTATGTTTCTTCACCTGACATTGGTGGTACTTGACCAGATGTTCTCTCACCAGGGTGAGTCCATTTATCTTCAGTACTAGCTGACTTAAATCCTTTATCAATATCAAGTGCACGCCAGTTATCATATTCCCATGTGATAGTTAATTCCATTAAACCATCTGAGGCATTGCTTAATTCAACTTGACTCATTTGTATAGGGTAAGCATTTTCTAATAGATTACCATATCCAACAATACTATCTTCATTTCCTTGTAGGGCTCTTATTTCTACATCAGCAACATAGTCTGACTTATATGCTGTCTTATAATGATTGGCTGTGCTATCTATAATCATATTCATCCACATATCAAAATACTTTTTAATATAATAATCACCTGTTAACAAGAAGGTCATTGAGACTTCATCAGTAGCCATTGAGTACGGCTTCTTTGCAAGGTTATGATCAGCAGTATTTTCTGTTGTGGATATACGTTTGCCTGGAAGTGTTACGCCTGTGCATAACATGTATGTAACTTCTGGACCTTGAATAAAATTAGCCATAGGACTGTCATTTGTATTAGCTCGGCCTTGTGGAATGTTATCATTAGATATTGAATTTCTTTCAAAGTGATTATCAATTACATTATCCTTTCTTGTTTGTACTGCCAGCTGAGAAACGTGAGGATGAGTAATCATCACTTCATATCTATTACCTCGTGCTATACCACCACGGCGATCCAATAACGCTTTCATGTCATCTATACTAGTTTTTGCCATTAGTATTGTTTCCTTGAATCAGCCCACACTTTGCCTTCACTAGCTTTCTTGAATGATGCTGTCTGTAAAAAAATTGCTATATTCCATTCCGATGCAGGAACCTTCATTATTTTTGAAGATACATTTGCTGTTAGATAATGTTTAAAGCACGGTTTAAAGTATTTATAGTTCTTTGTTGCTTTTAATAAATTATAAGTTATTTTAAATTTAGTTGTAATATTAAATTTTTGGTTGTTTGCTATGTTATTTAAATTGTCTAAGAAGATTGCACGTATTTTAGGTGGTAGGTAATGTAAGTTAATACCATAAAAACCATCTGGTGCTTTACCAACAACAATCGTTAAAGGGAATGTATCATAGTAAGGCAATGTTTTTTTAAGCTTAGGATTATATGTGTACATTACCATCTCGCCTGTCTTAGCACTTTGCCTTGTTACTAATCTATCATCCTTTAATACACGCTTACCTAATGGTCCAAGCTTCTTAACGTTCTTAGAGAACCAATTGTTTGCTTCTTTTGATCTAGCCACTAATCCTTTACGGAATGCTTCTGATTCTAATTTGTCAAATAAACTAGCCATTGTTATCTCTATTAATATTCATAACTATATTTATACCTTTTTCTTGCGCTTAGTTAATGTTTTCCATATTCTCTTACCTGTCTTTGTCTTACTTGCTTTGAAGCCAAGTGTCATTGTCCGTATACCCATAGCTTCTAATTCATGCTCTGTCCATATTTGAAACTCAAAACCTCTATCATCTGCATACTTCTTTGCATACTTCCACTTAGATGTATTCTTCATATAGGTTAATGCTTCGTTTAATTTTTTACGTTTAGGTGGTAGGGTTTGTGCATGAGGTTTTATCTCTACTATGAGGGTACGACCAGACTGTGTTCGTATATGAAGATCAACAAAGTATCTATGGGGTTTACGATCGGTTGAACATATGTATGGTATCACAGTCTCTTCACTCTGCCACCACTTCACCCAACTTGCATCATCTAAATGTCTGAATGCATTCCTTTCCCATAGAGATCTATAATGTATCTTATCAACGTCGCCATTATATTTCTCAGGATGCTTTGGTTTCCATTTGCCTGAATATGTCTTTTTCATACAAGTATTTATATAATCCGTATAAATAAGTAATATACAAGTAAAAGGAACAAATTATGGCATTCGAAGAAAGACACGGCGGGAGAGGAAATGTAGGTGAAAGAAAAGCAGACATAGCTAGAAAAGATAATGCTAGAAGATTAGATGATATAGGATTAAATAATTTCTTTAAGGCTGATGAAATATTTTCTCTTAAATATCCTACATCTGTTGCAGAGAACTTTAGCAGCGAAGTAAATTGGAATACTCATGATTCTAGTGAGTATGCTTTAGCGCGATCGGCCGTTGGTCCAAATGGAGAACAAATTAATATTGACGATATGGCTATTGAACCGTATGTTGTATTTGAATTTATGAGATTAATGACTGAAAAAAAGAAAGCGATGTTAAAAGACTGGCGGAGTGAGAACAAGGTATATGGTATGCACGAAGAAGCAATGAAGACAACGTTTAATGAAAAATTAGCTGCAACACAAACCATAACCAACGAGGAGGGTGAGGAAGAACAAAAGTTTATAATAGGTGATAAGGACACTAGAGACTTGATGGAAGCTGCTGGTGAAAATGCTAGTATGTTTGATCCAGCTGTGCGAGTATTTAAAGGTTCAATAGCAATGTATATGCCTACAGATATTCAGATAAATGATACAGTAGGTTATAGTGAAGAGTCAAGGCAAATCGCAGCTGCACTTGAAGATTTTGGAACCTCTGATAAAATTAATAATGCCACAATGTTTAATCCTACTTCAATTGCTGCTGGCGCCGGTGGTGTAAATTGGTTAGCAAACGCAGCTGGCAAATCAAAAAATAAGTTGATTGCTAATAATTCGATAACTAAATGGTTAGGTAAGGGTAATGTTGGTCTTAGTTCACTTCTTGGTTATGGTGTTGGTGGTGTATTGAGTGATGAAATGCAAAGACACCATGGTAGTGCTTTAAATCCTAATGAATATATGGCTTATCAAAATACTCCAATGAGAAGTTTTTCTTTTGCCTTTAACTTTTTACCAGACAGTCTACAAGAATCTATTGATGCAACCAAGATTATTAAAGAATTCAGGATGGCAGCTCACGCAGAAAAAACAGATAATCTAACAGTCCGCGTTCCAGATCATTGTATAGTATCATTTCATGGTGCTGCAGATATGATTCAGTTACCACCTGTTGTTATTGAATCGGTAAATGTAACATACAATCCAAATAATACTTCATTCTTTAAACATAATAATGCACCAGTTGAAATTAACTTAAGTGTTACACTTAAAGAAATAGCACCGATATTTAAAGGTGATGTAGAGAGGGGATTCTAATATGTATTTTAAAAATATAAGTAATGTAGTTATAGATGTTGATGGGTCAGGTAATAGTGATGTACTAAAAAATCTAACAGCAAAAGCTTTGGTATCAGATGAGTTAACTAATAATGCTGCACACTATGAAACAATTACGATTCAAGATGGGGAAAGACCTGATATACTTTCTAGAAGATTATATGGTACTGAACAATATCATTGGACATTCTTATTGCTCAATCCACAAATAAAAAATATATGGGATGATTGGCCGATGAAGTTTAGCCAATTAATAGAGTATTGCACAGAAAAATATCAATACCTTGCGGCTGACACTGATGATAACCTTAATAACAAATTTATACTTGGTGAAACTGTTACTGGTGGTATAAGCAATGCAACTGGAATTATTAAAGAGATCCATGTAAATATGGGATATGTTGTTATAGAAAAAACAAGTGGCACATTCTCCTTAACAGGTGAAACAATAAGTGGCGTGAATTCTCAAGATAATATAACATGTAACTTTATTAAGAGTCAAGCATATGCACCTCATCACCATGTTGATGATTCAACTAAAGAGTGGACAACAAGACGTGCTGCTGGAACTACAGCTTATAGCTATATTGATTTTGAGGAAGCTGTTACTGATCAAAATAGAAATATAAAAGTAATTAAAGCTCAGTATGTAAGTCGTATCGCTAGACAGTTTATACAAATAATGGGTTAATATGGAATTAGAATCTCTTGTAGTACACGGTGGTGCAACTGATATTTCTGGTTTAGTTCAGGATTTAACCTTGTTTGAAAGCATAGAGGGTTATGTACAAGGAAGTATTCATGTTATTGATGGTGATAACTTCTTTGATAGGGTTATTGGCACAAAAGACACACTAGTACCTATCACAATTAGTTTTATGTATATGGATATAGAAGTTCAATATTTCTTCCAGGCTGATGGTGTCAGTAATATGAAGATAAACAAATCTAATAAAGAATATAATATACATTTAATAACACTTGTAGAACAAGGTCTAAAATTAGTTCCAATTAATGCAGCGTTTTCAGGAGCAAGTCATGAAATTGCTGCCGGAATCTTTCACGAAGCACTAGCAAATGTTGGACCGTATTTATATGTAGATAGTAAGGCAATTACTAGAGGTAAATATATTGTACCAAATATTTCTGCACGTGAAGCTTTAGAAAATGTGGTGGATGGAGCAATGGATATTCATAGCACTGGATTTTATATATACCAAAGACTTGCTGATGAGGGAAAAACCAGAATGGGTTCTTTGAAGCATATGGCTGGTAACAAATTTATGAAAGGACCAAAGGAAGAATTTGCAATAAAAGGTGAGATAGTAAGCAGTGAAGGATCTTTAGATAACATAGATACTATAGGCACATCAAATAAGTTTATTGTTTTAGAATATAAAAGAAACTTTACTGATAAAATTGCTGCGGGAGAATTCGGAAACAAAATCCATTCAGTGAGTCTAGATGAAACCAGTGTTGTAAAAAATAAAGCACTGGAAGCTTCCGCACATGTGCAGACTGTATATAAATCATCTAATAATTTGTATAATACTGAGAAGAATTTATTTGCTACAGTTAATGATCCTCAAAGCAGCATGTCAATAAACCAAATGGCACGAATACATCATACAAGATTGAGTGTTAGGGATTTGGCAGCAATACCTACAATTGGATGTGGTATGTCTGTACTAGTTGAGTTAGGTGGTCAAGAAAATAGTTCATCAATCTCAGATGGAATTTATATAATTTCTGATATTAATCATGTCATTAGTTATAACGGCAAAGACTATGAGTATAAACAACATATGACATTAATAAGAGAGTACGCATAATGCAATACGGAATAGTAAAAGATATATTAGATCCTTTAAAGCTTGGAAGAGTTAAAGTAAATGTATATCATATTCACGACAATATCTCTACAGATGATCTTGGCTGGTCAAATGTTGCAATGCCAGCAACTGTTCCTGCCGTAAGTGGTATAGGACAATCAGTAAATTTAATTGCAGAAGTCTTATGGAAAGATGGTGAATTATTAGATGAACAAATAACAGGTGCGGCTGGGCAAGTTATTAGACACGTTAGTAATTCTACAACGCCAGCAGCTGGTGATATCAAAGTGAATGGAACACTAGTATTTGGTTTCTTCGAAGATCCAATGATGCAAGAGTTTATAGTTGTAGGGACTCTACCTACAAAGACCGCTGGTCTACACGATAACAATGTAAGAGTAAGAGGTGAAGCAGATCCAAATGCAAGTGATCCTAAAGGCGTGTATGAACCAGCTAGTGGATATGCACCAATCTATCCATACAATAATGTTATGGAAACAGAGAGTGGTCATGTGAAAGAATACGATGACACTCCTGGTGCTGAACGTATCATGGAAAGACATAAGAGTGGTACTCAATATGAGATACAACCTAATGGTTCAAAGATAGAAAAGATTGTAAGAGATAACTATCAATTAGTGATTGGTCATGACACAGTTGAGATTAAAGGTAATGTCAAAGTTTATATAAGTGGTGATGCTAATATCGCTGTGGCTAAAGATCTTACTACGCAAGTCGGTGGTAATATGAATACAGTTGTTACTGGCAATATGTCAGCATCAATCACTGGCACAACTTCATTAACAGGCATTGGTGATATATCAATAACACAAAACGGAATTGATGCATCATTAATAACTTTAAAATCAGAATATACTAAAGACGATATAGTATATAAAGGAAATATTAAATTAGATGGTGAAGTAAGCATTACTGAAAACCTAGTAGTTGAAAAATTAACTACTACTAGTAATAGTACAACACCTATTGAATTAGATACTCACACTCATACGCACGCTGGAAGTAATTGGACACAAAACGGCAACACATTGAAACCTAACTAGTATAAATAAGATATATGGCAGAGATCGCAATACAAGAAACGTACAAAGATTTAGATTTTACTTTTAAGCAAAATCCTAATACAAATGACATTGGAATAAAGAAGAACAATGCTGCAGTAATACAAAGTTGTCTTAATATACTACGTACGAATCACGGTGAACGTCCATTTGATTATAACTTCGGTGCAAACCTAAGAGCATATTTATTTGAGAACATGAATCAACTCACAGCATCAAATATGGGAACATCTATTAATGTTGCTTTAAAGAATTACGAACCAAGAATAGAAGTACTTAATACTAATATTAATTCAAAGCCTGATCAAAACATGGTATATATTACAGTAACAGGCAGAGTTAAATCAACCAATGAGATAATAGATATCTCTACAACAATAGAGAGAATACGATAATGGCAATTGAAAGAAGAATTAATGCAAGTCAATTAGACTTCGACCAAATCAAAGCTAATCTAGTTTCATACATGAAGGCAACTGATACAACCTTTAATGATTATAACTACGATGGATCAGCTATGTCAACTATTATTGATGTGTTAGCATATATAACTCACATCAATTCAATGAATGCAAACTTCGCTTTGAATGAAACATTCCTTGATACAGCCCAGCTAAGAACTTCAGTTGTATCTCATGCTAAACTATTAGGATATACTCCAAGATCTATTGCTCCATCTGTTGCCTTTGTCAATGTTAAAATGAATTATGATACAACAGCCACACCATTGTATAACCATGATGCATCTAATAATCCTCTGCCTTTAAGTATGCCAAGAGGTACTACATTCCAAACAATAATTAATGGTGTCACATATCCAATGTTTAATTCAGTTACAAATAACATTGTGTTCGATGCAAGTACCGGTTGGAATTTTAATAATATTGCAATTGAACAAGGTGTATTAACCAGTATAACATACATATATCAAAACAATGCATTTGAATCATATATAATTCCTATGACAAATGTAAACTCAAAATCAATTAAGGTAACAGTCACCGATTCAACTTCTACTAGTGCAGCTAAAGTATATACTCTTAATAAAAATATTGTAAATCTAACTGGAGCTAGTGAAGTGTTCTTCTTAGAGGAAGGAAGAGATGGACATTATGAAATAAAATTTGGTGATAATATTATTGGTAAGAGACCAGGCAATGGTAATTCTATTCTAATAGAATATTCACATATACCTACTGGAGCTAATGTAAATGGTGCTACAGTGTTTACTATGTCTGGAACACTTAATGGTAATACTGATGAGACAATCACGTTAGTTACTAAAGCTACGGGTGGTGCTGCAAGAGAATCTAAAGAAGCAGTTAAGTTTAATGCCCCTCTTGCTCATGTATCTCAAAACAGAGCTGTCACACCTGATGATTATAAAGCTATTATTAAAAATGAATTTGCTGATATTGAAGCTGTTGCTGTATGGGGTGGAGAGGATCATATTGTTCCTGATTACGGTAAGGTGTATGTTAGTATTAAACCTTTGTCAGCTGATGTATTAACTGCTGAACAGAAAGCAACAATCATTACAAAAATTCTTAAACCTAAAAACGTGGTAAGTATTACTCCGGTTCTTCTTGACCCTGAGTACACACATATTAATTTAGAAGTTTTCTTTAAATTTAATCCAAACCTTGCTTCAGTAACTGCATCTAGTTTGGCAACATCAGTAAGGAGTACACTTATCGCACATAACAATGATGTATTAAAAAGCTTTGGTGGAGTATTTAGATCATCAAATGTTGCTAAGAAAATTGATGATACTAATATTGCTATACTATCTAACATCACTCGTATTAGAATGACAAAGAAGATTTCTCCAGCACTTGGTACAGCAACTACTTATTCACTTAAATTTAATCAAAAATTAGATAATTTAGATGGTACTACATCAACTCTTGGTTCTTATGTAACATCAAACATGTTTACATTCTCTGGTGCACAATGTATGTTAAAAGACTTCTATGATACTTCAAGTGAGACACGAATTATCCAAATAGTTGATACTGCTGGAATAATATATAATACCAATGTTGGTACTGTTAATGAAACTACCGGAACAGTTACTCTTAACGCATTTAATCCAACTGCATTACCTACAGGTACTACCACTATCGATGTCAAAGTTAATCCAGCATCGAATGATATTAAACCTATGAGAAACGAATTATTAACTATTGATACATCTGGTGCAGCAATCACTGGTGAGATAGATACGATGGCTACTGGCGGTACAACTGCTGGTATTGATTACACAACTACCGAGAGCAACTAATGTCTACCCTTGGTAAATATAATATATCATCTTATGTCAATGACTTAATACCGGAACATGTAGCTACTTCGTATCCTGATCTTATTGAGTTCATTAAGGTATATGCTTTATATCTAGAACGCCAAAACAAATCTGGATTTTATTTAAATGCATTAGACATCCAAAGAGATATTGATCATGTAGAAGAAGAATTACTTACAGAACTGCAGAATGAAATTGGTATAGCCGTACCAAGAGACTTCGCCACAGATCCACGTACTTTTTATAAACATCTTATTGAATTTTATAGAAGTAGAGGTACACCTGAATCGATTACATCATTCTTTAGAACGATCTATGATGATGAGGTTGACACATACTTTCCATACGTAGACTTATTAACACCATCTGATGGAGATTGGGTAGATCAAGCAGCTGATATTACAGCTAATCAAGGTAACTATACCCCTTGGAATACAATTACAATATCTGGTACACCTACGGTTGTTAGTGGAAATAATGATGCTGCTCAACCATTGTTCTTTGATGATGATGTTGTATTTGTTAATGATGTATATAAGACTGCAGGCACAGATTATGTTGAGGCAGTCTATTCAGATACAACAACAAAATATAAATTAACATTTACTAGTGCTCTAGCAAATGGTGATGTGGTTAAAACATACCCTAAAGGTTTGTTCACTAGTGCGAATGGCTTCTTGTCAGATAAAAAATATATACAAGACTCTTACTATTATCAAAAGTTTTCATATGTATTAAAGACTGGTAAGAATGTAGCTGATTGGAAGAATGCATTTACAAGATTAATTCACCCAGCTGGATTTATATTCTTTGGTGAAATTTCAATATTCATTCAATTATTAACTTCAACTAATGATGAAGCACAGCCAGGCTGGTTAAATCCTGCTGGTTTAATAAATATAAACTTACCTTCACTTCAGATTGGACCAGTTTCATTCCATGAAGTTGGTAGTTACGTAGAGAAAACTTGGACTTACTTTGCTAATGGAAGTTCAGAGAAGAAGAAGATAGGTATGCAAAACCATTGGGATAATATGAAGTTCAGATATTTAGGTCCAATTAGCAATTTTGCTTCGTATACACTTCAGGATAGTATAAATAACAATATAAGAATACAACATAACCAAGAGGTTATGAAATTAACATGCGGTACATTAGGTACGCATAATGGTGAGCCATATACAAGAACGTATACCAGACCATATATAGTGAATGGTGTAGATCAGAATGCTGATATCACCTATTACGAACAGCATTGTACAGCAACGTATAAATAATAATATAACGGAGACAATATGTCAGCAATAATTACAAGTAAATTTAGATTAGATACAACGAATAAATTCGTATCTAGTTTAGCAGATAACCAATTCTATATGGCACTGGGAAGACCAAATGCTTGGACAGATGACACGACTCCAACAGTACCATATGAGAACGATTACACATCAAATACTTTATGGGAAAACATGTTTGCCATGAAGAGACTTGATGCCACAGACATTGTTCATAGTTCAACAAGAAACTTATGGGTGAGTGGTACAACATATATAGAATATGATGATCAAGATGCAAACATAGAAAGCAAAGTATATTTTGTTGTTTCGGAAAACAACAATGTTTACATTTGTTTAAAAGCAGGTGGTGGAACTAGTTCAGTAAACCCAGATGTACTAGGTGTAGTTACTACTGGTGTGCATGCTACAGGTGCTGATGGTTATGTGTGGAAATATATGTTTACTATTCCAAATGCTGATGTAACAAAATTCTTAACATCTTCTTTCATTCCAGTTAGACGTATAACAGCTGCTCCGGCAGCAGGCTCTGATGCAGCATTGATTAATCAATGGAGTGTACAAGAAGCTGCTGTTGCTGGTGCAATTTATAATTTAAAAATAACTACTGCAGGAACTGGATATGCTAACGGTACTACTGAAGCTATCCTTACAATTGCAGGTGATGGTACAGGTGCTACAGCCACAGCTATAGTAGTTGGTGGAATTATTACAGGTACTACAATTACAAATCCTGGTTCAGGATATACTCACGCTACTGTAACAGTAGCTGGCACAGGCGCATCAGGTGCATTGAGACCAGTTATTGGTCCAGTCGGTGGATTTGGTGCAGATCCTACTAATGATCTTCGCTCTCACTATGTAACAGTTAATAAAGCATTTACTGGTGATGAGTCAGCTTCTATTCCTGACGCAAACGATTTTAGACAAATAGCCATCTTGAAAAATCCAACTACTTTAGCTGCTAACTCAGCCGCTATCTCTGGTGCTGCATCGATGGTCATTGGTCAATTTTATAAGATTTTAACACTAGGTAATAGTTCAGCAGCGAATTGGGCAACTGCTGGAGCTCCAGCCGATTACGTTGTTGGTACGGTATTTAAAGCAATCGCTGTAACAAGTACTGGTACAGGTACTGTTGGTGCTATCGCAAGTGCCACAGCATATAATACATGTCCAAGCTTAACGGTTGCAACGGGTAACACATTCCCATCTGATCAATTAATCGAAGGTACAATAACAGGCGCTAAGGCTTTTGTTGTTGAATATAATGCCACCTCTGGTGTAATACATTATATACAAAACGAAGCTACTGGTTATGGTACATTCACTGTAAGTGATTATATTCGTGAGAGTGGTACATCTGGTGCAGGTAAAGATGTCACAGCAGTAACAGCTTCTCTTATTAATCATCAATCAGGTGATGTTATGTTTATAGAAAACAAAACTGCAACTAGCAGAGCAACAGATCAGGTAGAAACAGTAAGATTAGTAATCGCATTTTAAATAGGAAACAAGCATGGCAATTTCATTTAACGTAGAACCATATTGGGACGACTTTGAGACCGCAGGAGCGGACGGACTATCCCCTAAAGAAAAATACCAAAGAGTATTATTCAGACCCGGTAAGGCTGTACAAGCAAGAGAGTTAACTCAGTTACAAACATCATTACAACATCAACTATCTGCTACTGGAGATCATGTATTTAAAGATGGTTCGGTTGTTGTTCCTGGTGCTCTTCACTTGCATAACAAGCTTGACTATGTAAGACTATCAGCGTGTAACACTGGTTTAGTTGCCGATATAGTTGGTACTGAATATAGTGATCCTAGTGGTAATAAAGCAAAAGTAATTCATGCAGCTCTAGCTTCAGGTGATGACTCTATAACAATATGGGTACAATATATATCTGGTGATGTATTTGCTAATGGTGTTGCATTAACAGCAGCAGGAAGTAAGACCGCTACTGTTGCAAGTTCTAATGATGCTAATGCAAATACCCCTACAGGTTTTGGTTCAATTGTATCTATTGAAGATGGTATATACTATATCAAGAAACATATGGTTACGGTTAAAGCCAAGACTATTGTATTATCTAAGTATACAAGTGACGTATCATTTGATATTGGTCTATTGGTTACTGAAGCTCTAACCAGCTCAGGTTCTGATACAACACTAAATGATAATGCTACAGGTACACCTAACGCTTCGGCTCCAGGTGCACATAGATATTCTATTACAGCAGTACTAAGTACTCAGGCAGTTAATGCTAATAGTGGTAACTTTGTTCTTATCGCTCGATTAGAAGCAGGTATTGTTACTAAGAACGCTCGCACCTCTGATTATAATCTTCTTGAAGATGAATTAGCTCGTAGAACATTTGATGAATCTGGTAACTACTATGTTAATCCATTCAAAGCACTTGTTAAAGCACACACCGCGGCAAGTCCTGATGCAACTAAACTAACACTTGCTGTTGAGCCTTCAAAGGCTTATGTAAGAGGTTATGAGATACAAACATTAGGAACAACTAATGTACACTTTGATAAAGCAAGAACATCTGAGGTTGTTACAGATAAACTTACAGAGATAACTCATAATAATTATATCGAAGTTACAGCAATGACTGGAGCTCCTGACATTACTACATTCGGTGTAATAAATATTTTAGCAAATAATGGTAGTACTATTCTTGGTACATGTCGTGCTCGTTCAATCGAACGCGTTTCAGGTAATGGTGCAACATCTGCATCAAGATACAGAGTTCATATATTCGAATTTACTGGTACAATGACTGGTGCAAAGACATTAGATGGCGCGGCAAGTTATAACTTTGCTGCAACGATCGCTGATCCAAATGCCTCAGCTTCTCTTGGACCGGCAGCCACAGCATATAACATCGGACCTGATAGTTTAGTATACGAATTACCATATAAAAGAATTAAAACACTTAACGGTCAAGTAGACGAAAACTTGAGTGCTGTATATGACTTTAGTTATAATACTAATCGTATAGTTGGTTCTGCTACTGTATCAGGTTCTGGTACTGCTACATTTACAGCTGCATCTGCTGGTGAACAGTTTGGATCTAAGTCAGCTAATACAAATTGGATCTTATTAAATGATACTAATGACGGTGATGGTGGTGAGGCGATTACGAACCCCTCTACTCAAATTACTATTGATAATAATCAAACACCTCCAACTGTTGTCATATCTGGTTTACCAACAACTGGTGATTTAGGTGGTGGTGGTAGTGATGGTGCTATAGGTGATACTGTAAGATTAATTGCACCTATGATCAGAACCCTAACACATAAAACTAAAACAACAACTACAAACACTACAGCCTTTGCTGCTGGTGTGACTGGAGGATATACTGGTGCCGTATCTGGATATGAGGATGGTCAAGCACTTGGTCATGCAGACGTATATGAATTAGTATCTGTAACTGAAAATGTTGGTGGTGCTGATGTTACAAGTCATTTTGATTTAGACACTGGGCAAAAAGATACTCACTATGCTCTTGGTCATATTAAATTAAAGAGTACATCAAATTATACAGCTGCTGTAGCACTTGATGTTGCATATAAATATTTCTCACATTCGTCAGGCGATTTCTTCTCAGTTGATTCATATACAGGTCAAATAGATTATTCTCTTATTCCTAAATTAGGTGATATAGAATTAAGAGCTGCTGTTGACTTTAGACCTCGCGTCGCTAATGGTTCTGCTAACTTCACTGGAACAGGCGCAAGTACGTCATTCGCTCCAGTTAAAGGTACACAATTTTCAACTGATATTCAGTTTTACTTGCCAAGGATTGATAAGGTTTATTTAAATGCTGGTGGTGAATTTGGTGTAAGTCCAGGTGTTCCTTCACGTTATCCAGCTGCACCTGATATTCCATCTGATTCAATGCACCTATATACAATGACTATTCCTGCATATACATTAAATGCAGGTGAGGTTGAAGTTCAATTTATAGATCAACGTAGATATACTATGCGCGATATTGGTCAAATTGAAAAGCGAATTAATCAAATAGAATACTATTCTGTTCTTTCATTCTTAGAAGCTGAAGCACAGAACACACAAGTTTTAGATAGTAATAATAATTCAAGATGGAAATCTGGTTATTTAGTAGATGCGTTTTCAAATACTAGAATGTCACGATCTAATTCTCCAGAATATAAAGCTGCTGTAGATCTAAGGGCTCGTACATTAAGACCTCCATTTGCTCAAGGTAATGCTGCGCTTGCGTATCATGCATCATCTACAACTCAACAAACTGGTGACTTAATAACATTGCCATATACATCTGCTGCTATCATAACACAGGGACAGTATTCTGGTCAAATTAATGTTAACCCATACGATGTATTTAACTGGACGGGTGGTATAACACTTACCCCTTCTACTGATGAATGGCGTGATGTTGATAGACGACCAGAGGTTGTAATCAATAACGATGGTGAATTCGATGCGATGGTGGCAAACCTTCAGCCTCAGGTAGGTACTGTATGGGGTGAATGGTCAACTAACTGGACTGGTCAAGAATGGCGTGGTGTTGGTGGTCGTACAAGCGGATTATTTAATACTGGTACATCTACAAGATCAGGTGTTAACCAAACTATAGAAGTTGTAACATCTAGATTTAGTGTTGGTGACCGTGTAGTTGAAGTTAACTTTGTTCCATTTATGAGAACAAGACTAGTTGCTTTTGAAGCTAAGCGTATGAAACCTGGTGTACAAGTATATGCCTTCTTTGATGGAACTTCTGTAGCAGACTACGTTAAAAGCGGAAGTAGTTCATATGCTCCGATGGTAGGTGTTAATACAGTCACTGCTCATCCAGGTGGTGCATCCACTCTAACGACTGATGCTAACGGTACTGTGTCAGGTACATTCTTAATACCTAATAATAGTGCACTCAATTTCCCTACAGGTGAAAAAGAATTTAAGCTAACACAATCATCTACTAATAATGATGAGATAACTACTACATCTGCATCTGCAATGTATACAGCTTCAGGCTTAATTGAAACGAGAGAGAATGTTATTATTTCAACAAGAACTCCATTCATTCAGAAAACTTCTGCTGGTACTCAAACAAATTCAGCTAGTGGTGATACAGGACAAAGACGATCAAATCCAAGACCAAGAAGATGGGGTGATCCTCTTGCTCAATCTATTTTACTTGACAGATCTGCATTTGTTATTTCAGTAGCTCTTAACTTTACTACTAAAGATGATGCTATACCGGTTCAAGTACAACTACGTGAAATGGTTAATGGTTTCCCAACTCAAACAGTTGTTCCATTCGCTGATGTAACACTTAATCCAAGTGCTGTTAGCACAACTGCTGCAACTGTATTCACATTCCCATCTCCTGTATTCTTACAAGATGGTGTTGAATATGCAATAACTGTTATATCTAACTCAAATAAATACCATGTGCGTTATGCTCAGATTGGTGATGAAGATCAAAATGGTAATAGAATAAGTCAACAGCCATACAACGGTGTATTATTCAAATCACAGAATGCTTCTACATGGACTGCTGATCAGAATAAAGACTTAATGTTTACACTTAATAGAGCTGTGTTTACTACAGACACAAAGAATTGTGTACTTAAAAATGCTGCATTACCTTCACGTCAATTAGTAGCAAATCCATTAACAACTGTTGTATCTACTGCCGGTGCGGCTAATACATTCACTGTGGCTCATAGAGATCACGGTATGAAAGCAGGTGAATTAGTAACGTTTGCTGGCTTCGCTGCTACGAACGGTTATACGGCGGCTGAGTTAAATATTACACATACAATTGTTTCTGTAACGATAGACAGTTATACTATTACGACTGCCGCTGCTGGTCATGTTCTTGCGATTACTGCTGGTAATGGTGGTGGTACTGCTTGTACTGCAACTCAAAATCTAGCTTGGAATACAATACATCCAGTTGTACAAAAAATTGTACTACCTGATACCACACAAACATGGACAGTTAAAGACTCATTAATGTCTACTGGAACTATCGATCTTTCAACACCTTCAGCCATTGTACTTAATGAAAATTATACTCCTTTATATCCTAAAGTAATTAAAGCTGGTGCAACAGCTACAATACAACTTGATGGTGAATTTAAAACAACTGATCCTTACCTATCACCTGTTATTGATATGGAAAGATGTTCTATAATTACTATTGGTAACAGAATCGATGGTGGTACTAGTACTGTAGTAGCAGAGACAACTCCTTCATTAGGTTCTAACTTAGCGAAGTACGTCACTAAAACTATTGAATTACAAGATACATCAGATGCAATTAAAATGTACCTAGATATTAATAGACCAAACGGAACATTCGTTGATGTGTATCATAAGACTGGTAATACTGCAGCAACGTTTGATGCTGAGTCATGGGTGTTAGCTACACCTAATACAACAGTGAAATTCTCGGATGGATCTACGTTTGATGAAACAGTATATGATATTACACCTGCAGCTACATTTACTATATTTGCAATTAAGATTGTAATGAGATCTACTGGTACAAGTTATATACCAATGTGTCAAGATCTAAGAGCAATAGCTTTGAAAGTATAATGCATATACCAGTACAAGGACATAGTAATTTGGTAAGAGACACAAATTCAGGCGCTGTTATAAATATTGGTAGCGAAGGTGATCAACATTCTGCTAATAGAGCAAGGATGAAAGCTGAGGCAAATAGATTAAACGAATTAGAAAATGATGTATCAGAAATTAAAATGATGCTTAAACAATTAATAGAGAGATAATATGGCAAACACGGTAAACGTAACAACAGCAAATACATTTGAACAATGGAGAGTTAAGACTAATGAGCTAGGTACTGCGATTGGTGATTTAGATACACTAACATCTGCTGACTCAGGTGCAACTACTATTGTCGCTGCTCTGAATATACGTGATAATGAAGTAGAAGCTAATACAGCACTTATTGGTGTTGATGCTCTATGGGATGCTGGTAATACTTATGTTACAATAACTAAAGCAGTAAACAAAAACCATGCTGACGTTGAAACAATTGCTGCAACTCTAGGTATAGGTTCATCATTTAGTTTATCAGATTATGATGGCGATGAGACCCAGCTAGTAGCTATTCTAGATGCTCAATATGCATTTGATGGTGGTAAAGCAGGTGCTACTAATATGACCACTACAGCACAAACATTAGCTCCGGCTATTGAAGAAGTGCATGGTGAAGTAACCACAGCAACTTCAAATATTGGTACTATAAATACTAAGCTAGGCACAATCTCAGCTGCTGCGATGGGAACAACTGCAGCCACTGTTGGTCCTGCGATTGCTGAATTACATACTGAATTAGATGGCATCGGTGCTGCTTATGTAGCGGTTGCTGGTGATACAATGACCGGACTGCTTACTGTTCGTGAAGCAAGTGGTGCATCTCCTGGTATTAGAGCAGCAACAGCTTTAACATTAGGTGCTGGTTCAGGTACTACAATGACAATGAATACAAGTCAGCGTCTTGGTATTGGTGCAGCTCCTCATGCAACTCATAAAGTAGATGTGAATGGTAACTTAAATGCTACAACATTAAGCTACGGTGGAACAGATCTTGCCACAAAGTTTGTTACGGCGGGCGAAGTATTTGAAGATACTGTTGGTGCAATGTTTACGGGTAGTACACAAACAGGTGGTATCTCAGCCACGTATGATGATACTAATGGAGAAATAGATTTAGCAATTGCAGCCAATGGACATAGTCATGTTGTAGCTAATGTTACAGACTTTGATGCTGGAGTGAAGGCAATAATTGACACAATAACCACTGGTGGTGTTGAATCTGGTCTTGACGTTGATTATAATACAGGTACTGGGAAATTAGATTTTAATTTAAGCGATCCAACAATTACTTTGACCGGTGCTGTTACAGGTTCTGGTACAATAACAAATTTAGGTGATGTAAGTATTGCAACAGTAAGTGGTGTAGGTAATGTTATTGAAGCTGATATTGCTGATGATGCAGTCTCAGCCGCCAAGTTAAAAGATTTAGTAACATTATTAATAATTAATTCTGCAGGTACAACTGTTAAGACATTGTACGGTGCGGGTGCTTAAAACAACAATTTTATAAATAGGTATATAAGAAGATGGCAGTATATTCAGACATAAGTATAGACCAAGGGAGTGATTTTTCTGCAGAGGTTGTAGTGAATGATTCAACTGGAACGGTTGCTAATTTAACTGGATACACCGGCGCAGGACAGATTAGAAAGACATATTCTTCTAGTACTTTTACTGCCTTTGGAGTTACGGTAACAAATGCTGGTAACGGTGTACTTACTATAACATTATCGAATACAGTAACAAATGCAATGAAAGCTGGACGATATGTTTATGATGTAGAAATAACCAAAACAAGTAATGGTGAGAAAACCAGAGTAGTAGAAGGACAAATAACAATTATGCCAGGAGTAACACAATAATGCCATTGCAAGGAAAGATTACAACTAATAGAGTTATTCAAAGTGCTGGAGTTAGCAGAGATGTTATCGTAGCAAGAAATATGACTATTGGTGTTGGACAAAAATTATCGGCTTTAACAGATGTAGATACAACTGCTAGAACTGATGGATCGATTATCCTATGGGATGATGCGACATCGACATTTAAGGTAAGACCAGACGCAGAGAATGCAAACCTTAAAATAATAGGCGGGAGTTTTTAACATATGTATTTAAGCACGGTCAACAACAAATTAATTAGGAGACAAATATGTCAGGTACAGTAATTATAACCAAATATAGTACGACGACAGGCTCGCCAGCAACTAATGCATTAGCCGTTGGTGAACAAGCTTATTCGTTTAATTCAGATAGGTTATTTATAGGTGAAACAGATGGTTCAGATGTAGTAGCCCGAATAATAGGTGGTCAGTTATACACCGATATGATGGACCACACTGCGGGTACGCTAACAGCATCATCAGCAGTTATAGTAGATGCGAATTCAAAAATAAATAATTTTAACATTGGTAATATTACTGTTACAGGTAGTACCAATACTATTACATCAACAGATACTAATGGTAATATTGTTCTTACACCAAACGGATCTGGTTATGTTGTATTAGATGGATTAAACTATCCAAGAGCTGATGGTTCAGCCTTACAATTCTTACAAACAGACGGTAGTGGTAACCTAACATTTGCCACAGTAATTAGTTCATTCACCGTTGCAGCCGAAAGTGGCACAGCCGATGTAGTTAATACTGGTGAGACACTTACTTTTGCTGCTGGTTCAGGTATTGATACTACGGTATCAGCCAATACAATTACAATTGCTGGTGAAGATGCAAGTACAACTAATAAGGGTGTAGCATCATTTGCTGCTGCTGACTTTGCTACTTCATCTGGTGCAGTAACAATTAAGGCATTAGGTGTATCAAATGCACAACTTGCTGGTTCAATCGCAAATGCTAAACTAGTAAATGACGGTATAACAATTGGTTCAACTGATACCTCTCTTGGTGGTACAATTACAGCACTACCTGGACTTACTCAAGTAGTTGTTGATGATATCACAATTGATGGCAGTGTAGTTTCAACAACAGCTGGTAATACTAATATATCTCTAACTCCTCACGGAACAGGTACAGTAACGGTTCCTTCTAACTATGCAGGTCGTGCTGGATTTACTTCAGACTCACTTGTTAATAAAACATATGTTGACTCTGTTGCAAATGGACTTGATGTTAAAGCATCTGTTCGTGTTGCTACAACAGCCAACCTCGGTGCAACATATAGCAACGGTGCTGGTACACTAACAAATTCAGGATCTCAAGCTGCACTTGCTATTGATGGTGTAACTTTACTTGTAACTGAAAGAGTTCTTGTTAAAAATCAGACAGCAGCTGCACAAAATGGTTTCTATAAGGTAACAACTGTTGGTACTGGTTCAACAAACTGGGTACTAACAAGAACACCAGATGCTGATGCAGCCTCTGAACTTACAGCCGGTGCATTTACATTTGCTGAAGAGGGTACTTTAAACGGAGACAATGGTTATGTAATGAGCACAGATGGTGCAGTTACACTTGGCACAACTGCTATAACCTTTGAACAATTCTCTGGTGCTGGTCAAATTACTGCTGGTAATGGTTTAACTAAGTCAGGTAACACGATTGATGTAGTTGGTACAGCAGATAAAATTAGTGTAAGTGCAGATGCTATTACTATTGCATCAGGTTATG
>Ga0209657_1000334_pt1 | contig 31964 bp, 40 predicted proteins | sample SaaInlV_100m_DNA_FD_184650 | JGI IMG/M metagenome (GOLD analysis project Ga0209657, IMG submission 184650) | Marine microbial communities from expanding oxygen minimum zones in the Saanich Inlet - SI037_S3LV_100m_DNA (SPAdes) (version 2) | ecosystem: Environmental > Aquatic > Marine > Intertidal... | reverse complement strand
GTGGTTTAATAGTTTTTCCGTGGTACGGGGAATTTTTTTACCGGGCTTCCGGATTTTGCGCCTACGGCGGACTTCTCCTTCGGAGTTATTGTCTTTGTTCAGGTATATTAAATGACCCAAGATGTTCTTGTGCACGCGGCCCTTCCTGTGGTGGGTTTGCATCTTCTTTTTGATTCTTTTCAATCCAATGCTTTAATGTACTTGATCCATGTCCATAAGGCTCTGGTAGCTTAACATAATCTTTAAGTTGAATATTTGGTTCTGGTCCCCAATGTTCAGGATATGTTAGCCTTGGAGCTTCTTCACATATTACAATCTGAGGTGGAGGTGGGCAAAATATTATCTCTTCTATAACCTCATCTTCAGTGTCTGATATAGATGGTATATATTTCTCCCAATACCAATGCCATACACATACTAGTACACATATTAGGACTGCATCAATTATTAACCACTTTGCATATTTCATATTCTTATTCCTTTAGTTCACCACGTTCAGCTAAACGCTTGTAATTTTCTTCGTGTTTAGATGCTACTTCAGTCTTTGATTGACCGTAGTATTCAACTGCATAATTATTCTCAACTAGATATTCATTGATATTATGATTATCAGTTGTAACAATAATACCTAACAGTCTTCCAAACTTACCTTTACCATCAAGCTTAGTCTTAACTACAACACTATCACCAACCTCCACAAAGCCATCAACCACCTTCTTAGCTAACTTACCAGCTGCTTTTTCTTTTAGATCTCTTGTCCTACACTCAGGTGTATCAACCTTATACAATCTTACAATTTGATTACGTAGTACTACATCAAATCCAAGATCGATATCTAATATGATTGTATCACCGTCAACAACGCGTACAACTTTAGCCCTATAACAAAATGGTTCCATTAACATATTTATGTTAACAGCTAATTATCGCGTCTTACCTTGACCACGATATTTCTTTTGATAGTTCTTAGAATGCTTATGGTTAGATGAACGGGTCTTTGCAACTACACCTGGACGCTTCTTCTTCTTATTCTTATTAGCAGTACTATTAATCTTCTTAGCCATATCTAATTATAGTATAACATTATCTATAATCAAGTAGAAAGCCGCTATAATATGGACACGACTTCAAATATAACGGCTTTCTGTTGTCCTTAAGGTAGTGTACACTTATGGTGTACGGACACATATATATTTATGTCTCGATAATAATAATGTAGACTAAATATTTTTATGAGTGCTTTACAACAACCAGCATGGCCTAAGTTTAAATATTTAACAAATGAGGTTGGAGGTAACCTTACTAAGACTAGAACGATGGGTTTAGATGCTTCTGGTAAGATTCATTCATTAGGATATAAGACTGCTTTAATAATTGAGACAGATACTAACAAAGATACTATTGTTAGAAAGCCATGTGAGACAAAAGGCTATATTGGTACAGTAGATGCATCAGATGGTTATACATATTATATGCCTGCCTATTCAACTACCATACCAAAGCTAAATAGAGAGACGGGTGAGTTAACATATGATAAGAAGTTTGCTAGTGTACCACAGATACGCTCCGGAGCAGAAGGTAATAATGGTATAATTTATATGCCTACCTACACTAAGACATTAAAGATAGTTACATTAGATACTGCTACTGGAGAAGTAAATACAATCACTCCAGAGAAGCCAGCTCGTAATAACTTCCCTTCCTGTAACCATATATGGGGAGCTGCTGCTGATAAGAAGGGTGAGATCTATATGCCTCAAGTATTAGGTACTAATGTAGCTAAGATAGATAAGAATGGTATCTTTAAGTATCTAGAAGGTGAACCTGTTACATCAGGAGTATCTGGATGGACTCATAAGTATATCGGAGCTATATATGTTGAGGCAGTAGATAAAGTATTCTGTTTGCCTAGATGTGGTAAAAAGATATTAGTTATTAATTGTGTTGATGACAGCTACCATGAGGTAGATCTACCAGCAGAATATATTAAGGTAGCTAATAAGAATAAAAACTTCCATGGCTTCCTAGCACCTGATGGTTGGCTCTATAGTGCATTCTGGGCTGATACCCTTTGCTTTAGAATTAACCCTGATACATTAGAGATACAATGGAAAGACTATACAGAAGACTTTATTAATGGAGCAGCTAATATAAAGGAAGGATCTGGTATAATGAGCTTAGGTACGGGATATTCAACAGCTGCACTTGTTAAAGGTAATAATGTATACCTTGGGCTTGCTGGTACTAATAAAGCAGTTAAGTTAGAGTATGAAGAGAGTAAATCTATTACTATTTCTAACACTAGTTGTTCTTCTCCATCTCCTAGTGCAACTCCGTCAATTGTATGTTGCACAACACCAAGCTCATCTCCTGCTACATGTAATACATCATCATGCTACTCTTCACCACAATCTTGTTGTGCGGTAAGTAGCTGCCCATCTCCTAGTACATGCTGTGTTATATGCTCTACACCAACCCCTACTCCAACAATTTGTTGTAATACGAGTTGCAATACATGCTGTACAGATGGATGGGTAATAGATATAAAGCCAATATCCTGTAGTAGTACAATCGGAGAATCACCTTCACCAACCGTAGAAGAAATTAACCCAGTAATTATTCCTACACCATCACCATCATCTACTCCAAATAAGAAAGTAGTAATTAAAGAGCCTACTGGTTGTGATATGTGGTCTAAGTTTGTAAGAGGGTTTGCTAAAGGATTTAACAGGTGTAAATGATTACAATAAAAAAGCCGCACTTAAGTGCGGCTTTGTTTTACTTAGCGAAAAGTTTTCTTTCTAGATCCCTATATCGTTTATCAGAATGCCAAACTTCATCTTGCTGTACATTATATACACCCTCTTCAGTCTGAACTTTTGTCCCTGCCTTCAAGCTTAAAGAAGAGGCTTGATAGATGTTCAGAGTATTCGTTTTCGGAGAGGAGTTCTGACTGCAAGAAGTCAGCCCTGTCAGTAGCAGCGTTAGAACGCTGGCTGCGAAGATCTTCGATTTCATTGATTAATTTTGTTCTACGTTCACGTGATTCCCTCATCTTATCAAAGTACAAGCTTTTATTACGTAATTGAAAGTACGCACTAGCAGCTGTAACTAAAGATTTAATGAGGCCAACCATTACTTTTTCTTAGCAGCCTCTTTAGCAGCTGCTTTCTCTTTAGCTTTACCAATATTAAGAGCGAGCAAGTCGATAATCTTATATGCTTTGGCTAAAAATGTACCCTCCTTAGGTGTAGGAGTAAGTGCTGCAATAGATGATGCAAGAACAACAGCTGCTGCTGCTACTCCAAACCATGGCTGATCTTGTACAAATTGTATAATAAATTCCATAACATAAATATTTATGCTTCTAACACTGGAAACCTACGCTAAACACCATAAATAAATTTATGACCTTAAAAGAGCTAACAAAAAAAATTCAACGAGCAGTGGGATCAACTGCCGATGGTATATATGGTAAGAATACTGCCTATGCAATTATCGATGCTTTAGAGAATGAGCCTAGTGCAAGTAAGAAGAAACCTGCTCCGAAAAAGGTCGATGGTAAGTTTGAAGAGCGTGTTCGACCTACACCAAATAAGAGTACATCAAAAATTAGCCCTGAAGGTGTTGTATTGCATCACTCGTATGGATCCTATGAGGGTGGCGTTAGTTGGATTCTAAACGATTCATCAAATGTATCCTATCATGTATTAATCGATACAGATGGTAAGCGTACAGTTTTTGCTAATGATAATGAGCGTGCATGGCATGCTGGTAAGTCCTCTTTTAAAGGTAGAACAGGTTGTAATGGATTTATGCTTGGTGTAGCATTTACTAACGATACAAACTCAAGAGAGCTTACTGATGAGGAGGTAGCATCTGCTGTTGAGTATATGGTACCACGTTTTGAGAAGTGGGGATGGCCAGAAGACCTTTCCACCATCACTACTCATAGAGAAGTTTCACCAGGTCGTAAAACAGATCCTGATATAAGAGCTGAGACAAAAGTGCTCGATGCCCTTAAAGCACATTTTAACAAATAGAAATTATGATAAAAAAAGAAGGAGAAAATAAAGTAAGGGTATGTTGTGGTAAAAAAGGCTGCCCTACTGTAGAGAAGCTTGATGAAGAAAGCTATAAGGTAACTGATGATGATGGTAATACTATTATTGTCAAAAAAGAAGAACTACAATTGATGGGAGATGCTGTTCGTACTATTAACGAAGATCAGCAACTTCTGAATGGGTAATGGCTGATATAGAAGATAAGAATTCAGAAAACGTAGAGGGTAAGTTTTACGTTGATGAACAGTGTATAGATTGTGATCTATGCCGAGAGACAGCACCTGATAACTTTGAACGAGAGGAAGATGAAGGCTACTCATACGTTTATAAGCAACCAGAAAATGATGAAGAGTTCGAACTCTGTATGGAAGCTTTAGAAGGTTGTCCTGTTGAAGCTATAGGTGACGATGGATAACCTATTGCTATTTACATTTGCAGCATACGGATTGTGTCATATCTTGATGTATGGCACAATCTTAAATGCACCACGCAAATGGTTGACTATACGTTATAAATTCTTTGACGAATTATTAAAGTGTGCATTATGTACAGGCTTCTGGTGTGGTCTAATAATAAAACCTAATATTATATTTGCATTATATAGCGCAGCAACTTGCTATATATTACATCTCATTATAGAGATATTGGTTAATAAAGCTTATCCAGATTAATCAGCAAGTTCATCGATGAACTTTTTAAGCTCACCAAGCTGATATAGAGCGAACGCCATCTCTTGTTCTTCTGCTTCAGCCATTAATTCTGCTATCTTATGTAGTATAGGATTTTCCTCTTCATCAGCAATAATAGCGGTAATACCATTACCAGTTAATCCCATCTCATATGGTCTAGGCGCACTACCAGCATATGCACCTGGTAATGAACCCTTTCTATATGATGGTTGTCCTTGAGCAGGAGAATATTGACCATTAGAAACAGCTTCAAAGCTCTCGTAAATAGTGGCAAGGTCTTCTGTATAATGACTCATTTATATTATTTAATTGATTATGCTTAAATAGCACTTATAATAAGGTATGGAAAAACGCAAAGTTGAATATGAAACTATCGACTTTCTTTCTAAAGCTCTTGCTCTACGCTTTAAATTGAATGGTCGTACCTTTACACATGTTATTGGAGTCTCTAGAGGTGGGCTGTTACCTGCTAAGATCATATCTTATATATTAGATGCACAACTATTAACATTTGGAGTATCTTCTTATAAGGGTAACAAGCAGACTGATGATATGATTGTAACTCAAGATATTGATTTTAAAGCTTTGCCAAAAGATTCACGTATCTTAGTTGTTGATGATAAAGTTGATACTGGTAATACTATTAATTTTATGAGAAAGACTATAGGTGATCGATTTGATTATGTTAGATATGCTGCCATCTTTGCTGAGAAGAGAGCTACAAAGAAGGTAGATCACTATGGAGTTGTATTAGCTGATCATACATGGGTGGATTTTCCCTGGGAATAGATTATATATTATTAATAGATGAGCTCACGAAAGATTATATGCGCAGTATCAGGTAAGTCGTATACATTTGCAAAGGATTACTTTGATAAGAAGGTTACTGAGTACGGGGATGAAGATAGTCTTAAGAAGTACTTTATAACCCGTAAGGTGAAAGGCTATCTCAATAAGGGTTACTCAGTTCAAGAGATAAGAAATATTGTCTCAGCTGATGATGATTCCCTCCCAGGAGCTGATTCTCAGGATATGAAAGACATGATTGAGTTTCATAAAATTCGTAGCTCAGGTACTAGAAAGAAACTTTCAAATACTTTGAACTTTGCTACACATAAATCCGATCCAGCAGTAGCTGCGTTCATAAATACTTTAAGCCAATATGAAGAAGAACAATAAGTTTGTCGCAAGGTTGGGCCGCAATAATACTATACGTATTTTTGAAGCTGCAACAGGTCGTTTAATGAGAGAAATCCTCGTGAGCGGTAAGGTGTGCGATAATCCGGTCTGTGTGGAGACCAAAGTGAGTGTAGAGATGATCTCTGAAGGAAAGAAGTATAAGGCAGTCTATAACCTACCTAATGGTAGCTTACAGTCTAAAGAGCTTGTATAAGAGTCTTATTAAACATATTTAACTAAGAAAGATTACATTATAATGTCAATTTTCGAGGAACAACTGTCTCGCAAGCCTAACCACTACCCATGGACTGAACAGTTTATTGAGTCTATGCACAATGGATTCTGGACTGATAAAGAGTTTTCTTTTACATCTGATGTTCAGCAATTTAAGACTGAGCTTGATGATCAACAAAGAGAGATTATCGTAAGGGTACTATCTGCTATCGGTCAAATAGAAGTAGCTGTAAAGAGCTTCTGGGCTAGATTAGGTGAGAACTTACCACACCCTGCACTTCAAGATCTAGGCTATGTTATGGCTAATACAGAAGTTATCCATAATAATGCTTATGAAAGGCTTCTAACTGTACTTGATATGGAAGATATCTTTGAGGAAAATCTTAAACTAGATTTCATTCAAGGACGTGTTAACTATCTACGTAAGTATACACATAAGTTTTATAGTAGCTCTAAAAAGCAATACCTATATGCTTTAACCCTGTTTACTTTGTTTGTAGAGAATGTATCTCTTTTCTCTCAGTTCTATGTCATTAACTGGTTTGCTAGATATAAAAATGTTTTGAAGGATACAGATCAGCAGGTAAAATATACTCGTAATGAAGAGAACATACATGCTCTTGTTGGTATCAAGATTATCAATACAATTCGTGAGGAAATGCCTGAACTGTTTGATGAAGAGATAGAAGAGCGTATTAGAGGAGAAGCAGTTGAAGCATTTAACTCTGAAGCTAAGATTGTTGATTGGATGATTAACGGTATTAAAGAGCCTGGTTTAGATGCACCAACTGTAAAAGAGTTTATTAAGAATAGAATTAATGCCTCTCTAGAACAGATTGGATTTAAACCTGTATTTGAAATTGATCATAGTCTTCTAGAAGCTACTATGTGGTTTGAAGAAGAGCTGCTTGGTAATAATATGACTGATTTCTTTCACTCACGTCCTGTAGAGTACTCTAAAAAGAGTCAATCTTTCGATGAAGATGACTTGTTTTAATTAAAAAGTAGTATACAATAGTATAGTAACATGAGTGATATTTATTGGCTTAACGACGATTCGCGTAAGTTTCTTGAGAGAGGCTACTTACTACCTGGAGAGACTCCTGAACAACGTATCATAGATATTGCAACTAAGGCGCAAGAGTATCTAGGTATTGAAGGTTGGGCAGATAAATTTATCGACTACATGCATAGAGGATTCTACTCTCTATCTTCTCCTATCTGGTCTAACTTTGGTAGAGATCGTGGCTTGCCTATCTCCTGCTTTGGTTCATATATTCCAGATGACATGGAGAAGATTCTAGGTAAGATTGCTGAGGTTGGTACAATGTCTAAGGTTGGTGGAGGTACATCTGCATACTTCGGTGATGTTCGCCCTCGAGGTGCAGAGATCTCAACCGGAGGTACATCTACAGGTGTTCACCATCAGTTGACTGTCTTTGATGCTTTAACAAATTATATCTCACAGAGTAATGTACGTAGAGGTTCATTTGCTGCTTACCTTCCTATTGATCATGGTGATATTGAAGAGTTCTTAAGTATTCGTGGTGAGGGTAATTCTATTCAAGATCTATCTATCGGTGTTACTGTTAGTGATGAATGGATGGAGTCAATGATCTCAGGTGATAAGCAAAAGCGTACTATCTGGGGTAAAGTTATTAAGAAGCGTTATGAGTCTGGGTACCCGTATATCTTCTTCTCTGATAATGCTAATAACCAAGCACCTCAAGTATATAAGGATAAAAACAAACGTATTAATGCTTCTAACCTTTGTACAGAGATCTTCCTGTCGACAGAGGAAGATGAGTCATTTGTTTGTGATCTATCTTCTCTTAACTTAGCTAAATGGGCTGAGATTATAGAGACAGATGCTATTGAGATACTAACATTCTTCCTTGATGCTGTTATGACTGAGTTCATTAATAAGACAAGGGGTATTAAAAATATGGAATCGCCTCATAAGTTTGCTGTTACTCAAAGGGCATTAGGCTTAGGTGTATTAGGTTGGCATTCATACTTACAGCAAGAGAGTATTGCTTTTGAGTCTATGGAAGCTAAATTACAGAACTCTGTTATCTTTAAGACTATTGAAGAGCGTACAACTGCTGCTTCTAGAGAGATGGCTCAGCTATATGGAGTTCCTTCCCTTATGGAAGGCTACGGGTTAAGGAACTCTTGCTTAGTAGCTATTGCTCCTACTACTAGTAGTTCCTTTATATTAGGACAAGTTAGCCCTTCTATTGAACCACTTAATAGTAATTACTTTACAAAAGACTTAGCAAAAGGTAAGTTTACTTATAGGAACCCTGAGCTAACAAAAGTCTTAAGGAACTATGATAAAGATGATACCCTTACATGGAAAAGCATTCTAACTAAGGGTGGTTCAGTTCAGCACTTGAAGTTCCTTACAGATCATGAAAAGGAAGTCTTTAAGAACTTTGGAGAGATATCTCAAAAGGAAATTCTTATACAAGCTGCACAGAGACAGAAGTATATTGATCAAGGACAATCTATTAATATGATGGTTCCTCCTGCTACTAAGCCTAAAGAAGTTAATGAGCTATTAGTATGGGCTTGGGAAAACGGTATTAAGTCTCTATACTATCAGCGTAGTGCTAATCCAGCGCAGGAACTAGCTCGTTCTCTTACTGAATGCTCCACATGTGAAGGTTAAAAGTCTAAGAACTTTCAGTGTTATTACATAAATATTATAACACCTACATATATGATTAACTTCTTGAATGCAATACAAGTAACTTTAGGCGCATTTACAGAGGACTGTTTACAGTTTGTTAAAGATTTTTGGTATGGTATATTTTTACCATTTATAGGTTGGTATTTTAAACGTACTCGTACCAAGAAAAAGCAAACGCAATGTCCTAAAGATCCTATCAACTCAACACAACTCGAGCTACAATCTCAAGTACAGGGGTATATTGAGGATATGTTGAGAGATCTTAAAGCAGATAGAGTACTTATACACAAATTCCATAATGGTGGTAAGTATCATACTGGTGTCAGTACACAAAAAATGAAGCTAGTATATGAAGCTTCGAAGAGAAGAGGTCGACGTGTTAAGAATGAGCTAGCTGGTGATTGCTTTCTATTAGAGAAAATGGGAGGTATTCTAAAGAAAGTAGTTGATAAGAAGTATCTGTATCTTATAATGAGCAGAGATAGAAAAGACTTTGGTATGACACCATACTTTCAGATATTGGAAGATGATGATGTTTATGCTAATCACTTATCTATCTTAAGATCTAATGGAAAATGGCGCAACATAGGTGTGCTTAGTATTCATTGGTTCGAGCCAAAAAAGACATTAACGGCAAAAGAAACTATGAGAGTGCAAGATGCTCAAACTCATATCTCTCTACTGCTTGTTGGTGATACTAAAGGATACCCAGCTAATCAAATATGAAATGGAAATACACTAACCAAGAACTAGGAGAAGGTGACGAAGAGTCAACAGCAGCAATCGAAGCTCTACTTGCAGGGAAAATGAATGTAGGAGGTGGTGGTGGAGGAGGAGCTGTTAGAGCTATTGAAAATGAAGTATACTTCTACGGAGATGTTTCAGAATCTAATGCTCTAGAACTTAACTCAACACTACATGCAGTAGATAAAAAGCTAGCAGTTTCAGGACAGTTCTTGGATGTTAATCCAATTATCAACTTACGTATTAACTCTTACGGTGGTTCACTCTTTGCAGGGTTAGCAACACTTGATACCATTCGTAACCTTAATGCAGAAGTGCATACGTACATTGATGGTGCTGCTGCTTCAGCTGCTACAATTATCTCTGCTGCTGGTTCAAAACGTTATATTGGTAAATATTCTAAGATGCTTATTCACCAACTTTCTTCTGGTATGTATGGTAAGTATACTGACTTAGAAGATGATATGGAGAACAATAAGCACTTGATGGATACTATTAAGGCAATCTATAAAGAGTATACTAAAGTACCAATGAAGAAGCTCAATGAGATTCTAAAGCATGATCTTTGGTTTGATGCAAAGTTATGTCTTGATCTTGGCCTTGTAGACGAAGTACTTTAAACTTTAGGGGGTGTAGCTTAACGGTGAAAGCAGTCGACTCATAATCGATTGAGTGTGGGTTCGATTCCCTCCACCCCTACTTACTTTGGCCCATCTGTTGTAGAGCCACTTCGACAAACCCCACCGTGTTTATGTTTAAGGAGTGATATACCACCCCTACCACCAGCTGTAATATCTCCTTTAGCTAGTATACAACCTTCTACAACAAGGTCACCCTGTACATGTAAATTACCACTGTATACAGCATCTGGTGTTATATAAGTAATCTGATTATCTGCATCAATAACTACATTAGGTGAATCAATAGTAACTATCTTACTACTCTGCATAAAGATATCTTGATCAGATAGTATAGTTACTCTACCAGCATCTCCAATAGTACTACCACCAATTGCTACTTCTGCACCACCGATAGTATATCTACCAGTAGAGTTAATACTAATATCACCAGCTGACTTAATTCCAACACCACCAGCACCAGAGTTCATTCTAATTTTAGTACCAGCTACCAAATTAATATCACCGAATGGAACAGCAGAGGCTGTATCTTTACTTTCATATAAAGGAACTGTTGTTGTTTCTGTAGTTAAGGATCCATCTTTAGGAACTAACTTAGATGTAACGCTTCTACCGTTAGAGATAGTAACACCAGAATCAAACGCTGCTGCTGAACCACCTGCTTGCATATGTAAGTGTTTTGTAGTTAGTAGTTTAATACTACCTCCTACACCCATATCTGTCTCAATATTAGCAAGATCAGCTGCTGTGTCCTCCATTAAAGTTTGTATGTTGTCTTGAACAGGGTTAACATTATATGTACCACCTTCTACAGAACCATCTTTTGCAGGAGTACCATCAACAGGGTAGGTTGCTCCAGTATTATTACCAGTACCACCATATGCTAATTCTGGACCAGCTTTAGCAGCTGCTATCGGTGCATACGTATCAAGCCAGTTATTGGTTAAAGGGCTAGTAAAAAATGAAGCATTACCAGCGACTATAGTATAATCACCAAAAGGCCTAACTTCCATATTACCTTGTGTTTGAATGAATGAGTCTCCTTTAGTAGTTGAGAAGTTATCACCAAGGATATTCTCTTGCTTATTATTAGTTGCTAAGAGACTTACTCCCTTTTCTGTAAATGCTAAATTATCACCTGAATTATGTGAGAATTGCAGCCGTTTTTCAGCAGTATTCTCATCATGGACTATTGCACCAGCACCAGAAGTCCAAGTACTCAGACCTTTTTTATTTATAAGCTCTGTACCGCTTTCTACTCTACTCATTTTCTTCCTCCTTTATGTTACTATATGCAAATGGATAATTAGGAAAAATATCATCTTCTAATCCCACACCATGTATTGATGCTACATCTGCAATACTTGGAAGCACACCTAATATAATAGGCGTTCCTCTTTGACCATTTATAAAACTAACTACAACAGAGGCTCCAACACCTGGTAAAGACATTGCCCCTTTATAAGCATTTGATCTGTTATCTGGGCTATATGCCATACCTGTAACATTTACACCTGCAGTGCCAATATTATTACCACCAATAAAACCATCATTAACATGTGAGTATGCTTCTGCTGGTGGTTGAGCATTTAGATCGTTAATATCACCAGAGTCTGCAACTGTTAAAATATCAGTACTAGCATTATAATGTGCTCCGGATCCAGACCCCATTATTGGTTGCATAACATAAGCATAAACATCCTTACCTACAACGTCTAATGACTGTTGTGTAATAGTATTTTCATTTGTTATACCTCTTGGTTGTCTAAAACTTTCTGCTCCAGATGCTGTAACACCACTAATAAATACCTTTACCCTATTCTTAGGTGTAGTGTCATTTTCACCAAGCAAGTCACTATCATGAATTACTTTACCTATGTATAAATTTTCCATCTTAAAATATATTTGCTTTACTTACCATACGTTCTGCTCTACCAACATCGTAAGCAGCTTTTCTAATTGTACGATCAATAGCTCCTGTAGGACCAGAGATAGTATCAGATATTTTATCTGAAACACTTGTAACACTTTCTAAACCTTTTGCTATTTCAGTTGCTCCTTTAGCAGTTACATTTGATAATGCCTGGCTTGTAATACAATTTAATAATGTAGCAGCTGCAAAATTGCAATTCTCTTTACTTGCTGTAAATTCCTTTACATCATTTGCTCTATCTTTTATACCTTCTTTAAATTCTTCTGCTTGATCAACAGTACCTTTAATACTTGCAATTATTCCAGTTACAGAGTTTAAGAAACCTGTTATGGAGCCTGTAATCTTATCAACAGCACCTCCAATAGATCCTATTACTAAGCTACTAACAATACTTGAAGCTTGATCTAAAATAGTAGAAGCACTAGCAACAACCTGGCCTACTGCTTGTTTACCTAGATCTGGCATGCCACTAATCATAGAAGGAATACATAATGCACCTTTTGCAATGGAGGAAAGCTTATCTGCCTTCTCATTTGCTGCATTAAAAAATCCCTTCACACTACTAACAATATTAGCCATACATATATTTATGCTTGATTTCTTATTTACAAGAGGTTATAATAAGTTATGCTTGTAAGTCATGAATCTCCTATTTCTATTTTAGATGCATCTCAATCCTATAATGATTATGATTATGCTTTAGTTCATTTGTTTGAAACTCATCCCGAATACTATAAGTTCTTTAAACGTTCTCTAGCCGCTGGTAGAGAAGTGCTTTTGGATAATTCTATCTTCGAGCTTGGTGAATCATTTGATCCTAATAAATATCGTAAGTATGTAGAGGAACTTAACCCTACATTCTATATTATTCCGGATGTTTTAGAAGACTCTGCTGGAACTATTAGATCATGGCTACAATTTCTCCTTAATGGTACTCCAGAAGTTGATGCACTTAAGATTGGTGTTGTTCAAGGCGACACCTATCAAGAGCTGGTTGACTGTTATAAATTTATGTCTGATAATGCAGACTATATTGCTATCTCCTTTGACTATAGGTGGTATAATAGAGTAAGTCTTTCCAATCGGCCTGGTCGCCTTGGACATTTAGATCGTTGGTGTGCAGGTCGACAGCATCTTATTGAGCGTTTAATGGATGATGGTATCTGGGATAAGACTAGACCGCATCATTTACTAGGCGCTTCTCTTGCTCGTGAGTTTAGTGCATATGTAGACTTTGCAGATGAGATGAATATTAGATCTCTCGATACCTCTAACCCTGTTGTAGCTGGACTAACTGGTCATCGATATATTGCTGGTACAGGTCTCAATCACAAGCCTTCTGTAATGTTAGCTGATCTTATTAGTAAAGATGTTGATGAAGATACATGGGATGATATTCAATTTAATACACACGAGTTTAAGAATATTATAGGTCGGTGATTAAATATTATAATGAGATACGTATTGTATAGCTTAATGATGTTCTTAGTAACATCACTATATGGAGAAGTAAATCACAGTAATAAGGTTGATGAAATAATTGCACAAGACTTAAAGTATAAGAAATTATCTATGCCTAAAAAATCATCTGATGATGTTTTTGTTAGGAGAGCTTTCCTCGATATTGTTGGAAGAATACCAACATATGAAGAGAGTATTGAGTTTAAAAAATATAACGATAGAGAAAAATTAGTTAAATATCTTATTAACTCTCAGGGTTATAATGAGTCGATGTTTAACTTCTATGCTGATACTCTAAGATTAAAAAAGAAGCTTAATGGTAATGTATCAGGTGAAACATATATTACATGGGTTAGAGATCAAATAAAGCAGAATAAACCTTATAATAAATTAGTTAAAGACATCTTAACAGCACAAGGTACTATATATACTAATCCTGCTGTTGGATACTTTTTGAGAGATGAAGGTATGTTACTTGATAATGTATCTAATACTTTTCAAGGATTTGCTGGTATGGATGTCTCTTGTGCTCAATGTCACGATCATCCATTTGATGATTGGTCACAGATGGAGTATTATGAAATGAGTGCTTTCTTCACTACTGTTAATACTAGGAGTGATAAAGGTATGCGTAAGGAATATCAAAGACTTCGTAAGGAAGCAGAAGCAACAGACAAAGCTAAAGAAACAAAAGGGGCTCTTAATGAGATTGGTCAATTCTGGCAACAAGGAGGTTATCGTAACAAAGTAGATAGTGATCTTAAGAAAGTCCTTGCTTTACCACATGATTATAAATATAAAGATGGTGATCCAGGTGAAGTTATAAAGGCTGCTACACCAGTTGGTGATAGAGTTAAAGAAACTCGTAAGAGGAATAAATTACAGCCAAGTTTTGCGCAATGGATGGTAAGTGAAGATCATCCTACATTTACTGCAAATATTGTTAATAGACTTTGGAATAAAGCATTTGGATTTGCTTTAATAGATAATCTCAATAATATAGCAGAATATGATGAGCTTAAAGAAAGTCGTAATGATAAGTTATTATTATATCTAGTTGATGTAATGAAAGAAGTTAACTATGATTTAAAGAAGTTTAATTCTATATTATATAATACGAAATTTTATGGTTGTGAGACTGATCCAGAAGATAACTTTCAAGGACCTATTATGAGAAGAATGACTGCTGCTCAACTTTGGGATAGTATTATAACTCTATATACTGGTGATATAGATAAATGGCAGCCAGAGAATAGAATAGAAAAGTTTCGTTATATGTTTCCTGATCTAACAACCCTTAACTCTACACAAGCATTAAAGATATATAAAGACTTTAAAAGGGTAGAGAAGGAATACTATAAAGGAGCACCTAAGGCTGGTAAGGTTTTTGCAATTAGATCATCTCATATCTTTGATGGTAGAGCTCGAAACTTTATGTTAGAGTTTGGTGGATCTGATAGGGAGTTAATTGAGAACGGTAATCAAGAAGCTAACATTATGCAGATATTAACTCTTATGAATTCTGGTATGACCAAAGAGTTGATGTCAGTTAAGAGTAGACTTGGTCAGAAGCTTTTAGATCTAAAAAGAAAGGAAGCAGTTGAATATGTTTTCCGTTCTTATATTGGTAGATCACCCTCAAAAGAAGAACAGCAAGCATTCAAAGGAGTAGGCTTCTCTGATATTGTTTGGGTACTTATTAACTCTCACGAATTCAAACTAATTATTTAACATGGAAAGAAGAACATTTATACAAGCATTGGCAACCAGCACTTATGGAGTTAAAGCATATGCAAATGCTCCTGTTGCTGATAACGTAAAAGCTAAAAATATTATCTACATCTATCTTGATGGTGGTATGAGTCATATCGATACCTTTGACCCTAAAGATGATAAAGAGGTAGTGGGTGATACAGAAAAGATTATTACTAGAGGAGACTTCCAGATTGGACATAGACTTCCTAAACTAGCAGAAGTAATGCATAATGCTGTTGTGATTCGCTCAACAACCTCTAAGACAGGGGCTCATCAGCAAGCTCAATACCTCAGCAGAACATCATATAAACAACTTGGTACCATTACCCACCCATCGTTAGGCTCGTGGGTATCCCATATATCTGATAGAGATAAGGCTATTCCAGACTTTGTACTTGTTAATGGTATAAGCACTCATCCTGGTTCTGGCTTCCTACCAAAGAGTCAATCACCCTTACCTATCGTAGATCCTAAAGATGGTCTAAAGAACTCAAAGGTTGATGATAAGCTTCAACAAAGAATGGCTTTGCTTAAAGTTATTAACAAGAAGATTAGTGCGCCTATAGCTGATACTTATAACGAATTCTATGATGATACGGTTCGTTTTCTTAAATCTAAAGACTTAGAGTTGTTTGATATTAGTAAAGAGCCATCAGCAAAAAGAGAGCGTTATGGTACTTCACGATTAGGCCAAGGGCTACTTCTTGCTAAAAGACTAGTTAAAGGTGATATTAAATTTATTGAAGTATCATCTGGTGGCTGGGATACTCATACAGATAACTTCACAAAGCTCGATGATCGAGTTAAAGAGCTTGATGATGGTGTAAGTGCTCTTGTTGAAGATCTGGAGAGTGAAGGTTTACTTGATTCTACTCTTATTGTTATTGCTACAGAGTTTGGACGAACACCGAAGATTAATGTCAATACAGGTCGTGATCATTATCCTAAAGCATACTCAACAGTTCTAATTGGTGCAGGTGTCAAAGGTGGAATGGCATATGGTGAGACTGATGATACAGCTTCAAAGGTTATAACAGATGCTGTAACTATATCGGACATTAATGCTACTGTTGCTCATTTAGCTGGGTTAGATGTTGCTAAAGAATATGCATCACCATCTGGTAGACCGTTTGAGCTAGCAGACAAAGGTAAGATTATTACCAGTATATTGAGCTAATCTTATAAATAATATGTATGAAAGATAGTGGAATTGTTTATAGTCAAGATAGTGACTTCTTTCCATTAATAACAAAACGTATTAAGAGATTCTTACTCTACTCAGCTGTTTGGTTGTTTGGCGCTAGCGCTATATTAGCTGTTCCGCTAGCTATTTGGATGTTGATCGGAAAATAGCATCCCAGTTATCTGTATTAGATGTCTTAAGAATCTCTATTCTTTCTATCATCATATCATAATAGCCAGCAATAGATGGTATTAGATCTTTATTAATACTAGCTTGTTCAATAGCTGAGTCCCATCTTTGATCAACATATGCATCTAAGAAAGTATTATGCTCAATAACATACTTATGACTATCTATAATAGTATAAATTTTAATACCTTCTGTCTTACCTTTAACAGCTATCTTATCTAACTCAACAAAGTTAAATTTATCCTCAATACCTTTTTTAGTTTGCTCTCCGAGTAATAATCCTACCTTGTACCCTTTTGTTTGACTTTCTAGTCTAGCAGATAAGTTAACAGCATCACCTAAGCATGTGTAATCAAAGCGTTGATTTGAGCCCATATTACCTACTACAACGTCCCCTGTATTAACACCTATACCCATACGAAGCTCAATATCTTTCTCTTTTAATTCTATATTTAATTTATCGAGTAATACAAACATCTCTAGAGCGCAATTAATTGTATTAACTCTATGATCCTCATCATCAATTGGAGCATTCCAAAAAGCCATTAATGCATCACCAATAAACTTATCAACAGTACCGTTATTATCAATAACACAACCAGTCATTGGGGTTAAATACTTATTAATTAAATCTGTTAACTCCTGAGGGTTAGATTTAAACTGCTCACTTAATGTAGTAAAGTCTCTTAAATCACTAAACAATATTGATAGCTCTCTAGTATCTCCACCTAGCTGTAACTTACTTGGATTCTTTTGCAGCAACTTAACAATAGATGGGGCTAGATAATGTTCAAATTGATTCTTAATAAGCTTCTTTGTTTTATTTTCTTGAACAAATCTTATAAATGTAGCACCCGACCATGTAATAAAAATAGTAAATAAAGGCCATGTAAAATCATATAACTCTCCTTGATTAAACATACTATTACCTATCTTAGGTAAGAATACTACACTAATCAAACAAAAAGCTAAACTAGCAAGATACGGTAACCATAAAGCACCTATTATAATAATAGAGCAAATACTAGCTGTAATTATTAGTTCATGCATAAAGAACTCTTGTTTACGTTCTAATCTATTTTCATCAATTAGCATTTGTAAATTAGTGGCATGTACTATATGAGCATAATCAGCTCCTAAATTAGTTGGTACTATATTTGTAAGACCTTCTGCTGTTGGTGATATAATAACTATTTTATCTTGAATAGCACTCCAATCATCACTATTAAAAGATACAGTTGGAAATTTATATTTGTAATTTAACCATATACGAGCATTGGTATCTGTCTCTATAGGATCGAATCCATAAACTCTTACTGACTCTACACCCACTTCATCTGCTTTAACTTGATAAGAATCTTTACCACCAAACAGTCTCAATGCTTCTAAAGATAGAGTGCTATAGTAATTATCTTGAACTTGTACTATTAGTGGCATACGCCTTACTACACCATCCAGTTCCGGTGTAGTGGTCATCATACCAACACCGGCAGCTACTTCTCCTAACTCTTTAACTGGTCCAATCGCTTCTGGATAATCATATATAAAGTCTTTTGGATCTTCACCTATAACTACAACTCCTCTTGGTACAGGTTCACCTTTACCTTTTACAGAAGCTGATTGCCCCATTATAACTGGCACCTGGCTCATTACATCAGCTAGATAATCATCATGACCCATTCTATCTTTCTCTGCAAATAGTATAGGTAGTATAACTAATGCAGCTCCATTATCATAAGCTTTAACTATACTATCAGCTATAATATCTCTAGGCCATGGCCACTGACCATTAGTCTCTAAACTCGCTTCATCAATTTCTATAATTGCTATTTCTTCAGCTTCAACTTTCTCTTGATTCCTTTGATAATAATCAAATGATTTTAATCTTGCAGTCTCTACAAAGTAAGGATCTATTACCCTTACACCTATTAAAAATGTAGTTATTAACAGACATATAAAGTAATTTTTTTTGTTAAAGCTCATTGTTCGATATTGAATATAACACCACTACCATTATTAAGAGAGAAGGTTTGAAATATACCATTGTTGAGGTAATTTATAGTTGCATCAGAAGTAGCATCTATATTTAGCGAAGTAACATTACCTTGCTCTGTAGTTTTCTTAAAAAGTACTTTACTCATATCATATGGATTAGTTTGAAATAACTCAACAACTTCTATAACAGGCTTTGAATTAGTTTCAGATTCTTCTTTTTTATTTTCTTTAGGTTCGTTATTATTATTATTATCTCTTGGATCTTCCTTAACTTTTGGCTTATCATCTTGTGGAGCCTGCCTCGCTTCTTTTTTAGGAGGTGTTGGTGGTTTAAAATTATTTTCAACTCGAGTAACCTCAAATGCTTGATTCAATACAACAACACCACTAGAGTTAGATACTGCTATAGATCCTGTATAAGCATTACCATTTGCATCTATAGATGGTAATAACTGGAATGTGGTTTTACCGGTAGGTTCAACTGTCATAGTAAAGTCTGTACCTCTGACAGAAACACTAGCAGTTGGAGAAGTTATCTTTACATCCTTTCTGTTGTTTTTAGCTATCTTACCTGACGTATATCTCAGAGTACCTAACCGACCCTTTAGAGAAACTTTACCTACATTTTTATTACTATCGTAAACATATTCATCTACCACAAGCTTAGAATACTTCGATAGTGATACTTTTGTATCATCTTCAAATAGTATGTTTACTGTACCATTTAAAGTCTCTATCTCGTCATACATTTTGACCGGAGTATCAACCCCGGTCAAAATCTTAACATCTTTGCGCTGGATTTGCGCTGGTTGTGTTTGTCTTACAACTTTACCAGCACCATATAAATTAGTTACCAGTAACAGCAGAAGGATTGGTATATGTCGCTGCAGTGCCATCTGTTTGTGTAATAGTGTAGTTGTTATCACTACCAAGAACTTGGAGATCTAATGTATGAGCTTCTGTACCAATTTGATAAATATCAACTTTGTTTGAACTTCCAAAAAGCTCAACTGTTTGTGCATGTCCAACTCCACCTGTTTGTCCTTGCTGGTATGAATTAACTACATTAAGATCACCAATTAGAGACCAAAGATTAACTGCAGCATCTGTATCTACCATACTAAAGGTAACATCGTTTGTATTACCTTCAATAGTTACATCTATATCAGAGTTATTAGTAGTATTAGCTACATCAGCAGCAACATCAGCTTTAACAAGTAATGTATTTGTATTACCAGTAATTTCAAAGGTAGTATCATTAGAATCACCTTCAACATTTGAATCTACTTCGTTGGTGTTACCAGTAATAAGAAGTTCAGTTGTTGTACTGTTACCCTCTTCTTGGATTAAAATATCGTTACCTGTACCAGTAGTTATAGAGGTAAATGTTTTAGAGTTACCAGTTAGCCCTGCTCTATCATTAACTGCACCAAACTTGTTAGTTGATCCATCTTGCTTAATAGTGAAAGTACCTGACCCGCCTGACTGGTCAAGATAAATCTCATTATTAGCCTGTATTGTACCTGTTGCTATAAACAGTGCTAAAATTACTCGCTTCATACTAGTATTTATAAAGAAACTCTTCTATTTCTTAAATTTCCAGTAGTCTTTTTTCTCCCCTTTGTGGATTAAATCTATTAGAGCTTTATCAATAGCTGATCGAACTGCTTTAGAAACTAACTCATTTTTTGCTAAACCAATTTCAGCTTCTGCTGGTATGGTATCTAGATCTACAAACCTAAACATTGTAGCATTAGTTGATGTAGATATTACTGTTTTAGTAGCTGTAGTTGTAACTAAAACTTCTCCTGTTGAAGTACTAACAAATCTTAATGATACAGTTACAGTATCTTGTCTATACTCTTCTGAACCACCTATTCCTAAGTAACTAGCTCCAACCCCTCCAGATATATTATTAGTCTCATAATCTAATATACCACCAAATGCAAGTATACCTGCATAACGTAGAGGATCTAATGGTATAGGTTTTTCGTCAAATGAATTACGACTTTGTGTAACTAGAGCTCTCTCTCTTAAAACCGACTCCGACTCTGCTCTTTCCAATACTTTAAACCAACCAGACTCCATTAGAGACTCCATTAACCAAGCTTCACCACCTTGAGTTACTACAGAAGAAAAACTTGCGACTGTATCTGAACTCTTACGCTTACCAGTTAAATCCTTAAAGTTATTGACACCTATATAAACAAGCTCACCATCTATCTCCGGTAGGTTGTTTAACTCTTTTTTAAGTGGTGTCTTAGAAACTGCTGGTTTAGTAAATTCAGGTTTATTAATAGTCCTTGATGTTACTAGAGAGCAGCTCGTAAGTAGGCTAATCACCAGTGCCAGTATTAGTAGTTTCATCGGTTTCGTTTGCAGCAGCATCAGGTAGTGATAAAGATCCAACTGGGATTGTAATAGTTGTAACATCACCATCTACATCATACACTGTTAAGGTAATAGTATCTCCTAGCTTGCCCCATATAACAGTACTTCCATCTAAAGTAAAAGTACCAGATTCAACTCCTGTTTCAGCAAACAACTGCTCTGTAACTTGTTTAGAAAGTTCTGAATATATTCGAGTTTGTAAATTAGAAAGGAAAGCATTAATAGGCTTTCTATCTTCTAAAATTTGAGCCTGTAGTTCTAAAGCTTTAAGCTCATCACGCATAGACTTTTTGCGAGAGTATCTCATATTCTCTAAGTTAATCATATGCGCACTGTATCCAGCGCCGTTAAATGTAGGAGATTTAAATCTAAATTTAAGCTCATCAGCAGCAGCTGAAGTTATCAAAAGTGTGATAAGTAAGGCTTTCATATACTTATTTACTTTCTGGGTCGTGATTACGAACCTTTTCTTCAGTAATAAGATTTATCTTCATAGTTAATCTTATCATATCGTTATCTAGCATACGAACCTTATCGATTAAAGCAATTAGCTTACCAGTAGTTTCCTCAATAACAGGCTTAATTTCTGTAGTTACCCATTTCCATATATAGTAAACAAAGTACCCCAAACCACATGCAGCCACGACTGGGAAGCCGTACTTGCTAATCATATCTATTATTGAGTCCATTAGTCTTTTCTTGAGTCTTCTTTTCCATCAGCCGCAGCTAATCTTTCTAAATTTGGTTTTCTGTTAAAAGCAACAGAAACCATAGCATCAATCTTTACTATATCATTGTTCATAGTATCAATCCTATTAGTTAATCCATTTATTAAGTTGTTTAGTCCCTTTATTGAACCTGTAAGTTCATTTAATATAAATTTAAGGATAATAAAAATAAAGAAACCTGCTGTAAGAGCCCCTGCAATAGGAAACCCAACCTTTTCAGCAATCTCTAAAAATTCATTCATTTTAAATATTTAGTGGATAATGGCCTCTTCCACTATATAATAATAGAGACATGGCACAGTTACTACTACATCTGATAGGAGATTATCTTCTTCAGTCAGGCTGGATGGCTGCAAACAAAGCAAAAAGTCATTTTGCGGCTTTTGTGCATGCACTTGTATACTCTTTACCCTTTATACTCATATGTCCTTCACTAAATGCATGGTTAGTTATTTTTGTAACTCACTTTTTTATTGATAGGTATAGTTTAGCTAAGCGTGTTGCTATAGTTAAAAACTATCTAGCACCTCGTAAACATTGGCCTAAAAACGGTGATCTATCTGATTTTGGGTATCATAAATGTACCCCAGAGTTTCTTGCAATGTGGTTGTTAATTATAACTGATAACACTCTACATTTGCTAATTAATTTTGTAGCTCTTAAGTATTTGTAGTGATTTAAAAAGGAACTATACTATAATACACATATGGGTAAATTACTTCGATTAGATAACAAGTGGTTAGAAACATACGATAAACTCCAAAATGTTATATGTGGTGAGGATGTAGAAGAAATTGAAAGACTTAATAAAGAGCTTGATAAGATTGAAGCTGCAATCACAAGATATATTAAGCAGATGGATCGTGAAGAGTTAGAACAGTAGATATATGAAACATGAAAATAGATGGGTTGCTTTATTCTCTCAAACAGGTAGTGAGATTGTAGAGATTAGTGAGAGGCTTAATAAATGGCCTGATGCAATAATTACAAATACCTCTAATTATAATAAAATTCATCCACGTATTCAGAAGAGAGGTTTTATTAAAATTAATCAGACACAAGCAAAGACTTTAAATATATTGCATAGATATGCTCAATATAATGATTTGATTACGCTTAATGGATGGCTTAAAATAGTACCTGCTGATAAATGTGAGCAATATAATATAGTTAATGGTCATCCAGGACTTATTACAAGATATCCAGAACTTAAAGGTTTTGATCCTCAGAAGAGGTTCTGGGCTGATAGATCTAAGTATGATTATTACGGTTCTATTGTTCATGAAGTAACAGCAGAAGTTGATGAAGGTAAAATACTTTCACTTTCTGAGAAGGTTGTTGATGGTACAGAGCAGGAACCATTTAATATTCTTAAAGCAACTTCACTAGATGCTTGGCTTGACTTCTTTAAACACCAAGATATAATTAAAGTCTAATGTATCTATACAGATTAGTTTATATACTTGCTACTAAAAATGGTGGTGGTTGGGAACAACTTGATGATGGTTCTGCTGCTGGGGAATTTAAAAACAGAGCTGCAGCTAAGGATTTTGTTGATAGTCATAAAGATAACTGGGATGAAGATGTTTACATACTCCGTAAAGAAGTATCTCATTTCTATGATCAAAAGATATTTGATATTAATAAGAAGTAGTATATAATATAAGTATGATAATATCATTTACTGGAGCTCAAAGTACAGGTAAGACTACTTTGCTTAACTTAATTAGAGATAAAAACTATGAGTTTAATTATGTAGATGAGGTAACTCGTCGTATTAAACGTGAGTATAATTTACCTATCAATGAGGGTGGTGGTGATATAACTCAGTCAATGATTATGGCTGATCATATTGCTAATGTATATAGGAAGGGTGATCATGATGTTACTGTTTTAGATAGGTGTGCTGTTGATGGGGTTGTATATACTCAATGGTTGTATAATAATGGGCAAGTTAAAAAAGCTACTTTAGAGCATGCAAAGCTTATGTTTAATATGCTTGTAAGTAGTTATGATGCTATCTTTATTACTAGTCCTATTGATGTTGAACTAGAGGATGATGGTGAGAGATCTACTAATGTAGAGTTTAGAGAAGACATTCAGAGCTTGTTTGATATGTATATTGGTCATCTAATGGTTGATAATAAGGATGAGAATGTTTTTGTTGTAGCAGGTACTGTTGAAGAGCGAATGAATTATATTCAGAAAGTACTTGCAAAGAAAGGATTAGACATTAAAATATAATAGAATTATGGCATTACAAGACCTCGATAATAGTAATATCAGCAAGCACCTTGGGCAGTCTTCACAGTATAAGGCTACCTATGATCCTGAGCTTCTGGTGCAAGAACCTCGTCAATCTAACCGAACTCATCTTGGTATTCAGGATGATGATCTACCATTTGAAGGTGGTGATACTTGGAACGCTTATGAAGTAAGTGGTTTAACTCATAAGGGATTACCAGTAGCAGGTGTAGGTAAGATCTACATTCCTTGTAACTCTCTATATATTGTAGAGTCTAAGTCACTTAAGTTGTATTTTAACTCTTTCAATATGAGTAAGCTTGGTGATACTGCTGAAGAAGTTCGTGAGGAGATCCAACGTAGAGCTCAAGTAGATCTTTCAAAGTTACTTGGAGTAAATGTCGAAGTAAAAATCTTCTCTAATAAAGAGATGCTTAATGATCTTACTTCACCTAAAGAAGAGTGGGATCATGAGCGGTATATTACTATCGAAGATGAGTATCCTGTTGAAGATATGGTGTTTGATACTTATCAAGAGACTCCAGAATTAATTAAAGTTGTTAAGAATGAAGCTGGTACTGTTAGATATCATTCAGCTCTACTTAAAAGTAACTGTCGTGTAACCTCGCAGCCAGATTGGGGTGATGTATATATTACCCTTGAAGGTGAGCATGCTCCTGATCCTGTATCACTTCTTGAGTATCTCGTTTCATTTCGAGATGAATGTCATTTCCATGAAGAGATCTGTGAAGCATTATATAAACGTTTACTTGATATCTGTAAGCCAGATGAGCTTGTAGTACGTTGCTTGTATGCTCGACGTGGTGGTATTGATATTAATCCTGAACGCTATAAGCCAGGTTCAAAGAAGCATCATACGTTGCATGATGTAACTACTGCTTTTATTAAGACGCCTAAACAATAAATAGATTTATGAAAACGAAAAAAGCTCTATTGAGCATTATTGCAGGGATTGCTGCACTTACTCTAAATGTAAGTGCTGCTGATCATCATGATGAGAAGAAAGGTAAGAAAAAGCCAGCCGCAGAAAAATCTGGTGGCAAGCGTAAGCTTCCTCCTCATATGGCCAAGTTCGATAAGAATAAAGATGGTAAACTATGTGATGCAGAGAAAGCGACAGCCAAAGCGGCTTGGGTCAAGCGATTCGATAAGGATGGTAATGGCAAAGTTGAAGGTAAGGAGCTAGCTGCAGCTAAGAAAGCCATGGCAGAGCGTCGTAAGAATGCTCAAAAACAACGAGGAAAGGGTAAGCTTCCTAAAGGAGCTAAAGGTAAAGTAAGGCCTGAAAAAAAGAAGTAAAACATAACTAATAAATAACTGAGAAAGCCCATATAATTATATGGGCTTTTTCTATGTACATGACTAAATAAACGTAGATGATAAAACTGTTTAGCGAAAAGGTAAATGCTACCTTGACTAACTCGGACCATAACATCTTACAAGTTGAAAGCTATGAAGAAGCTTTCTTCGATGTATATGAATTCGAGCTTAACGGACAACAATATATCAGAGAGTCAATCGGCAAAGTCGGTGACAATCCGGTTATTAGTGTGCCTATAGTTGAGAATGGCAAAGAATATGAATTGCCGTTTGTTCTCAAGCAAGGACCACAGAAGGTTTCCTTTAAGAGGGAAAACCAGACTCTTGTTGAGAAGGTTATTGTGCAGCCTAAGATTGAGGAGGTTGAACAAGCAATTAAGGAAAATACCGAGATTGGTAAAGCAGTTAACATTAATTACTCAGTACCTAAAGAAGAGCTATTTGCTGACTTCAAGAAGGAACGTGAAGCAAGTCTTAAAGATCTTCGTGCTCAAAATGCTAAGACGTTAGCTGAGGTTGAACGATTACGTGATAGTATTCTTACAGAGAATAGGTCTGATGTATTTAAGTTAAGAACAATTGAGCAAGAAAAGCTTGATAATTATATTGCAGATAAGCTTTCAGATATATCAAGAACAAATGAGATTCTTGCAGAGAAAATTGAAAGGGATGTTGATCTTACATTAGAAGCTAGTTATTCTGATGTTGTTAATAAGATTATTGAGGCTAGAAATGAGCTTAAACAGCGTAGAATAGAGAATGTTAAGCTTGTTGGTGAGATAACAACATTAGAGAAGGCTCATATTGAGCTTCAAGATACAGTTAGCAGTAACCAAAGTAGTATAGAAAAATCTGAGAAAGCTGTTAATAAAGCACTTAGTAGACTAGGTCAAACTAATAAGAGTCTTGAGGAAAGTAAGAAAGAATTTGACTCTATTAAACATGCTCTTTTTGAGAGTATTGAAAATGCAGGTAAAAAAGTTGAAGAGGTTTATGCTGAAAAAGCAAATGAGGTTGGACGTTCTGCATTTGCAAATGTTCGTAAGTCAGAGATTATTGCTGCTGTTAAGGATAGTAAAGCTCAAATCTTAACTGAGCTCAAAAATACAAAGGATCTAAAGAAACAAGTTGATCAGCTTATTCAAGAGGGTATTGATGATGCACAGTATGATCCAGAAAAGGGTAATAAAGAATTTCAAAAAGAGATAAGAAAAAACATTTCAAAGCAGTTTAGCAATGAAATGATGAACATCAAGCGCATGATTGAATACAGCGCTGGTGGTGGTACTAATGCTGTTCAATATGCCAAGGGTGGTACAATGAATGGTGATCTTAACGTTACTGGTAATATTCTTTCTGGTGGTGTTAACTTGTATGACATTTTTGGTGCACCTGGAGGTGGTGCAGTTGGGCAGATAGTAGCAGGAACTAACATTACTATTAGCCCTGAAGGAGGGACAGGAATTGTAACAATTAATGCCACTGGTGGAGGTGGTGGAGGTGGTTCTGATGTAAGTGGTCTTTCAGGTAGTTGGCAGAGTACATACACTACAATGACTGCTCTGAGTAGTGGTTGGCAGGATACGTACACGAGAGTTGATACTAATGCTGCTGATTGGCAGAGTACGTATACAACAATGACTGCAGCTAGCGGTGATTGGCAAGGAACATATAGCACAATGGTGGCTAACTCAGCTAACTGGGATACAGCTTATACAGCAATTGCTGCTAAAGAAGGTACTTGGGATACAGCAGCTTCTACAGTAACAGCTAAAGAAGATAATTGGGATGGTACATATTCAACAGTTCAAGCTAACTCAGCTTCATGGGCTGCAGATGGTACAGGATCTGATGTTAGTACTATTTCTGCTAATTGGCAAGGAACATATAGTACAGTAGAATCTAACTCTGCTAATTGGCAAGGAACATATAGTACAGTAGAATCTAACTCTGCTAATTGGCAAGGAACATATAGTACCATGGATGCTAATTCAGCTAATTGGGATGGTACTTACTCAACTGTTCAATCTAATTCAGCTTCTTGGGGTGGTACATATGATTCAAGCCTTGCAAGTAACATTGCAATGACAGAAGATGTTGGTGGTTTAGCAACTGGTACAACTGTTGCATCACTAACTGGTTCAACATTTAGTGCACTGTTTGATACCATGTTATTTCCAACAGTTGATCCTGTTGTAGGATCTAATAATAGTTATAGTCTTGGTGATAATGTTTCTAATCTTCAAACAATCGGAGCTGTAATTAATATTACATTAAACTCATCTGCAAGTCTTGGTACACTTAGTTTGAATGGAGCTACTCAAGGTGCTTATGCAGGTGATGTATCTGCTGTTACTATTACAGGTCCAGGTGGTCCTTATACCCCATCAACCGGGCCAGGTGGTACTGATATTGCAAATGCTTCTGTTACAAACCATACAGTAACTGAAGGTTCTAATTCATGGAGTGGTACTGCTACTTTTGGTCAAGGTCCAATGCCTTTAGATTCAGCTGGTAATAACTTCCCAGGTATTAGATTTGCAGGAGGTACAAAAGCCAATTCAACATCATTTGAAGGTGTTTATCCTATTAGATTAGGTGCTTCTACTGGTTCAGGAGACTTTACAAGTAGAAGTCTTACATCTCACAGTTCTAACAATATTGAATGCTCACAGGATTATTCAGAGACAGTTTCAATAAGACATAGAATAGCAATACCAGATGATATGATAGATTCACAAACTGTTGGATGGCAACAATATAACGCTCTTACAGAAAGTTATTCAGATATTGCTGCTTCTAACTTTACTGTGAGTTCTATATCAGTAACTATTGAAGGTAATTCGGTTGGTTATAAATTATATACAAAGACGGGAGCCCCAGGAGGAGGGGATGTTTCGGGTAACCCATTATACAGAATTAAATTTAGCTAAACTAAGATCATGGCAAGAACAACAGGAACATTTACATTTCCCTCCAACTTTGAGGTAACTAAAGCTGCACCGCTAGATGCGAGAGCATCAACACCTCTTAAGTCAGAACTTACAGATGGATCGCTACCATTCCCATACTTAGGAATGCTTGTAGCTGTTACAGAAGATTCTACTTCTAATACTGGTTTATACTTACTCTCAGCTGCTGATGCTACTAATGCTAATAGCTGGATTAAAGTTGATAGCAGCGGTGGTGGTGGTAGTGGTAATGGTACCGTAAGTGGTACTGGTACTGCAAATACAATCCCAATGTGGGCTAATGGTTACGATCTTACTGATAGTAAGTTAGCACAGACCACTAAAGGTATTATATTAAGCGGTGGTCTTAATACAGAGTATATTGCTCTCTCTACTGATACTGGTACTTTTAATCTTAGTGCTAATAGCAATGGATTTATTGTAGGTGGTAATTCAACTATTCAAGGTAACCTCTCTGTCCTAGGAGATTTAGTATATATAGACACTACAGTATCTGTTACATCTGCTCTCTCAGTTGTAAATCATGGAACTGGTCCAGCAATTTATGCTAAGCAAGCAGGTACAGATCAACCTATTGCAAAGTTTGTTGATGCAGAAGGTGGTACTGTAACTATTGGCGATGGTGGTGCAGTTGCTGCTGATACACTTAGTGCTACTGGTAATATTGTAGGTAAGAGATATCTTTCTGCTGGTAATGATTTCTCCCAGCTTTTTAGTAATTGTCAAGGAACTATTACTACAGGAGGTGCTTTACTCTCTAGTGATGCTACAACCATTGGTGTTGATAGTGGTGCCCTTCAATATCTTAACCAAAGTGCTTGTCTCGGTATCGATTGTCAAGGAACTATTACAGGTGTTACAGCTAACAATACTCTTACTGCTGATGTAGTTAGTAATACAATAAGAGTTGGTGTTGATGCTGGGTGTGTTACAAAATGGGATAATGCTGCAGTGGGTGATATTAGTGCTATTACAACAAGCTCACTTCTCTCTGGTGGTGGTACAAGTGGTTCAGTAGAAGTTGGTATTGATAGTGGTGCCCTTCAATATCTTAACCAAAGTGCTTGTCTCGGTATCGATTGTCAAGGTACATTAACTTCTCTCAGCGCAGGTGATGGTTTGCTTGATAATGGTACAGCTACTGACCCTAACATTGCAGTTGATTCTACTGTTATTAGAACAACAGGTGACCAGACTATTGGTGGTTCAAAGACATTTACAGCTCTTGCTGCATTTAACCAAGGCTTAACATCTGCTGTTGGTGGTGTTGATACAATAGGTTTAAGTGCTACTTCTGCTAACAGTGGTATTCTTTCTGCTGGTAAAGATCTTAATGAGATCTTCCAAACTATAGGTTCTGATGCTAGAGGAAAAGTTTTAAGTGATGGTATAGGTATTCAAGACTTTACTTATGAAGGTCTTTCTGCTCAATCAGTAGCAGTTTCACAGAGTATACTATCTGGCGGAACTAGTCACGCACAAGGTACTCTTACATTGAGTGGTGCTGGTGGTGCTGGTTATAACACAACAGTTGATTTAGGACTTCAGAGAGGTGATTCACCTACATTTAATGGATTATCTGCTCTTAGTATTGCTGGTGATTCGGTTATTACTACCACGTTAAGTTCAACTGGTAGTGTATTAGGAGAGGCGGCTAAATTTACTTCTTTAAGCTCTACTGGTAATATAGCAACTACAGGTAATATTGTTTCTGCTGGAGTCAATATTGATCAACTCTTTGGATCAGGTGGTGGTGGTGGTTCTGTTGATAGAATAGTAGCTGGTAATAACGTTACTATAAGCCCTACTGGTGGAACTGGTACTGTAACTATTAGTGCACAAGCAGAAATTGGTGGAGATATAGCTGGTACATCCTTAAGTTCATCAGGTGGTGTATCAGGAGAGCTTGGTATATTTACTACATTAAGCTCAACAGGACGTGTAGATGGTACAAACATTGCTACTGTAGAGAATAAGGTAGAAGGTCTTTACAGCTATCTTATCAATAACTTTGATACTAATCAGATTACAACTGCTACATCTCTTACAGACTTTGTTGATAACTTTCCAAAGACTGGTTTAGATCCAGGTGATGTTGTTACATTATCTGCTATTAATACAGCATATATTCTCGGTGATAATGATGGATCAACCAATTCAGACTGGTTAGAGGTTAATCTTAAGCCTAACTTCTTATTCTATAGAGGTAATATGTCTGACTATGCTACACTTGATTGTGTTGCTCTATCAGCAGCTAAGAGTTCAAAGTATATTATTCAAGTTGAAGATAACTCAGATGGTGCTGTATTCTATGGTGAGATTAACGTTGTATCTGATGGTACGATTGCAGTTGCTACTGAATATTCCCTCAACCATACTACAGTATTCCCATTCGTTGAGTTTGGTGCTGAAGTGATTGGTGGTAGAGTTTGTCTATCAGCTGTTGCTTTAGAGAGTAAAGATATGACCAACTTTATCTTTAAAGGGAACCGTAGTAACTTATTTGGATAAAGTTAGCAAACAGTTACAAATATAAGCCTTGAGGCTATAAATAATTGTATGGCCTTAAATTCAGACTTCAAAGTCAAAGACTCACTTTATGTTGGTAGTAGTGCTTGTTTCGTAACACAAACAGACTCACCTGTTATCCTTTCCGCTGGTTCATCCCTATTTGATATATTCCTACAAGAAGGAGAAGTATCTGCAAGTTGCGCACTTACAAGCGGGCTTGGTGTTGATTCTTTTACTTTTGATGGTACTGCTGATGCATCAGTTGCTGTTGATGGCAGTGTAATTGATGGTATTGCAGAAGGTACAGGTCAAGGTCAAATAGCTGTAACCAATCTAGATAATACGACCACTCAAGTTAACGTCCATGATATGGGTGTTGGTGACTCTCCAGTATTCGGTAATCTTACAGTAACAGGTTTAAGTGCTACTGCTGCTAATAGTGGTATTCTTTCTGCTGGTAGAGATCTTAATGAGATATTTGTTACTTCAGCTCAAGCCGGTTCAGTATGTAGTGTTACAGCTGGTAATGGTACGGTTACAATTGGTGGTAGTTCTGCTAACCCAACTGTAAGGGTTGCTGATACTTGTGTTACAGCTATAAGTGGTGCATATTGCGACTCCTGCAGTTCTACACAAGGTAATATTGGATTTACACGACTTAATGGTGGTACTGATTCCCTTGATATTGGTCTATGTGCCGGTGATAGTCCAACATTCGCTGGGTTGAATTCAACAAGTGGGTTAAGTGCAACAGGTAATATTACAGTTGGTGGTACTGTAGATGGTGTGGATATCGCAGCTAGAGATGCAGTGCTTACCTCAACTACTACAACAGCAACTAATGCATGTACAATTGCTGGTAATGCACTACCAAAAGCGGGTGGAGCAATGAGTGGTGCTATAACAACTACTAGTACCTTTGATGGTCGTGATGTTGCTTGTGATGGTGTAACAACTGATACTCTCCAAAGCTTATCTGCTGCTAATGTTACTAATGTTACTGCTTCTGCTACACAGG
>Ga0209657_1000327_pt1 | contig 32741 bp, 22 predicted proteins | sample SaaInlV_100m_DNA_FD_184650 | JGI IMG/M metagenome (GOLD analysis project Ga0209657, IMG submission 184650) | Marine microbial communities from expanding oxygen minimum zones in the Saanich Inlet - SI037_S3LV_100m_DNA (SPAdes) (version 2) | ecosystem: Environmental > Aquatic > Marine > Intertidal... | reverse complement strand
ATTATGTTTTTCATTTCCAGAAGGAGTATATAGATTTACCGTTTTTACGAATTACTTTTAGTGCTTGATTTCTATTTTCTTCAATGGAAACGTAGCTGACATGCACCCAATCAGGGTTTTTGTCGTCGCCAAACTCCCATATAATTTGGTCATAATCCAAATTGTCATGTATGTAATGAAACATATCAGCGTTCGTAGCTGAGCCATAGGTGTCATCAATGTCAATCGCCTGTCCTTTGCAGTGCTGAGACGTCTTGCTTCCTCCGATTCTACGGTTTAGCTCCTCCGAACGAAACGAACTGCCTACGAAAATAGGACCGTTAACGTGCTCCCTAAGGGGCTCAAAAACATTCTCGGCTAGGATTATCAAGTTCTGTAGCTGCACGTCGTCTGGGACGTTCTTAATGCCGTTCTTGATAGCCGTATTGGACTTTGTAACCTCCTTGAGGCTTAAGTGCTTGCTTATATTCATTTTTTCTTGCTATACATTTGAAACCATTTTGAGACTGTATACCCGATTGTCACGGATAGTAGAATAATCTTCAGCCCGACCTCAATGCCACTGAAAGAGACGGCTAATGCGCTTGTATTGATTGCGTAAAGTTTAATAGTTTCTAGTGATTTCATTTCCTTGCTTCCATATAAGCGGTTATTTCCTCTGGGCTAAGTTTATCGAGTTCCTCCATAGTGAGCGCTCCATCTAATAATCTCTTATTTCGAATGTCTCGCTTGCCTCCACTCTTTCGTTCCTTAGCGTCAGCGCCCGCTTCCCCAACACCAAGTTGCCACTCAGACCAGCCAAGAGTTAAGCCGATATCTTGCCACGCTTCGTTTTGTCCGTTAAGAACACTTTCCATGTGGTGCACTTTATCTAGAATCCTTTTTGCTGGTACATTCATTGTACCCTCTATCATCCACGCGGCCTGCTCTACCTCAGGGGAGTGCAGCGACCACGGATCTATACCAAACTCATCTTCCCGGTATTTACTTACGTTCATACCGTTTAGAGTTTTTCTAGCCATAGAATTAACTCCTGGCGACACACCTAGGGCTTGGATTATTACTTTCTCATTCTTACCCATGAATCCCTTTTCTTTTTCGATAGCGTGCACCTTAGCCACTCGAATAGCGATATCTATTAAAGCACCGTAAGCACCAAGACCGCGCAGGGTCGACCCGATCATTCCCTCAAGCACTGTGCGGCCTTCAACCTCAAGCATCCACTCATCCTCATCGTCGAAGAAGCTCACCCATAGAGCTTGCTGCATCATTGTAAATAAAGCATTCTGCAATATCCCGTAATATATAATTTTGGATACGTTGGAAGCGTCGTTACCCCTATTGTTGATTATATCCTTAGCAGCCTTGATTTGTATTCTAGCGTATTGCCCCGGTGTATTACCAAACTGCAAAATGAATCTACCCATAGTAGATGCCTGCTGCTGGCTAACCATCCTTGGGTCTGAAGACTGCTGCGACGTGATTGTTGCTTGTCTGAAATCTTCGAAAGCTAGTTTCTCAGCCTCGGCTAGATCCATACCTGAATCCAAATAAGTGTTGATCCTATTTCTATAGAAACCTGCCCCACCTAATATTATAGCGGTGGCATCCATCAGCCTAGTCGGCAGGAAGCCTTTATTCAGCAATAATTTAAGTGCTTTAGAAAATATGTTAGTAGCCTCCTTTTCTGCTTGTACGATATCCTCCTCATTCACATCAATTCGCATACCCTCCATTCGGTCGCGTAGAAAAGGGGATCGCATGATGGTGCGCATGTCCGCAGCATACTGGGGTATGTTGATTAAACGCATTATAGCGTTGAAGGGGTTATTATCTGTTGTATTAATAAAGTTAAGCGTAGACAAAAGCTGTAAGACAGACGACCGCACGTTAAGAAACATAATAGCACCAACTGAGTTGCTAATCCACGCTTGCATAGTTTTAGAGGCCTTATCATTTTCTGCGCTAATTCTGTTTCGCCCTGAGCGCATTCGCTCTAAGCTATTCTCCAAAGCTCGGCGGTAATTAAGGCCAAACAAAGCTTCTAACTTATTTAGATTGTCCTCAGAGAAAATCTCTTTAGCGTTTTCTGACCAAGCCTCCAGCTCCTTTGTTCTTAAGTCCCCGTTAATACCACCGATGAGATCATGATTAACTGAACCATAAGCCCATCGTTTAGTGGGTGCTGCGTATGCGATTGGCCCTGCTATTTCGGATACAGCGTCGGCGTAGGCTTTAAGCTGTGGATTAGAATTAACGTGGGCGACAGCTTTTTCCGAGTACCCCTTTTTGATAACACCACCTGTATCTAATTTGCGTTGATTCCAGATGTACATACGCACCGCATCCTCTCCAGAGAAATTATCAAATGCCTCCCCTTTGAGCTGACTTTTGAGTTCAGCCGATTTAGGCATTGTCCGAAGTCTCTCACGCTTTTGGATTCTTGCTAGGGAAACATTATCAACAGCCTTATCATAAGGCACAACGAGCTGGTCAAGCAACCATTGCAAGTCCTCAGCCCCTTCTTTGCCTTTGCCTACCATTTTGTATAACAACCCAACGTGGTCTTCCGCCGCGGAGATCATAATGCCTTGATTCGAAAGATGCCTACTTGCTATTTTACCACGCTTTATAGCCTCAGTAGGGGTTATAATTAATCCTTCAGGCATAGATGTAGTAGCCTCTAGAATAGCGTTTAAGCGCGCATTTACGTTTAGACTGTTAGCGGCCCTCACTGTTTCTGCGGTACGCACGACAATAGCCTTGCCTTTCTGCTTGCTAATCACATCGGACGCTTTTGCTGCACGTACTGGCATACCGTCTTCACCCATTGCGCTATTAGTTTTGTCTACCAATTTTGCCCCGGTTTTGTCCATGTAGGCTGCGATCTTTTTGTTTATCACAGTAGCGGTCGCGTTATTTATAGCCTCAAGCAAAGCCTTCTTAGCAACCCCTTCATCAGGGGTAATATCTTTATCCACGTACATGGCCATAATACCGCCCATGTCCCACCACGGTAGATTGTGTTCTATCTTATTGTACTTTGGCCCATACTCTCCTTCGAGTAATACAGCGGTGGTTACTTCGTACATAGTACGACCCTCCCCCCTAGTATGGTCCCCAAACCCGCGTAGGATGGTGGCTTTCACATTATTTGGTAAGGAAGATAGCTTGCCGTCCCGCAGCATTTCTAAAATGCCTATAATCTTCTTCTTAGCCTCAGCACTGCTTTCTATATGAGCATCTATATTAGTTGCTGATACAGCTCCCTCTGCACTAGCAAGCCCGCTGGCTACCTCATTGGTTTTAACACTAAGTCGGGCGAACCCCCCTAATAACTCCGTAGTGATAGGCGCACCAGTTTTCTTATCGAATGTCTCTACAACTATAGAATGTCTTCCATTTTTGTTTTGGGGGTCCACAAGTCTAGGAACAATCATGAACTCCCCGCCAGCCTCGTTTATTTTATCCGCTAAAGGCTTAACTACCGCATCGAAAAAAGGTTTATTACCTGCGAAGGCTTTTTTGTCACCTCGAGCAGCGGCTGTTAAGGTAAACATATTTATAACCTCAACAAACCCTACGCCGTAATTATGGGGTGGAGTCGCTTTGGCCCAAGCCTCCCATGTAGCGAAAATATGATCTTTGTATTCCCCTTTCCACCGCGCTCCTTTAGCATTCAAAACCATCTCCGCACTGCGGGACCCCATAGCCTCCTCAGTTTTATTTTCTATGAACTTGCTGATGCCTATCTTTTTAACGTACTTAGCTAGCTCCACAGGTTCTCCGTTTATTTCAATCATCCCCTTGGATTTACTGATGGCTTTATCTAAACTGTCCCATTGCTTTTGGACCTCTGGGTACTCAGCCCTGTCCTTCAAGACCTGCTCTCTCGTAATTCCGCCCACCATTCGCTTATTGACGGCTTTTTGCAATTCATGCAACTGCTTATCAATGGCTTCAATACCAACCTTTATTTTGGCGGGGTATGTATATATCGGAGCGCGGTTGACCGGAAGGCCAAAGCGTAAATCAGGTGAGCGCTGCGCTTGGATACCAACCATAGCTGCAATCTGATCCTCCCGAATAGACTCTTGGTTAAGTTCAGACACCACGCTAAATGCGTTAAGAACTTTACCGGTTTCTTTTCCGTTAGCGTCTAATTCTGGTATGGCCGGGTTGCGCAATACTTCCATAGTTGCGTCAAGGCCCAGCTCTCTAGCTATTAGTCTAGCCATAGTCGTTTTACGAGCAGGCTTAGTGTTCTTGGCCATGCCCTTGCCTAGTCCCCAATCGGTCCAAGCCTCTAAAGTAGGAGAAACTCGCGTCCACTTTAATGGGCCAGCGCCGGTCTTATCCATAGGGATACCTGCGTCGTTAGCCTCAATAGTGTTCATCCTTTTTTGTTTGCCGCTCTCATCAAGCTCAGGCTTATAGAATAAGTCCATTTTGCCGTTAATGAGTGCGGATAGGGGCATGTGCTTATCAAAAAGCTCCAGGTTCTTTTTTACCCACAGTACGTACATGTCTCCAGTACCCATGTGGTTTTTAACCAACTTAAAAATAGCCTTACCATAGGCCTTCGATAAGTAATCAGCGAAAGCCCTCGGGTGTCCCTTGAGATTAGCTAGTACTTTTGGTGCGGTAGGTGAAATTAATGTTCCTCCCACGATTGATCGTACTTCCGCCATTTGGGAATCATCTAGTCCAAGCTTTCGTCGGATAATAGACGAGACCTTAGGCTTGCCATCTTTAGGGCCTTGACTTGCCTCAATACTTACCTCATCTGCTGCTAAGTCCTTGAGTTCTGTCACATCTTTGGTAAACTCCGTGCCTAATAATTTGCCAGCAATTTCATCAGCCCGGACTTCTAAGAATTTATTGATGTAGCCGGATAAAGGAACTTTAGAGGCCGGGTCATATTTCATAACCATACCGTACACGCCTCTATTGCTAGTCATAATCTCATCAACTATGATATCCTCTACTGCTTTGAATCCTGGGACTTTACGATACTTAGCGGCTTTTGTGATAGCCATACCCTGGTACTCCATAGCAATTTCGAAAGCCCCGTCAGTTCCTTTTTCTTCGTAGATTTTTTGGACTTTGCCGCTAATGTCAACACTCTTATTAGAGCGTGGGTTGGCTGGTCTTTGAGAGCCTGGTTTTGCTACTTTGAAATTATCACCGAAGGTTAAGCTCCCCGCATTAACTTTACTTACGAAATGTCCCACCTCGCCTTTTTCGAAGCGACTATTGTATTCTAGCAGAAATTCAAGCACGTCCGCTCCTGACTCTATAGAGCTAAGCTCTGAGCGGTTACCTATGAATTTACGCATAACATCCATCACTCGCGCACCAGCTGTCCTGTCCATCTCTAGGTTGTTCTCCCTGGCGAATGTAGAAAAATTAGTTAAGATTTCTTTTGCAATCAATCGTTCTAATTCTTCTTTAGACCGGGGGGTGGTGCCTTCCTCAATGGCGCGATTCTCTTCGGCTATATATGCAGCTCTTATAGCCTTGAATAGGCCCTTAGCCTTCTTAAAGCGCTTGCCTGCATATTTTTCTAGCTCATTGGCTACTTTAATTATATCAACGTCGTTGTTCTCTAAAGCAGTCTCTACAGACACATGGAATAGCTCGTGAGAAGCAACTGTGCCAGCGTTGGTAATAGATCTACCCTTGACAGTAACCATAGTGGGAACCCCTAATTCTTCGGATAAAGCAAGGCCGTTAGCTGAGGACCTCAGAGCATCTTCAGCTACGCCTTCTACCTTAGCTAGCGCTTCCTTTTTTGCGTCATCATCTAAATCTGATTCATTAATAGATTTAGTTAATGCTTCAACCATATCACCGGGATTATCTACATTTACGTAATTAATCTTAATGCCTTGCGCTTGCAGGCTTAGTAAGTTGTCTTGGACTCGCTTAGTATCTTCCTTGTAAGTGGCCCCATGTATGATACCATCCTTTGTTTCCTGTATCTCGTTTAGTTCGACAACTAATTTACGATATTCGTCTTTTAGCATGTCACCTTCAAGCCCGCTCTCCGTGAGCCCCTCTATTTTTTTACGGATATTAAAGGCTGTTTGACCGAGATGCATTAGCGTCCGCTTGTCCCCATCATTGATGTCCTTCAAGCGATCATACATAACCCCCATTAAGGTTATGTTACTGCTCGATAGTTCGAGCTGTTTGTCAGCTAGGGCATTGAGTTCCTTTTTGTTTTTATCTGAAATCTTACCATTTTCATCCTTTGGGCGGGCCTCGATTTCCACTATCATGTCTTGCAACTTGAGCATTTCCTTGGAATTACGGTTGGCTTGAAGTTGTTCCGTAGATAAGCTAAAGGACGCGGCCATATCAGTAGCGAGTCCTACTCCACCAAACCCTAGCCCGGACATAACCGCTCCTGAAATATAAGACTCTTTCAACCCTCTAGTCAATAAGATATCCTCACCTAGGATGTACTTATCTGCCATGTTCTGAATCAACGAAGCACCTAGCTCCGCCATGCCTTCCGAGTTAACGTTCAATCCATACTTAGTGAGAGATCGCGAAGCTAAGGCTGCTCGGCTTGATGCTGTGGCTAAGACTTTTCCTGTTCGCATAAGTTGCTTAGCTCCTTCCCTAGCCATTTTAAACTGTCCCAATGTCACTCTTTCCGTAATATATTCACCCAATCCATAAGCGATAGAACTGCCCCAATACTCTAGGGGGGTCACTAATGCCCCAGTCTTTTCTCGGAGGTCTTCCAGCTCTGCCATCTTTCCACCCGCTGCAGATCCGGCTAATAGCCATAATCCCAAACCTCCAGTTGATGCTGTTAATGCGACGTTAACCGCCTGTCCTGTGAATAAATCAAATGTAGCTTCAAGAAAGTCCTCACCCGTTTTTATCCCATGGTCACCGGTAAAGGCCTGGTGTTTTCGCACACCCCCTGTAATATCCTCGCTTGTAGCACGCAAAATATTAGCAAATGCTTCAACTCCCGAGGTGTTATTTACGTCATTCTTTACCATCTCGCTCAAACCAGGGAGGCTACCCCAATCGCTAGGGTTTATAAAATTAATGGCGCTATTTAAAGCCCCAGCAAGCACCACCACGCTACTTTCTGCTAGATCAACCACATTAGCTGATAAATCAAGCAAAGTTGCATCCACTCTAGCGACTAAGACATCGTCCCACCTGTAGCTGCGCCCCGCTAAATCAGCCAGCTGTGACGGGTCCAAATGCCATTCAGCCAAAGGCATGTATTCATCTTTTACCTTTTGGTAGCTTGCATAGGCAATATTGTAATCGCCCACTGCTTGATTATACTCTTCATATAATACGTTGTATTCTTCATCTGAGATGTCCGGCCTTTTTAATTTTTCTTCAAGGGCTTTTAAATCAGAGGTCATATCAGTGAGGATGGCCACCCTCGCAGCTATATCTTTATCGACGATAGCAAACCTGTCACTGACTGTTTTATCTATTTCCTCTAGCTTTGCCCCCATAAAGCTAGTCATGGCGTCATTTGCTTCTTTCCCTGATAGCCTATAAAATGACATCTCCTCGCGAGGGGTGTAACCAAGCATTTTCCCACCAACCTCAAGAAAACGCGCTGAGAGACTCTTAGGGTCTGAATCTACGGCTTTAGCCCCCTCGGAAAACTCTTTGAAGTACTCTGATTCTAATAACTTCTGCTTATCTTCTTCGCTAACATCTCTAATCAAGCCCTCAAATACTTCCTCGCGCATACCTTTTTCAATGGCCTCATGAGCGAGCCAAACCGCTGTCTCAGCCCAATCATCTCTCTTAAGTTCTGCCACTGCTTTGCCTTCCTTGTTCGCAACAATCGCTTTTGCTTGATCTGCATAGGCATCATATTCATAAACAGTGCGGTTAGCTGACTTTTTGTTATTAAGCCTACCGAGGGACGATCCGTTGGAACTGGGGCGGGTGCCCCGCACCAGCTTGCCGTTAAGAGTTACTTTGCTTTGTGCCTCCTTCACCTTATCCTTAAACTCGTCAGACCTGACCTCTTTCTTATGATCAGATATAACTTTGAATCCAGCGGGAAATACGGTTGAAATAGTTTCTAATCCCTCTGCCGCTACGCTGGGGAAGAGTGCGTATGTTTTCTCGCTCGCAGCGGCACCCGCACCTTGAGCATTGATCTTTCCCCCCAGCTCGGAATTCAAGAGTTCTTTAAATCCATCAAATCCGTCTACATATCCACCATCTTTTGCTATCTGGAAGGCGTCATTGAAGGCATCATTGTCGGAGCCAAGTAGATGTTTAAATTCTTCTATTGAATCTACATACCCACCTGCGGTAAACGCTGAATGCAGATCCTCAATGATACCAGGAGGCATTTCACTGCCCGTGGTGGGAGCCTCTTGCTCTTGTGTTGTATTACTCATATCGGTCGTTTACTTGATTATCTCTTCAGCTTCCCACTGTTGGAGTAAAAGCTCATTTTGTATGAACTCTCTAAATGCCGGAATTTCTGCATCCCATTTATTGAGGTCAACGGGAATCATTTTTTGTAACTTGTCCCCTTCGCTGCCTTCCCCATAAACCGTCAGCACTATAGTCCCTGGCAGATCTTCTAACTCACTAATTTCCATTCTTTTAATTCCCACCTTTTTATCGAGTCCTTGAAATTTTATTTTAAGATTGGAGTTCATATTACTTCTTAAAGAGCGAAGTAGTTTTTCCCTCGTTTCCTTGCTAGCCATGTCCTCCTTCGAAATGTCCCTGAAGTTTGTAAATGCCGTCTGAGCTGTTTTTGTCTGGGTGATTTTTGTCTGAGCCCTTTTCTCTGCAGGGGTGAGTGATTTGCCCCCCCCGTCCTTATCCTTATTTCCTTTATTATAGCTGCTATAGTTTTTTCCCTGCAATTTAGCAGCCTCATCGGCTGCATTGTCCAAGTAGTTCTGGCGTTCAGGTATACCTGCTGCATAATGATCCTCGGCTACAAGGAGAAGGGAGGCTACAAGCTCTTCTCGTATGTCTTTCATATTTCCAGAATTAACCGTTGAGGGCGACACCAGTGCTTTAGGATCGATACCCTGTATCAACCGGTCAGTAGCCAGAGACATAACTGTAGCGTCATCCATACTCATAAGTCCAGCGGCAAAGTCCGCTGAGGCGTTCTTCCATTCTGAGGGGTTTTCAACACCTGTTTTAAAAGTCATCTGATTAAACTCCATGAGCTTATCCCCAATAAGTTTAGCTGTATCATAAGCTTTTGGTTCCAGCCCTCCCAAATCCTTTAACGAGTACTTTCCACCGATCACCATTTCACCTTTCTCGTTGTATGTTATTACCTTTACCTCAGGGACAGTGGGTATTGCTCCCGGGCCAGACTGGCCATCTGTCATCATGGACTCACTTCCCTGAGCGGAGGGACTATTGTCAAACTCAATCTCCTTCTGATCACCGGCTTCTAGGGCGGCGTTGGCATCGTAAGCTTTCCGCCCCTTTTCGGTATGCATGTTGCCTAGGGAAACATGTCGACCATTCTCCTTCATGTTCTCTAAGTACGTTTTAAGCTTAGAGTTTTCACCGACCATAACTTTTAATTTTTTAGTCAGATCCTGCAACTCTGATCTAATCTCTTTTTTTCTAGCTACTGCTTTAGACCCCCATTTGCCAGACAAGCCTTGTGACTCACCTACCAGCGTACCATACGCTTCTACCAAGTCTTCCGCATGCTTTGTCTGAGCCGCTAAGGCATTTTTATGTACACCCGCGTCGCTCATCCCTTCCAGCGAAGCATCCACCACGTCAGGTAGACCATCATGCAATTCTTGGTAAGCAGCATTGACCACTTTGTCTTCATTTATGATCTCCTGCCACGCATCACCTACGCTTTTTGCTGTAGCATCAAAGGTTTTCTTTAGAGCAGGGGCGGAATCCATATAAGCCCGCCTATTGGTTTGTGAGCGCAATGAGCGTTCTCCTTCAATTAAAGTTTTTGATATGTTACTCATAATTTGTGTTTTATTATATCAATCCAGCTGTTACTTCCAATCCTCCCGCAACAACTTCACCCCACCCGGTATACAACATCTGTTTGCGGTTCATCTCTGCATTACTTGCTGCCGCATAAGCGGCTTGGTCCATTCCGAAAGCGGTACCTAGTCTGTCTAAGTTTGATGCTTGTATTTTGAAGTCGGTCTGTGCACCCATCAAATCCATACGGTCCTGTCCTTGTGCCATACCGCGTTGTATTGCTGACTCCTGAGCTCCGATGCGCGTAGCTCTCTGAGCCACCTGCCGTCCACGTAGATTAAGCATTGATGTGGCATTAACAGCCGCCGCTCCAGTTCCTCCCGCTTGGAGGGCTGCTATAGCTGTTGCGAAATCACTTTGATTACTCTGCTCTTCGAAGCGGTTAGCTTCAAGATTAACGGTAGCGTTAGCCCAGTTGCTCTGCATCCCAGAGAACGGGTTTGACATGTCATAATCAAAATAGGCGTCTCTGCTGATACCGTAGGCCTCTTGTGTCCTATCAACTTCAGCTTTGCTTTGTTTTCTGGAACCATAGGCACCCGCAACCTTACCCACTCCTTGGGCGAAGTTACTTGTACCTTCCATCATTAGATTTGCGTTTGGCATAATTATATTTTTACTTTATTAGTATTACTCTTTACTGCAGTTAGTTAACTGCTAATTGTTACCCGCGAGTTGACGGCAAACAGTTCCGTCATCGCAGACTCTGAAGAAGACAGTGTTAATTTTGCGTGGTATCCAGCTAATCCTCCAGTATTAACCTCAGTGTTTTTTACAAAGAAGGCAAACTCACCAGCGACTGGCGGCAACCAACCACTGGGGGGAGCTAATGGCAAAGCTACGGTTACCGTGTTAGATGTGGTTGCTATACACTCCCCGACAGTATATATACCACTTGCTCTTTCAGCAAAGACCTTATCTCCACTGTTAGGCTGAAGGGATTCATTTACGACACCAACGAAGGTTAAGACGTTATTTGAAGCACTCGTAGTAACGCTGCTGATTGTCCCAAGCCCTTTAGTTGTGCTAGCAGCGAAGTCAATGTTGCCAGTGTATGAGTCGTCCGTCCATGTTGTTGTTGCTCCTTTAACTTGAGAGAACCACTTACCTTCTTTATTCGTAAAGGTCATGCCTCCTCCTGTCTCTAAATCGGTAAGGAAGGCTGTTGCAGCCCATCCTGTGGAACCTTCATATCCTACAGTACTGTAACGCTTGACTTCAGAAGGAGAGTCGTTTAACGCAACCGTAATAGTCGATGGAGCTAATGCCCCGCCGTAAAAAGTGTTGCGGACCGCATTATCGTGGGACCATACATCCGCTCCTTTGAAGGTGTAGTATGTATCGTTAAGAGATAACCCGCTTTCAGGCACAAAGGTCTTAAAAGACTCCCAGCCTAAGGTGTTCTCTTTAAAAGACACAGTCGTTGAGTCTAAAGATATATTGTAAGAGCCGTTGTGCTCGTCATAAGAACCAATGATGTTACCAGTATTATTGGTCAAGTTCGTTGCAAACCATCTAGTCAAACCACGCGTTGAGATCGGCGTCAGGCCATCTCTAGACAATCGGATCACCACTCCTCGTGATTTATCAGCAAAGTAAGCTCGGAAGCCATACTGCGCAAAAGATTCAGGGTTGGTACTAATACCAAACTCACCACTGTAAGGCATGGCTGTTCCTAAAACGGCTCGGCTAGAGGTAACGTTAGTATTACCGTCAGCGTTATACAAGGCATCCTTGTTTGCTAGTACACGTAGCACTTTGTCCTCACATAGAACAATTGCATCGGTGTCTCTAACGTGGATCTTTTGAATCGATCCGTATTCGGGGTTAAGATCTTTAGTAATACCCTCTGCTAATGAAAACTGGTTCAGGTTGTTTACTCCACGAGTAGAGTTGTAGATACCTGAGAATATAAGACCGTTTGTTTTATTCTCTTCTGCATAGGGTTCGTCCACAGGCATGGAGGCTTTGATGCCCTTACCCATGCGCAACGCGTTAAAGTCATCCCTAATACGATCTGATTCCACACCGTTACCAAAGGAGTAGCAGTTACTCCAATCTAACGTTTGAGCGCTCCCGTGGTCCGCTGTATAATAAGCTCCGGAGGCTTCAAAGTACAAATCAATGTCAATGTGGTCTGCGGGTTCCGTTTCAAATACCGCTGGGTTGGGCGAAGCTAGGACCAGGTCGTTTTCCTGCAGTTGATCAGTCCAAATGCCCGCTGGCACATCCACTGCCATATCCATAGCTGACGGGGAGGCAACGGCCCAGGTCCCGGTCACAGGCTCAGTGAAGGTAACAACCTTATGGGCGAGCATGTTCTCTTTAGCAAACGAAGAATTAGTCCCATCATCTCCGTCTCGGGTAGTGGAATAATCAACCACACTCTTTATCTCGTAGCGTTTAGACGAAGGATCCTGGTCGAACCTAACGTAGTTGCCTACGATTAGAAGATCATCATAGAAAGCTATGCCTGTCTTAGTGATTCGTTGTCCGGAAGCATCAAGGTTAAAAAATGAGGGGGACGAAACCGAGTTGCTGCCACCTGCTGTAGCTGATATGTACTCATTGTTGTCCACGCCTATGCCTATCCAATCCTGACCATCGAGTGGCACACTTAAAAGAGACTGGGGATGGGCATTAGCATGTTCTCCCCATATAAGAGCGGGTGGCGGGTTGCCTGCCGGAGCGGTCGGATCCGTAATAGAAGTTATATCTATAGCGCCTGAGCTCCCGATGGGTTCCCATGAGCTAACCCATTGCGAAGTTTGGTTTATAATATTTTCTTCCAGTCCTGGGTCGCGGTGAATTTTAACAAAAAACTTACCTTCAAATTCAGGCTTATTTTCTGTCTCTTCTGAGTATATCTCTATAGTTGTAGCGGTTGCACTAACGACGTTAACTAGATCCGCTTCGTAAGCGGAAAAGCTTTTTGTCATAGTGACAGTAAACCCTACTTTATCCCAGTTAGCCGAGGCGTTGACACTCCGATCTATTTCGACTGAGCGCACCTCGTAGTAGTCAGTGACAGTGGTCAGCCCTGAGACTGTGTGAGGCCATGATAGCCGGATCACAGCGCCCGACTTCATATGCGCAACAAAGTCCGGCTCGTAGGCCTCTTCGGGACCTTGAAAGTAAAATTGTGACTGCCCCACTTGCGGGTCGAGGTTCCCTAGTTTAGTCTTTATGGCCGCCTTAATTTGTAATTTCCTGGACAGGGTTAGATCTGATGGCGGTGTATTGGATATGTCAAGTACCCGGAACTTAGCTGGTCCAGTGACGGCTCCTGAGTCGTTATGTCTCTTCTTCAGAATTATATAGTCATCCTCAAGGAGCTTATTACGCTCTGTAGATGCAAAAGACAACCAAACGTTACCGTCATCAGCCTTATATACGCGGTCGAGGGCTAAATTGTAATAGTAGTTAGATACGTCCTTGACATAATACTTAAAGTAAGTAGCCCATACAGGCCAGCCAGAAGTGACGGATACATTGATAGCATTAATATCCTTAGCATTAGCTTTAGGAATAGTAAAGGCTGCTCCGTCGGATGTGAACACAGGGGATTCCCTGTTATACTTGTCCCCGTATACTACACCAACTTGATAAGAGCGGATGGACTTAATAGATGGGCGACCAGTGTCAACCTGCGGGTGGCTAGTATTGGTAACAGATGTGCTAAGTACAGGGAATAATTTATTAGCGGAAGAACCAATAGTCATATTGTATCCCTCGGTGTAGTTGCCATACAATACCCGATTACCCGTGATATCTTGTGCTTTAGCCTTTCGGGGGACAGCATCCCACACCCTTGTGAGTTGGTCGCTACCAACCACTAGATCTATGATCTCAGAAGTAACAGTAAATGATGTTGTAGCTATGTCGCTTTTTTCTACTACAAAAACACCAGCACTACCGGCGTTAGAATAGATAAGCTCGACTTCTATAACCTCCTCAGGCGGAGTCTCCATAGCGGAGAGTGTCACGGTGCGTACGTTATTGGTCATCCCTAAGTTGTGACCGTCCCCAGCTCTGTATTTAAACTCACCAGCATTGAAAACCGGTTGGGTAAACGGGGAAAATGGAGAGTACTCCCCGTCGGCATATTTCCAGCGATAAGCAAACCGAGGGAACCTCTTCTCAAAAATAGGGCTGTCTTCTTCGTATACACAAGACCACTCGGTTGAACCATTGGGTACATCAGGGGAAATAGAGCTAATTGTAGCCCCTACAGTAATCGATGTGGTCCCTGTGATAGATGTAATCACTACTCTTACCTCCAGGTCTGATTCAAAATTTCGGTGATCTAATGTAGCGGACTTCAACGAAACCACATCACCCACATCCCAGTTAGGATGGGCTTGATTGTTAACGAGTAAGCTAACAGCCTCACCGGGCTTCTTTATAGCATATGTGGAACCAACAGTTGTTGTAAAATTGAAAGTTACAGTCACGGGATCTAGCCCCGTACCTACAGTTGTACCTAGCTTTAAGGTGCTCTTAGCACTAGCTGTAAGTGTACGCCTAGGGCCTCTTTTAACGACTGTCACGTCCCTTTCTGTGAATGCGTGACCGTAAACTTGGGTGTGTGTCCCGAACCCGTTAGTGGAGCCGTCTTTAAAAGTACTAATATTTATCTTCTTAGGCTCCGTCAGGTTATCCGTCCACATCAACATGTCATCAAGGATGTTGATGCCGGTAATATGGTTATCCACACTAAAGTTTAAAACACTACCAGTGTCGACTAAAACGGGGGTAATAACACCCGTAGCGGGGCTGTATTCTGCAATACAATCCACATTATCAGATGTGATTAGCCAATAAATTAAGTTTTTGGAATTGTCGTGGATTGATCCCACTGTCGAGGGGTTAAGCAAACCGGGCAACGTGCTGCGTCGAGTATTACCCAGGACGTTCTCTATAGCGCCTAGGTCTCCTGACTCTGAGCTACCGACTTGAACGTTTACCGCATCAACATAAGTGCCGTTTGGGATAAGGCGCTCATCCAAGTCCTTATCCATTTTACCGGAGGTGAATGTGTGCTTAAGTTCAGGCATAGCTTAGTGTTTTATTTGCTTAGACTTGCCACGCATTACCTGGCCGAGTTCCTCTGATTTAAGATTTGCTAATCTAAGTTTTGCTTGTCTAGTTGTGGCGGACCGCTCTTTCTTGTATCTACGAATAACGTACTCAGGTACGTTGGATTTCGTGGATAGAATAGCGTAAGCGATAAATTTGTACACAGCCTCTTCTGCAAATTTATGCACTTTCATTTCAGCATCTGTGGCAACGCCATCAGAGATGTATTTCAAAGTTACAATAGCCGAAGCTAGGTTTGAACTGAAATATATTTTTGAGCGAACAGGGTCTATAAAGAAAGTCCCGTTAGCTGTTGCAAATTGAGGGTCGATGCCGAACCGTTGGCCATAGCCCTGCTCCTCTTGCTGATAAGCTTTTTCAATATCGGCTTTTCCGGTAGCTTCACGGAACTTAGTCCAAGTGGACGAGTTGCTCGCCGTTTGCAGGTTCCCGGCCGTATCCCACATGTAGCTATAGTCGATGTCTTGTACTATCGCTGATGGGTTGCTTGTCTTACGTGCGGGCTGAATGACTCTCTCTACACCATTACCATCCACCCATGTGACTTTTACGTAATTCACGTAGTCTCGGGGAATGGGCATAGACATGGTGGTGTCCAGCTCAAGTTCTTGCGACTTTTCACTGCGCAAAGTGTCGTAGCTGAGTTCTTGTAACGCTCTCTGGGCGTGAAACGCTACGTCTAATCTTTTCACTTTAGATATAGCTTTGCCCTCACCCACGTATACAACCATAAAGTTGCTTATGATATCATCTAACGAAGTGAACTGGTAATTCCCATAGGAATCAGCATCGGTGTAATAGCTTTGATCAGTGCCTGTGAGTATTCCCATTTGTTAAGCTTTTTCTTGGTTAGTAGATCTAGCATCCATGCCAGCCGCGGTTTGAGCCATATTGTAATCACTGAGGGATAGGCCACTAAGCTCCAAAATCCCAGTAATCAAATCAACCTCTTCTGAGTCGTGCAACTCAAAGTCTGTTGACGCCCCCGAATTATATAAAGCGGATCCGCCAACGGTAGAATAACCCCAGACTACTTTAACAGGTTTTTTAACATAGTTGCAATCAATATCCCCTGTAGTATAAAATTCAGTATCGCCGTAAGCTTTGATTCCACTACTATTTTTAGTATAGAGCGGACGTTTGTTACTAGGCTTTGTAAGAGGCGCAGAATTCGCATAGATGTATTCGTTTTTTGTTACACGCTCCACCTCAATGGAACCGTATGTTATTGTCCCAATTCTGTATAGGTCAGCGGGTAGAGAAAAGTAATTACCGTTTCTAGTTAATGTCACTTCTGTTTCGAATAAACTAATCTTATTATGCAAATTAGTCACCATATCGCCATAATCGAGGTCATTTCCGTCGATTCTAGCGAACTGGTTGATATCGTAAAAGTATTGCTCAAATAAGTCCATCTGGACCTGATTAGCAAAAAGGTTGAATTCTTCAGGTGTTATATAACCTCGCTGCTCCTTATTCAGGATTGCAAGTACCTTTTGATAAATAGTGTCTACACTTAATGCCATAACTGGTGTTTATATTGTGTTTCCGAGCCGCCTAAGCGACCCGGATCACACAAATAGGTTTGATTACTTCAATCGTTTTTCTACGCTCTGGTAGACTTCAATACCGTCGTCGGTCTTGAAATATGCGGCTAGTGCCGAATAAGGATTCTCATCAAAAGGGACTGTAAGCAACTTGCGGTTATTTGATGTCCACGTGAAAGTGCGCTGGTCCGGTGCAAGATCGATAATGCGCGCCTCAACAGCTCGTATACCCATATTGCGGATTTCCACATTCTCATCAGTAGCTAAACTCATAAACAGCTTTGGCTCTTTCTTAGCGAAGATTAATAGATCGCGGCGTAGCTCCTTCGAAGTCATAGATGTAACCGAACTTCCGTTCTCTACACGCATAACTGCTTCTGCTTGGTCCATATCCATGTCCTTAGCTAACATCAAAGCCTCAATCTCTGCCTCAATAGAATCCATCTCATCCACCGCATCCTGAACAGCATTGTGTTCTACATACAATTTGTTTAAATCAGGATGATACAGTGACAAGAGCTTTTGTAACGGCTGCTTTTGTTTTGGTACATACAAAACCCCATCTTCAAAAGTGATGTGATCTAAACGCGCATCGCCTTTAAATTCATCCACAAACACAGTCTTCTGGTTTTTTGTATACTTAAGTTCCCTTTCGTAATTTTTATCTTCATCAAACCAATAGATTTCTCTTGATTTGATAGTGAAGGTTAACGGCGATTGGCCGTTCTTTAGCATATACCTTCGGTCTTTAATTTCCCACTTGGGGGTTGAAGGTTCTACTTTGACAGATTTTTTAGGTGGCGTCTGTGCTTCCACTTGTGGCTCTTCTGCAATAGCAGTGTGAGCGACGGCTTTTTTCTTTGCCATAATATAATTTTATAAGATAATTAGAAAAGTAAGGTTTACCCCCGACCGTGAAGCCGAGGGTAAATTACTTACAGTTTTCGTCTTAGACGAGTAGCATGAAGTTGTTAGCTCCTTGTACAACGAGACAACGCTCAGACAAGTAGTGTACTTCAAGTGCATCAAGGTCAGAAGTGATGTTTCCACCAACTGAACCAGTGATCCAAGATTTCATGCGACGGTCATCGGCCTGAGAGGCGCGATAGCGAACGTGCAAGAATGGACGCTTGATGTTCTTACCCATGTTCTGGTCATAGACAGAGCTAGTTCCAGCAGGTACGATAACACCGTTAACGTCATCAATCAAACCGCGAGTGGATGCATCGTTAAGATACTTCCAGTCAGTTTTGTAGAAGTCATAAGAACCGCGACGGAAACCGCTGAAGCCAAGGTTTAGAGCCATATTCTCGCTATTGTTGAATACACCGTAAGATGTACCTCCACTGTAGCCAGCATTAAGACCTGCAACCATGTCATCAATGTTCAACGCAGACTCACGATCCAAGAACAACATGTTCTCCTCAATCGCTCCCTGCTTGTCGAACTTCTTCAACACTTCGTCAAAGTCAGACAACGCTGATGCAGTGTTGCCACTGAATCCACCAGACATTTTGTGACCACGCTTAGTGATAGCTGCGAAAAGACCTTCCGTACCTTCAACAGTACCGGAAGCACCAGAACTAGTTGCTGCAAGTTCACCTTCAACCATCGCCATCTCTAGGTAGTCCTCAAAACGAACGCGAGTGTCGCCTTCACCTTTTAGGTACCACATATAACCACTCTGACCACCTTCACCAGAAATCTCAACCCAACCAATCTGAGAAGCGTCAGATCCGGAGACCTCATACTTGTCCTTGATGATGATTGGCTTGTTAGTGAATGACTTGAAAGAAGGCTCAACAGCTCCGTTCATTCCTGTAGTTCCTTTAGAGAACTCAGAACCATACACAAACAACTTAACTGTTGCATTGTCTGCAATTCCAGCAGCCAATAAATCAGCAGCAGCATAAGTCTTCACGTTTACCTGGTTGGTAGCCGTGTAATGGACATAAGCTTTAACAGTGTTAGTGCCATCGCTAATAACCACCGTTTGGCCAACGCGAATTGCGTGTCCAGTCACGGTGAGGTTGTCTCCGAGGTTAGTAGAGTCTGTGCCTACAACAGTAGCGCCTTCATAAGCGAGGTGCAAACGACCCTGCTCAGACCAAATAACCTGGTCAGAAGTCATAGGTAGTTCAGCGCCTACCATGCGCAAGAAGGAAGCTACGGAACGATTGCCGTAACGCTCTACTTCTTTTTCATATAGCTCGGGTAGGTGCTGTTGCGCCCATCCGGCGGCGGCTCCACTATGGAAGTCCAAATAGTTGCCCGAAAGGGCTTGTTTTACTGGGGCTGGTACCGCATTTAGGTCGACGCCCGCATTAAATGTTGCCATTTTAATTTATTTTAGTTTATTTACTTAGTTTAATCCTAAGCTTGGAGGTATCATCTCCGCTAACTACCCTTGCTTTAAAGGCTCCCGCATTATCAACTTTGTTATGTCCCCCTCTCGGATCCATATTGATATTTTTAGAAGCAGCTGTACTGTGTTTAATAGCATCAGCCTTCCCTTGTTCGTAAAAATGGTTAGCGACGACATCTGGATTAGTTGCTGCGAACAAAGCTTTATGGTAACCTTTAGCATCTGTCATTTCTCCCGTTTTTCCAAGAAACTTCTTGAATACGTTCTTAATGTCACCTTGTGTTTCCTTTACGCTATCTACATTCTTAACGTTAAACCTATATTTTTGTTCCCCTACCTGAAATTCAAAACCTTTGAAGTCCTCTCCGAAAACCTTATCTGTTTGTTTGTTAAAAATGCCGTTCAATCGCTCCCTCTCTGTGGATATCTCGTCCGCTTCTTTATTGTGTCTATTAAAAAAGTCCACTGCTTTTGCCTGATCCTCGGTTAAACGGGGGTCAGCTTTAATGTCGCTGTAATACTTTTCGCGCATTTCAGTTACATGTTTACTGGCAGCATTGACTTCTTCTTTAAACGCCAATTTCTTTCGCCTGATATCACGGTCTGAGTCTAGGTCCTCATCGTAATCGAAGTTATCCTCGATAAGGAAGTTAATTTCCTCTTTATTCAAATGAGACTTTGTACGACTATAGAACTCGTGCAACAGGGCTTTGTCGTCCAACTGAGAGACATCACGGTTTAACATAACGTAGTCCTCAAGACTACCTCCTGTTTCCGCCATGAAATCAACCAACTTCTGGACGCCTTCAGGCAAAGCTTCTGTAGCGGGCTGTTCGACGGGTTTCTCAACCTCCTCGGCAGCATCCACTTCCACTTTACTAATTTCTTCTTCAGAATCTACCACCAACTCTAGAGTAGGGGTGTCCTCTTGTTGTTCCTCGTTTTCAGAGGTTTCTGCTTCAACAGTTTCTTCAACTGGATCATCGCTTAAATTAACGACAAATGTTCCGTCTTCGGTTACTGTTGTTTTCTTAGTGGCTTCAGGAGCTTCCTCTTGTTCCACTACTTCAGCCTCAGGGGCTGCGGTATCCTCAATAGCCGGTTCCTCAGCTATGAGATCTTCTTGTTTAGACATGATATGATATTATAAGATTATACAAATTGTATATTACTTAGGATCAAAAGAACCTAAGCCAAAACCACCGCCTAGTATGTCATTTCCTGAGGATTCAAAATCCTTTGGTGGTTTATTATTTTTGCGCTGATCAATAAGCTCACTCTGTTGAGAGGCTTGAAGTTTAGTGCGCTTGTCCTTGCGGTCTTCTTTTTGGTCGTCACGACCTTTTAACGTTTGGGCTTCCATCTGACGAAGCTGCATATTAAGCTGGAATTCATATTCCATTAGTTCCTTCTTGAGAGCTCCTTCCTGCGATAGCTTCTGGGAATCGAGCTGCGCTTTCATCTGCTCCAATTGAGCCTCCACTTGTCCGATAGCTTGCTGTTTCTGAATGTCCAGCTGTGCTGCTGCTTGCTGTGCCTGCATATTAGCTTGCGATTGTGCTTGGATATTCTGCTGCTGTGCTTGCTGATCACGCTCGTGCTTCTGCTTGCGACGCAACTTAAGCAACTGGTTAGCTAGCTTAAGGTTACGCACCTCGCGAATGTCAATTGCGTCCTCAAGGTCGATGCCTTGCTGGGCTAGTGCTACTTGGATGTTATTCTCCAATAATGCTTTTTCTTCTTCGTCCGGCACAAGCTCTAAGAAGATACCAAAGTCGTGGATATGCAATTCGTTCAGCTCTTCCAGGATGCCCACGTTGTGAGCCCCAATCTTTTGAATGAATGCTTCTTTTGCGGGGGCATACTCAATAATGTCTGCGATGCGTAGGGTGATACCCTCTACTAACTCGGCGGTTAGCAATAATCCCGCGTTTAAGATATGACGTGTGGCTGTGTTGGAATTCGCTGCTGCGATCTTCTGCACACCTACTAGTGCTCTCTCATCTGGAGTAGAGCCGTCACGAGCTTCATTCAATCCGGTAACATCACGGATCATTTGAAGGTAATAGTTGTACGTGTTGACGAGTACATTGATTTTGTTGCTTCCCGCCCCGGATTGTAATTCCTGAATTGGAACCTTGCCGTGGTTCAGTTCACCGTCAGCCGTCATGGAGCGCCCGATAACACTACCTGTTTGGAAGAACATATTAAGTGCTTCCTGCGGGTTGTAATTTGTTCCGTTGCCTAAGTCAATCTCCGATAGCCCGTCTGCGTCTAGGTAAACGCCGTCTGGTACCATTCTTGATAAGACTTGTTGTAGTTTAAGGTGAGTGAGCTGGATCATATCCGCAAAGCCCGTTACTCTACCGACTAAGCTTTCAATCTTACCGCGGTACATACTTGGTGCGCAAATGCTATAGTTCATGCGTACTTTAGTGCTATCACTCTTAGGGCGAGTCATATTTTCCGCAACTCCCCATTCCAGCAGTACATCACTGCCGACTACTTTTACCCCTTCGTAAACGACCTCTATTGAGCGAGATAGCTTGGAATATTCCATAGTTTCAGACACAGGAGGATTGAAGGTATCATCTTTTTTGATAATCTTACTCCCGCCAGAGCCTGTTGTTTTAAGCTTGTACACTTCGTTCGCGAATGTCTTGTAATTAAAATACAATACTTTAACAAAATTGTTGTCCGCCCGATCCCGAGACGAAGAACCGTTACCAAACTTTGAAGTCCTAGAACTCTTATCGATTTCACTTAGATCCATATCTGGATAAATCTTCATCAATTCGTTCACGGGGATTTCCTTAACTTCTCCTACATAATAAATGTCTTCAAAATAAGGAGAGTCCGTTGCGGAGTATACTAAGTTAGCGGGGTCAACATAGTTGATTTCCACACCTGTGCTCTCGTTAAAATTATGCTTGACGGCACCAATACCGATAACGGTTAGATCCTTAGTGATTCGTTTCTTGACGTCATCATAACGATTATCCGCTAATGTAACACTAATAGCTTGCTCCGCTGCAATTTCCACACCTTGCTTGTAGTTAAGCTGCATGTGCAGATCCAACTCCTCTTTCGAGCCAGGCAACTCAGCTGGGTTGTTCTCGTATAGGTTAATATTAGTACCCGCTAGTATGGCGTTGAGCATTGGGGCAGAGCGCATATCCTTAAGCACTGATTTCATATAAGCTGAGCGCTTATTCATTCCGTGCTGGTCTTGTGTAAATGTTTTTACTTGGAAAGCTCGTTCTGAGATCCCGTTGACTACAATGTCAACAAACTTTGAGATAATGGGTACGGGCTTCCAGTCCAGGTTCAAATAAGATAGATCCCCGTTGATCGATAGCTCATCTTTGTATTTCCCGATGGGTTGTTCTCCCCGAGCGTAAAGACGCAACAGATGAAACGAATCCCCAGTGGATGCGTATTTATTAGAGCCGCTGGCTCCGTTAAACCACTCGCGCTCAATAGCGGAGCTAACCTTTAACCCGTACTCATGAGAAGCTTTCTCTTTGTCGCCCGCGGTCTGGGATGGGAAATAACTATTTGTAACTGACTCAGCCATAATTGTTAATTATTCTTGATCGTGATCCAGTATTAGAGTACTGGGCCATGCTTATGTTTACTTGTTCTCTTTCAATTTTATTACTCGGCGTATATAAATGTTTGTTGCAGGCCATAATAGCTAGTCCTGAACTGATCGCAGCGTCAAACTTAGTACGCTTTGTTATATCAAATTTACTCCAATCGTTTAGCGTTCTGTTGAAGTACATGGTTCCGCATGACCCGTCTTCCTTGAGTCCCACGAAGTTTTGTATATACATCTCAATCGCTGCAGCGTGTGCCTGCTTAATATCTTCACTCGAGTTAGGTATTCCACCTATTTCTCTTTCCGTTACCGAAAGCTTATTAATAGCTTTGTCTGGGCGGTTCATTGAGAATCCTCGGTATCCTCGCCTGCGTAGGTAATACAACAGTCGAGGCTTGTTGTTCTCTGCTAATAGCGGCATCCCGTAGAACACTAGCGCCATAAGAACATCTTCGAAAAACATCTCCGCTGTTTGAGGGCGGGCAACGTATTCTAAGAAAAACTGGTTTGGCGGGCAATCCTCCATAGAGAATCTTGTCAAACCGTGCAACGCTCCTTTAGAGCCTCTGCCATCTGTAGTTCCGGATATGTCATATGAGTCACATCCAAATGCGCCCATGTGCTCGTTACCGGGACACTTAACCCCATTCTTAACCACCACGCTATTTTGTATGGCTAGTGGCGGAATCCACGAGAGCTTAAACCTTCCTTTTGCATCAGGGTTAAACACAACCCTAGAATCTTTGATGCCGTCCTCCCACTGAAAATTACCAGTACTCACTACATTAGTATTACGCAAGTCTTCGTTATAATCAATCTGATCGTAGATTTTTGCTAGATTAAATATACTATCTTTTGTTTCGTCTCGAAAAGCATGCTCCGTCGACCTAGGAAATTGACGGTAGAATTCATTCAACCCGTCCTGGTCCTCTTTAAGACCTTCAACTTCGTTTTCCCAATGTTCTATAACCCCCACATCTACAACCTCACCAAATGGACCGTAAACATCCTCTGCAGGCGTGTCGAAGACCGGCATGCCGTGCTCATCGATAAACCCCTCGTAGTTCCACTCCATGGGAATAAACAAGCTGTATAATCCAGACTTTGTTTGTCCGTTGCGGTTTCTCTTCGAAACGTTTGATCCCTCAAACAGCCCTTTGAAGTTATTACCTCCTTTGTCTAGCGCATTTGAAGTGCTACCCATTAAACACTTGCCGATAATACGGCTACCCAAACGAAGACAAGTTTTTGTAACCCGCCAGTTGTTTAATATGTTATCAGGCTTCTCCCACTTACCGCTCTCATCATGCACCAATAACTTTAGTTTCTCGCCATCATAGGAGTTATCTCCTGTATTCTTCCAATCGATAGTCGTATCTAGCCCCTGTAGCGCCTCGAGATCCGAGTGTGTGTGTAAAGACTTACGCGTAAACTTAGACGCCGGAACCCTGTAAGCAAGTTCAGATTTAGGTCTGTCCATACCATCCTGTATGGGCTTAAAGAAAAATGGATAGTTGACCGACATAGGAACAACCTTATCCGTGAACATCTTCTTAGCATCAGAACCCGACTTAGACAAAATACCAAACCTGGAGTCTGAAGAAATAGTAGCTTGGTTTACGGTCTCAGCACTTGACATGAAGCTGAAGCCACTCCGTCTATTCTTAAGGTAGCACATGCCATAGCTTCTCACGTCCGCTTTGCATGCTTCCCAGAATATAAAGAAGAGTCTGTTTGCCTCTCTAAAGTCTGGTTTGCCGACGTCTGTTTTGGACCACTGAAGGTACATGTAGTGGCTACCAGTAATATAAGTGTCAACACCTTTATTAGAAAACCAGTAGCCTTCGTCACGCCTTTTAAATTCATTGTTTATATAGTCTTCCCATTCTTCCTTAAAGGCCTCTGGATATTTTTTCCAGTCAAATATATTCTTAATGTTCTTCAACTCCTCTGGATACTGCGTGGCTATCCATTTGTTTTTCCCTAAATTATTATCCTTCTCCGCTTTCTTAACCTTAGGTAAGGCAACAACTAGCCCTTGAATATCATATATCTCTCCAATCTGACCGGTTTTACTGATAACAATGATATCATGCTCCTTGTCATATCCGTATTCCCACTTCTTAGCTGCATTCATGCGACTCACCGTCGATAGCTTAAGGGGTTGAACCGTACGCACTAGTGTCTGTTTGTACATTACTTAGATCGCTTTTCCGCAAACCCGCTAAAGGATTCAGTTGTTCCCTTGTTTACAGGCTTACCGGTTATCATAGACTCCTCTTCCTCGATTCTATTTAGAATCTCAAACGCGTCGAAGATAGCGAGCTTTTTTGTAGCTGCTGCATTCTTCAACTTGTCGGCACTGAGGTCATCCTCTGAATCTACGATAGGCTCATGGGCCACTTTAACTAACTCCTCAATTGCCTTGCGACCAGCTTTGATTATACTCTCTTTCGTTTCCTTTGCGCTCATATTTAATAGAAATATCCCCTGAACGGATCCTATACAAGCGCTGGCCATCGACCATAAACTCATACTCACTGTCTGGGGTGAAACCAACAACATCGCCCTCTACAATACCCATCCCCGCTATTGTCTTATCAGTGTACTTGATAATCCCCTTGTGCGGATGCTCTTTGTCTAACGTGGTTTCGTCATTAGATTTTAGTGGCTTTACAAAGCAGAAGCCCTCTACGGCCTTCCACTCGTTACTTCTTTTGTACAAGAATATCTGGTCCGGTTGGCAGAAGAATGTGTCTTCATTAAAATAGCTAGTGCTATTTCGTTCATTGCCGCGGACGTCCCTGAAGCGTCTGAATACGTTGTGGTGCAAAATCACCTTATCTCCGGATAATAAGCCCTTAGAGCCCATGATAGGCGGCTCTACGACCACACCTTCTCTGCTGACATACTGATGGTTCTGCATGTCTGAGTTAAGAATAAGTTTTGCATCCCCCACTTCTCTAACATTAGTAGATCTCCCTTCTGCCGGGGTAACCATAAAGTTATAAGGTGATTTCACTTCAGTATTTTAACTTATACTCCACAGCTATAGCCATGTTCTTGTTAAATCCCTTCCAGGGTAATACCTCTTCGCCTTTACGTATGTAAATACTGAATTTATCGCCCTCTTCAATTATATCACAAATGCAATGCCCGCCGTAGACCTCTTGACCTACGGCGTAATGCATTGCTTCGTTTTTATAATCCCTACCGATGCTAATCTTGCGGATTAGACTACTCACCTTCAGTGACCTCCTCGGCTTCAGGAACCGTGATGGCCCCATCTTCGATGTTGATGGACACTTGGCCGTAAACCTCTTCTAGTCCTTTTTGAAACTCGCGCATGGACGTCTGCACTTCTGCATACGCGCTAATAGCTTGGTTCTTTTGTAACTCTAACTTACCTAGTTCCATTTGAACTTGGTTAAGCTTACCTACAAATTCCTGGAGCTCAACAAGCTCTTCTGGTGTGATTTTCTCTACTTTTGACATTATATTTAATTTAATTGGTTATAATACTATTATTTATATCACCTGTATAAGGGAATGTTAAGATTTTCTTATACCGTGAAGCCTGGGAAAGCATAATCCACCCCGTTTACAGTCACTTTCATCCACACATCTGGTGTGCCTAGAACGCGATCAGCCGACGCTGTGTTAGTCAAAACCTTGTGCCCCGCAGCTAGAGTAGCTAGAGTAATAGTTGGGGTGGCTGTGGAATCGATTTGGGCTGTGCCTGTGGCTGCTAAGTTTCCTGACGCAGACACATCTACTGCCACTACGTTACCTGATGCGGATACATCTACCGCTGCAAAATTGCCTGCAACATGCAGCTGAGCCGTTGGGTTGGCGGTATTAATACCTACGTTTTTATTAGCGGCGCACACAATCATGTCCAACGACGTGCCTAGCCCTAACTTAATATCAGAAGTATCCGTCCCGTGGAAGAACATAGTTCTGGTGGTGGCATTGTAAATATTGACGGGGGATGGTCCATCAAAATAAATTTCGTACCCAACGTGGGTTTGTAATCCTAAATTGGAGTCTTGCCAATGCGAATAGGTATTATCATGAGCCAGAGACAGCGCGCCTCTCATGGTTAGGGCCGTAATATCCGACCCTCCTCCGTTTTGGAAAATCCCCGTAACTGGGGATCCTGCGATAGTGCCGATAGTCAGCACGTTTCCGTAAGTATTTTGTACTTGAGTGTTTGTTAAATTCATTGTATATATTTATTAGCTATTCCAGTTACCAGTAGTCGAAACCCAGGTAGATGAAATGTTATTCCAAATTCTGGTGAATTTTGCCGCCCCTTTTTCAAGGAGGTTTACTATTTGAAGACCTAGAGCTAGCATTATTAACCCAAGTAAGCGATTACAGTACCTGTGCTAACAGATACAGCGGAGAATACTCCGTAAATTACAGTACCCGCCGCAACGTCAACACCCACTAGGTCGTCCCCTAATCCAGAGGTTACGGACAAAGTGGCCGCGGTTAAAGCGTAGACTACTCTGTAGTCCTCTCCCGCAATAGGGGTATATGTTGATGTGATTTTACGGAAGCCAAAAGCCCCAAAGGAAGCGAGTTGGTAATATTGGGGGTCTTGAATGTTGTTTGCCATTATTAGTTGTTTTTTAAGTTGTTAGTTGTTTATTTAGATTTTTTACCTGCGAATAACCAAAGAGCGTACCCTCCGAGGAAGAACAAGCCGAGGGAGAGATCAAACGCTCCAATAGCTAATCCTAAGGTAAAAGTAGCGGATACGGCGGATGGTTTTGTGTTTAGATACTGTATAAGTCCTTTCTTAAAGGACGCTACCATTGTTTTTAATTTATCGATCATAATGTTTGTTTAGTGTTTATTATCCTTCAAGTGTTTCTATACGAGCAGTTAGTGCTTCGATAGTTGCCTGTTGCGCCTGTACTGCCGCGATGAGTTCCGTAGGTTACTAAAACGATAATTGCTGAAATCCATCATCTCCAATTAGATTCAAAACCCCTCTTAGTTTATTATTTTCTATCGTTATATGCGCACCTTGTAAATTGATATCTTCTTTGCTTATATCATTTCTATCTAACAATGATTCATAAACTTTATCTAAAAGTTCTTTTTCTTTTGTGCTTGGCTGTGATTCAAATTTTTTATGCAATTCACCCATTAACAGTAATTCTGCATCTGTTTTTTCATCTTTATCCATTAACTGTTTTTCAGTATCTGACAATTGATAATTAACCAAAGCGACCCATTCAGAGTTTTTGTGCATTTTTTTAAAGTCTTTCATTTTTATATTTTTATCCTTCGTTAATTATCTCAAATGAACTATCTAAGCAATTTCTATATTTACCTGTTCCAGTAACTCCACCTTGATTACCAACCGAACCAAAAGAGCAGTTATAAGCTAATCCCCCATTAGTTGCAATGTAACCATTCCAATGTAAACCAGCGTGACAATTATAGAACTGAGAAGACAAAGTGCTGTTCTGTGCTATAGTATTTGCTGTACAGTTATAATATCGGGCATTTGCAGCAGTATCTCCACTTAAGGCATTTGAACCAAAACATTGATTCCCTGCATTAGTAGCCGAGCAATTATAGTATTTGCCTGAGTTATTTGTATTTCGATAACCAAAAGATTGGTTCATTGCTTTACAATAGTGAAATTCAGCACCTGTAGCCCCTGTGTTTTGTGATGCAAAACTGCTGCCGCTGCCTATACAGTAATAGAAATAACCATTAACAGTAACGCCATCTGAACCAAAAGATGCCGATGGCGCACCTGTTAGATACCCTTGAGCATATACTGCACCGCCACAATGTTCAAAATAGCCAGACGTAGAACCTTTCCCACCAAAAGCAGCACTGCTTGTTGCCTTACATCTAATAAATAAACCCGAAGCAGTTACTCCAACACCACTACCGAAAGACCTAAAGTCCCCTGTGCAATCTTCAAAAGTTCCCGATATTGAACCTGTTCCGCTTGGCTCTATGCTAAACGAATTAGTCCCTAAAGCCTTACAATTTTTAAAAGTTAAATATGATAAGTTACTTTCAATCCAAAGCGATGTTGTTAGATTTAAACCTACAACGCTGATAGGATGACTTGAATTATTTGCTCCCGATTGTATCTTAACATTGCTTGTGCTTATGTTAACATCTGCTTGACCAGTTAAAGAAGTAACATTCACTAAATTATTCAAAATGAAGTCGGATGCTATACTATAATCTCCAGGTGCTATTATTAAAGTTGAAGGAACTGTTAAAGTTGAAGTGGGAGTTGGGAAAAGTGGAGTAGGGCCGCCTCCAATCATAATTGGCCCCCCACTTAAGTCGGTAATGTCAAACTCAAAAGTGTCAGGGCCATATGCGCCCACCCAATTTATAGTTATTAAAACTTGCATTGGAGTAAATCCATCAGGCAAGAATGTTGCTTGATATTGTGGCACGACTGAAAACTGAACAGCACTGACTGCATAGCCAGTATAAGATGATGGCCCAGATTGCTCATACATATTCATAGGAATGTTTGAACCTGGAACTGAAGTATTGACAATTTTAGCAATTGCATCTGTAAGTCCAGCAAGTAATAAAACTCCATTTTGTGCAGCAGTTCCTGTGGGTGTAACGTAAACAGAGTTTGAACCTGTTCCGCTAATAGAGCCAATGTCATTACCAGCCGCGTCAGTCTTCCGCATGTCACCTTCAGCATCGAACATGTACGACATGTTCCAGTCATCACCCGGGTTTGCTTTGGTTTGAAATTTACCTTTATATATTCTAAACGCCATATCTTAAATTGTTAACCAAGTTTTCACAAGGTGGCTTCCACCATCACCTGCCATTAATGCCTTACCTATCACACAGTCCATAAGACCCTGCTCTTTAACCGCTTGCCTTTTCATTGCTACGGCGTGTCCCTCTTTGCGCGAAGTGACTAGATAGTCACCCTCACTAACAGGCCCAGTGCAAAGCACCGGCTCCGCTCCGTGTACAAGAGGTGAATTCATTCCCTCAACCGCAATACCAATCTTCATGTAGTCGGCCCTGTTGATAGAAGGCACAGCCTTTCCGTTAGCCCATACTAGGACGGTCCCGGTTGGGTAGTCACCTACATCTTTATTAGATAGGTTTTTCTCATGTAGACCTGCTGAATCTAGTGTCTCACAGAATACCGTCCACCAGCGTAGAGAGTCACTACCTAAGTCATAGGTTGTGGTTGCGTCTGGATTTATGTTAGTCTTACAGGTTAGGTTACCGTCGTACAGGTCTAGTTCTGTGTTAACGTTGTTAGAACCTAAGCGTAACGACTTACCAGTACCAGCAAGAAGGAACATGTTAGTGCCTGCAGAGCGGATGTTAGTGGCTCCTGTGGTACCCGTGAAATCAATCTCATACCCAGTGTGGGTGGCGATGCTTAGTACAGGAGAGCCTGTCATTGTCAGGTTCCCGGTCATCGTACCACCTGCCTTTGGTAAAGCGTTGGTTGCTAATGTGCCTTGTGCTGATGTCGCGTACGCTGTAGATGCTGTTGTGGCTGCTGTGCCTAGTCCTAAGGACGTTCTACCTGTTGCCGCCACTAAGCCGGTCGCCCCACCATCCCACTTGTTGCGGTCTGTGTAAGCTGTGTTCCATTCGGTGGAATTACCTCCAGTAGCGGTGACAGTGCCCGTTGTTGTTAAAGCGCCAGTAACAGATACACCTCCGTTTGTAGTGACAAGTTTTGTTCCACCATTGTATCTCAGTTGAACTCCTGCGTTTTCAGTCCACTGAAGAATCCAATCAGAATTTTGGTCATCAAAAATACCGCCTTGTGTCCCATCACCCATAAGGGAGAAAATGAACTCGCTTGATGTGTTACCTATTTGCAACCCACCCCAAGTTGCCGTTGCACTTTCAATGTAAAGCAAGTCTGGCCTGTCACCTGATTCAGACAATGTAACCCCTGAACCATATTGTACAGAGGTTAATTCAATGGCTGAATCCAAATTCAAAGTGACCGCACCTGATGTCCCGCCACCGTTTAGATTCGTGCCTGCTGTTACTCCGGTAATATCTCCAGTATTTGAAGTATATCCAGCACTAGCGTGATTTCCCCAACCGTAGGCTGTGTTCCAATTATTAGAGGTTGTTCCGGAAGCAGTTGTTATTGTTCCACCTAAATAACCACCAAGAGAAGATATGTTACCTCCCTGCGAAGCCGCTATTCTACTGAAATATATTTCCATTTCAGATATACCGTAGGTTATAGCCCCGGTAACAAACGGAGCGCTTGTTCTTGCTACTAGTGTGAACTCAATGTCTGTTAAGTAGTTACTAATAGGTATTACGCCTCTTAATTTAGAATTCCCAATTTTCGTAAAAGAAGATACTGTTGTCCAGTTACCATCTTTGTTTTTAACCCTCGCAGACCATGAAGCAGGGAAGGGGTTAGAGTAAAAACATACATCAAAAAACCCTGCACAATATGTTATACCACTAGAGTTAACGGAGCCTGTTGCTAAAGATTGAACATTAATACTGAACACTTTAGTCTCACCTGCACTGGTCCCGAAAAGGTTGTTAGTACTATATTGCTCAAAATTTTGGTTTGATAGCTGCAGAGGGGCTCCCGACTCAGTGGTACCATTAACAGTGACCGTAAATCTAGAGTGCCTACCCGCTAATGCGTTTGTTAATACACCATCATGAAATTTCTGTCCGCCAAAAGGGTTGAATGATTCGTTTGGTTCAGTTGTGTTTATATAACCAGTTATATTGTTAGCGTGTATATTACTTGAACCTTGGTCTGCAGTCCAATCTAATATAGCGTTACCAGAAGGTATTGTGGGGGTGCCAGTTAACGTACTGTATGCCTGCGTCCCGGTGTGGTTCGCTCTAGCTAATAAATAAGCGTCAGCTGAATTAACCGTTGCACCCGATGGCGCATGTGTTGCTTGTGAGTGAGTATAAGCCGTATTCCACTGTGTGGACGTACCTCCTGTAGCGGTGTAAACACCACCAGCACTTACGCTTGCGCCGCTCGCGCCAGACCCATCACCAAATTGTGTTCCTTGTGTTCCCCCATACCAGTTTAAATAAATAGCATTACCGGAGGCGGCGTCTATGTGTAGATTGCCATCTGTGGTTTTTATAACGGACTGCTTATTCGCTGTAGACCCATTTAACTTTAAAACACCTTGAACAGTTGAAGCGTACACCCCGAGCTCCAACGCCCCCGTCATTGTACCACCGCTAGTTGACAATGCACCTAATGAAGATAAAGTTGGAAGCGTTTGGTCGCCTGTGTTTGTGCCGGATAGGTTAGACGCGGATAGTGAACCTGTAAAGAAGCCTGTTCCATTAGACGAATCTAATGTGATATTATCACCACTACCACTATTGGCGATAAATTTATAATTTTGATCTATTCTAAACCTATACGATGCTTGCCCGCTATTGGCAGATCCCCATCGTTGTAAATTTTCAGTACCAGTTCCAACAATAGCGACTTGAGTCCCAGAAACAGCACTTGCTGAATTTATATATAATCCAGTTGAAAATGTATCCCCTGCAAAGGTTGCATTCCCCGCTAAAGTAAGATGTCCTGCCATTGTTAATGACATCGCCCCACTTGACTTGCTTTGTCCGGCGTACCCCCACCACCACCCCCTCGACGCGGCATTATTCATACAGAACGTCATAGCGTAGTCATTGAGGCCACCGTAAGTGACTCCTGAGGTCATGCCTATACCGTAAGTAGTTCCGCTCCACACTGAGAACTTAACATCAGCACTTGTATTAGTCGTTATAACTTGATTACCTGAAACAGTTAAATCCCCTGTCAAAGTTCCACCAGCAAGTGGTAACTTTGTAGATAACGCAGTAGTCAACGTTGAGGCGTAAGACGCGTCGTCGTCGATTGCTGCTGCTAGTTCATTTAATGTGTTTAATGCAGTCGGTGCCCCACCTATTAAGTCTGTAAGTTCTGTCTGCACATAAGCAGTGGTAGCTACTTGTGTTGTGTTAGTGTTCGCGGCAGCGGTTGGGGCTGTTGGGGTGCCTGTGAACGCTGGCGAGGCTTTAGGAGCATAATAAGAACCTTGTTGGCCATCTAGTAAGTCAGCGTCTAATCCTGAACCGGAAC
>Ga0209657_1000326_pt1 | contig 32765 bp, 32 predicted proteins | sample SaaInlV_100m_DNA_FD_184650 | JGI IMG/M metagenome (GOLD analysis project Ga0209657, IMG submission 184650) | Marine microbial communities from expanding oxygen minimum zones in the Saanich Inlet - SI037_S3LV_100m_DNA (SPAdes) (version 2) | ecosystem: Environmental > Aquatic > Marine > Intertidal... | reverse complement strand
TACCTACGTATCATGAATCTCTCAAAGGGATTCTACCAGTTATCAATTATTTAAAAGACAATTATGATACAGAATGCAAGGTAGTTTTAAGAAACGAAAATATGCAATTGGAAAAAGAAATATGCGAAAAAAATTATATAGAATTTATTTATTTTCGATATCAGAAGAATAATTCTGCCCATGGACGAAATATCAACAATATTAAAGTAATTGGCAATCGGACAAATGGTAAAAACAAATTAATAAATTCATGTAAAAAATTATTAAGATCTATTAATGTACTAGATATACTCTACAAAACCGTCTACCGATTAAAAAAAGAATTGGACCAACAATCATTAACATATCAAAATGCATATAAATTATTAAAACGTGAACAACCATCAGCTATTCTTGTAACGAATGATATAAGGATTGATTTAGAAATATTTCTACTGAAAGTGGCAAAACATTTGCATATACCTACCATACAAATCGGTTGGTCATGGACTCAATCTAATTCACAATATACTCAATTACAATTGCATCGAGAAAGTCATGGTGTAATTAAAAAAAATGATCAATGGAAAGTAAACCTTTGTAAATATCTAATCCCAGATATTTATGGTGAAATTGATAATAAGCGTATATTATTTAATGATCCATTTGTGATTTTAGTATCGAAGTATTTTGGTTTAAAATCATCATCACCAATCAATAAAGGAAAGAATGTTGATGGAATTACTGTACCATCTAATTTTCAGAAAAATGTATATCTGAACCGTGCTATTAATAGAGAAAAAATTTTTCTCACTGGTGATCCCAGCAATGATAAATTGATTCATTTAAGAAAAGAAAAATACAAAATAAAAGGTAGATTATTATCAGCACTAGATATAAAAGAGTCTAAGACAATTGTTTTCATCGCAAGTAGTCCACTTGGCTATGTGAGCAACAAAAGAAATCAAACAACTATTGATATAATTAAAATGCTATTATCTCTATCTCTCGAAATTCAGGTAGTATTTAAACCACATCCTGCAGAAGATATTATAAGCTTTGAGTATTTAAAAAATATTTCAGACCGGGTTACTGTTACGGATAATTTTTCAGTTAGTGAATTAGCGATTAGTAGCCACCTATTTATAACAATTGCTTCAAGTTCACTTATTGAAGCAGTAGCACTTGATATTCCAGTAGTAATTTATGATTTCACTAAAATAAATTATATTGACCGCTATACATACACGAGGTCAGTGAAAAGGGTATTTAATTTAGAGTCAATGAAAATTGCAGTGAAAAATATACTATTGAATGTTGATGTACGAAAGAAAACAATTAAGATGCAGCGTCATAGAATAAAACCATTTGCAATTTTGGATGGGAAATGCACTGAAAGAAATGCTTCTGTTATTATGAGTTACTTATCTGAATAGTTTTTATATAAATCACTCTTTTGAATTACTTTTCAAGGATATTTGAATAAATGATTATCGCTGAAATTGGCCTTTCACATGATGGAAGTTTGGGAACCGCTCACTCATATATTGATGCATTAGCTAATAGTGGTGCCGATGCAATAAAATTTCAAACACATATAGCAGATGCCGAAAGTTCTGATTTTGAGCCATTTCGAGTGAACTTTAGTAAACAGGATAAAACCCGCCAACAATATTGGAAAAGGACGGAATTCACCATCGAACAATGGATGGGTTTAAAAAAACATTGCGAAGATTTAAATATTGAATTCATTTCTACACCTTCGAGTATATCTGCAGTTGAATTGTTAGAAAAATTAAATGTTGCCAGATTTAAAGTTGGATCAGGTGATACATCAAATCTATTACTACTAAAAAGACTGGGGAAAACTCGAAAACCAATCCTTTTAAGTTCCGGTATGAGTTCATTTGAAGAACTTGAAACGTCTATTGTATTCCTAAGGAAATTTGGTAACCCATTAACAATAATGCAGTGTACTTCAAAATATCCGACAGGTCCGAAAGATTGGGGTTTGAATGTTATCCAGGAATTGAAGAACCGTTTTGAACTCCCAGTAGGCTTTTCGGATCACAGTGGTACGATATATGCTAGTTTAGCTGCGGCAGTAATGGGAGCAGAAGTATTTGAATTCCATGTTGTATTTGATAAACGACAATTTGGCCCTGATGTTTCTTCAAGTATCACAATCGATCAGGTTAAAATTTTAACAGAAGGGATAAAGGCTATCCAGACTGCCATGAATAATCCCTTAAATAAGAATAATATTTCTCAATGTGAAGATTTAAAAAAGATGTTCGGTAAAAGCCTTTCGGTGAATAAAAATAAAAAGGCAGGTGAAATAATTAAATTTGAAGATTTAGAGTCTAAAAAGCCATCAGAGTATGGTATTTCTGCTATTGAATTTGAAAAAGTAATTGGGAAAACATTGAATAAAAATTTGGCAAAATGGTCATTCCTTAATTGGGAGGATTTAGATTAGTAAGAGAAAAATATGTGTAGTAATCACTGCTCGACCTTCATATAGTCGTTTTAAGTCAGCCCTTCAAGCTATCAAAGCCCACACCGAATTAGAGCTACAAATTGTTGTAGCGGCTTCAGCATTATTACCAAGGTATGGGAGTATAATTGATTATTTAGAAAAAGATGGATTCGAAAATCCTACATTGGTTTTTAATGTTTTAGAAGGGGGGAGCCTCACATCTATGGCCAAAACCACTGGGATAGGTATATTAGAGATTTCTACAGTTTTCGATAATATCAGACCTGATATTGTTGTCACCATCGCAGACAGATTCGAAACAATGTCAACAGCGATTTCTGCAGCCTATATGAATATTCCACTTGCTCATATTCAAGGTGGAGAAGTCACCGGGAATATTGATGAAAAAGTAAGGCATGCCATAACCAAATTAGCTGATTATCATTTTGTTGCTACAGATGATGCTTATGAAAGGGTGCTTAAATTAGGAGAAAATCCTGATTTTGTTTTTAACACAGGATGCCCTTCTATTGATATAGCAAAGAAAGTAATGGAAAATCCTTCATTGGATTTTGATCCGTACCAAAAATATAAAGGTGTCGGATCACTTCCCGACTATTCATCCGGATATTGGGTCGTGATGCAACACCCAGTTACAACTGAAATGGATGAGTCTCGAAATAATATCGAGGAAACATTGTATGCAATGTATTCCATAAAGGAACCTGTATTCTGGTTTTGGCCAAATATTGATGGTGGATCTGACGGTATATCAAATGGGATAAGGGCTTTCCGTGAAAAATATGATTTACAACTATTCCATTTTTTTAAAAATATGGATCCAACTGATTTTCTTAAACTTCTTGCAAATGCAAAAGGGATCATTGGTAATAGTAGTGTAGGAATAAGAGAATGTTCATTTTTAGGGGTCCCCTGCTTAAATATTGGGAATCGTCAAAAAAGAAGAACCAGAGCAAATAACTTGATTGACATGCCATATAACCGGGAAAATATAATCAATGCTCTAAATTTAATTAAAAACAAAGCAAGACCAAGAACTTCAAATCTCTATGGAGATGGTAATTCCGGAAAGAGAATAGCAGAAATATTAACTCGACTACCACTCAATATTGAGAAACAAATTCAGTATTAACGAAATAATTGAATAATTTTGAATAATGGATTGAAACTGAAAATAAAGTGGGAAAATATCTCTGATGGTGCCCACTTTATCAAGGATAAAAAATTGATTCTTTATAAAAAAGACAATGAATTAAAAATATGTTTAAACAAATGTAAACATCAAGGAAATCAATTTATTGAATCAAAAAGTCCCCATAAAGTTATTTGTTCAGCTCATGGTTGGGAACTTGATCTTGAACAAATGAAATATGTTAATCCTCGAGGTATAGATCTTTATCAGGAATTATTAAAATCAACTATTTTGGAAGACACAATCGAAGTTTTTTATAATGAAGGTGAATCAGGAACATTCGCAAATATTCAAAAGTGTACATTGGAAAAAAAAGAATTCACAATCACTCATTATTCACATGCTACGGCAGAAATAAAATGTGGTGATTTTAAAATCATAACAGACCCATGGTGTGAGGGGCCAGCTTTTACAACCGGTTGGTGGCTTACGCAAACACCACCTCATAATTGGTTACAAAAAATAGCTAAAGCAAACTTAATCTTTATAAGTCATAGTCATTCAGATCATTTAAATATCTATACACTAAAAAAAATCAAAAAATTGAACCGAGGAATTAAAATCATAATTCCATTTTTTAAAAACTATTCATGTGATAATTTGCTCAGTAGAATTGGATTTACAAATGTCAATCGAGTACCATTTACAACTTGGCAATCAATTGATAAACATTGTAGATATATGGTTCTTAAAGATTATGCAGGAAAAAATGACAGTGGGATTCTTATTGAATATAAAGGGCATAGAGTTTTGAATATGGTTGACTCCCATAACTTAAATAATGGTGAATTGCCAATTGTAGATGTACTTATGGCAAGTTTTGCTAGCGGGTCCAGTGGCTATCCTGTTTGTTGGGAGAATTATAGCTTACATGAAAAAAACAAAATAATAACCCAAAAAAGAAAATACATTAGAAATAAAATTATCAAAGCATTAGTGATTACAAAGCCAAAAGTATTTGTGCCATTTGCAGGGTATTTTAATGAATTACATCCGTCAGATAATGAAATCTTTCAAATTAATAAAAAAAATACTCCAGAAGAAATTGAGCAGGAAATAGCAAGGAATTCTCCTCAAATCAAGGTTTGGAGTCCAATCCCTAATCAATATTTTGATTTTTCAAACTATACTCTAAAAAATAATACAAAGACTAAAAAGCAAAATTATGAATTTGAAAATTATGATCAGTTGTATTTGAACAATCCTTATTACAATTACTTTAATTCTCTAAAATCAATTCAAGACTATTTTGATTGGGCTGGGTATCGAGATGATAGATTAACACTTCATGTAATTGAGACTGATCAATTATTTCGAGAAAATATTAGAGAATTTTATGTGAATTTTAAAACTGGGAAGGTTTACCAAAGGATGACTTTAAATGGGGGTGATCACTATTTAAGAATGAAAGTTAAATCTCATATTTTCCGTTATGTATTAGCATATGGATTAGGTTGGGAAGACATTTCCATAGGATTTCAAGCAAGATTCTTTCGAAATCCGGATATCTACAACAGAGGATTTTGGGCTCATTTTCAAGAGAATCTTCCTCATAAGCCTATATTCAAGGATTTGTATAAACTATAATAAAAAAGTTCTTGGCCTAATCCCCGCAAGAGGTGGCTCAAAGGGAGTCCCGAAAAAAAATATTAAACTATTGAATGGATATCCACTTATTTGGTATACACATCAAGCGGCAATCAATTCCAAATTGCTGCATCGAACAATATTAAGTACCGAAGATAGTGAGATTAAATCCATTTGCTTGAATTTTGAAATGGACGTGCCATTTGACCGTCCTAAATCATTAGCAACTGATCGTACACCAACAATTGATGTTGTTCTTCATGCGGTCGAAAAAATGGAGTCATTGGGAGTGTTTTATGATGCTGTATGTCTGCTCCAGCCTACTTGTCCGTTACGCGGACCACAATTAATTGACAAAGCGATAACCAAATTTTTTAACACAAATGGTGATAGTTTAATATCTGTGAGAAAAGTGCCGTCAAAGTATAATCCACATTGGGTATTTGAAATGAAAGGGGATGGGTTTTTAAAAATTGCAACTGGAGAAAATAAAATTATTTCCAGGAGGCAGGACTTACCAAATGCATTCATCAGAGATGGTGCCATATACATCACGAGTACGAAAGTAATAAAAGAGCAAAGAAGTTTATATGGAGAATCCATATCCTATTTTGAACACAATAATAATCACATAAATATTGATACATTAGAAGATTGGGAAAAAGCTGAACAACTAATTAGGTCAGCAGCAAACTAAAATATTACAAAGTGAGTATTATTAATTCTGAGCAGCATTCACAAAATATTCTAATAACTATTAATCATGGTTTAAGCTCCCGTTATATTCTTCGCAGTAACTTATTAAATAATTTAATATCATATTCTAATAGTAAGATTATTATAGCCGTTGCAGATCCAAATGCATTTTTCGATTTAGTCAGCCGATTTAAAGGTAGAGTCTCTTTTGTCCAATCACCAGAATTAATCAATTCATATTCTAAAAAGCAAAAGATATACAGATATATTAAACTCATTCAGACATTTGGGCTCCCCAAGGATAAAATATATAGTGCAATATGGGTTAAGAAAAAACTTTTTGAAAAAAACATCAATTATTCCCTTATAAAAATAATATTTGTTTTAATATTATCCAAAATCCACTGCAATTTCTATTTATTCCGCAAAATTCTAAGATTTTTAACTTATCCATTAATAATAGATTCGAGATATACAGAATTATTAAAGGCAAAAAAAATTGATAAAGTTCTATTAGATGGACTTACGTCATTATGGTCTATTAATTCCTATTGGATTGCAGCATCTAAAAAACTTGGATTAGAGACAACAACAATAATTACTAATTGGGATCATCCAACCACTCGTGGATATCAATCGATAGATTCTAATCAATATTTAGTTTGGGGGAAATCGATGAAAGAGGAAATGATAAAATACCATGATATTAAACCAAGTAAATTGGATATCTCTGGATCGATAATTTTTGATATGTATTCAGACCCTTCGTTTATTTTAACTGTTGAGCAAATAAACAGTTTATATAGTAAGAATATTCCAAAGCAGTATGTTCTATTTGTCACACATTCCCCTTACTACCCATATAATTTTGAGTTAATTAAATATATCCGTAAACAAATACAAAACGATATCACATTGGTAATACGTTTACACCCATTATATTTAGATAATTTTGCGAAAAATGAGCTTGAAAAACATAAGAAATACGATGTAGCTAATCAAAACGTAATTTATTTTTACCCAATCTCAGCAAGTAATAGTCTATCTGCAGATATGAGTTATAAAGAAATACAATTATCCGCATCCTTACTAGCAAATGCTAAAGTTATAATTAATTGCATGTCTACAATGCTTTTAGATGGGCTAATAAATAATAAGCCGGTAATTAATATTGCATTCGATTGGGGGAAAGGGAGTTTAATTGCCAATTCTTTATCTATAGCAGTATATCGTATTCATTTGAGTCGAGTAATTAATGCTCCAGGTACCTATTTAGTAAAAACAAGAGCGGAATTAAGTTACCTAATTTATGAGTTAGTTAACCAGAGATTAGAATTAAAGGGCTCTTCTATCATTGATGAAATTATACTCAACGAATGTGGTGTAATTGATGGTTCTGCAACAATGAATATTGCAAATCATGTAATTAATTGAAATTTTTATCACACTTTTGGTATAAATTTTTAAACCAATTAGGTAGTTTTCCAAGCGCACGTAATATGCTGACAGTAGAAATATTTGAAGACTTGAAAGGCAAAGGCTTAGATATTGGTCACCTTGGAGATTATTCCTTTAAAAACAAAGATGTTATCAGGCTAAATATTCACCCAGGCGAAAACATTGATGTTGTTTCTGATGGCAATCATTACCCATTCAAAGACGAAACTTTTGATAAAATTATGCTTAGATGTCTCTTAGAACATGTGGATGAACCACATAAAATATTAAAAGAGGCTGCCCGGGTTTTAAAACCGAAAGGTAAAATAGTAATTGAAGTACCATTCATAAATCCAATACATGCTGCACCAGATGATTTTTTTCGATTTACACCTAATGGTTTGAAAAAAATCATACAAGGCCAGGAGCTGATAATTGAAAGAATTTTCTATGTTGAAGATTATAACTGGGCGATCAAATGGATTTTATGGCAAAATCTAAAAGAGAATGATGAGTTTGGTTTTAAGTATTTAGTTAAAATGGCATTTTTAAAATATATTATAAATCCAATTTTATTTAGACGAGAGATACCTTCAGAAACTAATTTTTCTTCTTTTGGAATTATTGCAATAAAGGATAGTACCTATTCATCTAGTATTTGTTGAAGGGTATTATCCAAGAGTTTCCGGACGGGTTGGCGGTGCGGGCACTTATATCCAGAATCTTGGTAGGGAATTAATATATTTAGGTTATGAAGTTTCTGTAATTTGTGCGAAAATGGATAATAATAGAATAACATACTTTAAAGATGGTTTAATTCATGTATATCCTATCATGGATTATAAACCTAGTATACTAATCTATTACATTAGTCGGGTTCCAATTATCAAAATTTTCTCCGGATTCTTTTTTTATTTACACAATGGACTAAAAATTCACCTTTTCTTATTAAAGCTAAATAGAAAAATAAAAATTGCTTATATTGAATATTCAGAAGGAGGTGATTTTTGGAATTCAATTTTTAAGAAGTTCAATTATTCTTCACATCTTCATGGCTCTAGCTATACATTTAAGAACCAAACTAATCAGAGACCTGATTTGATTGATTGGATGAGACGTAAAATGGAACATGTTTTTATTAAACGTGCAAATAAAGTTATATCACCCTGCCGTGCAATGGTGGAGTTGGTCGAAATGGAAATGGGGCAAAAATTAAAACAGGCTCATGTGATTCCCTATCCAGTTGCTGATAGTGAAATAATAACAATTAAAAAATCGAAAAAATCAAAAAAGGTTACATTACTTTTTGCTTCCCGGAATGATCCTGTAAAAGGAGGCAAATTGTTAATTAAGGCATTGGGGTTATTACCAGATGATATTCAATCTAATATTCAGGTAGAATTTTATGGGTATATCCCACAGCGTGATTTAACACAATTACCCTTTATTCAAGTAAATGAATTTGTGCCAAAAGAAGACCTGGAAAAAGCCTATCAAACAGCAGACATTTGTGTCATTCCATCTTTATTCGATAATTCACCAAATACAGTATATGAAGCCATGGCTCAAGGGAAAGTTGTTGTCGCCAGTTCGGTTGGAGGTATTCCAGAAATTGTTGGGGGATTTGAAAATGGATTTTTATTTGACCCTAAAGATGTTAATGATTTAGTAGCGAAACTGGAAGATGCTATCAAATTGGTATTGAATGGGGCATGCCAATCTATGAGGATAAATGCACAGCAACGAATCAATGCTATATCAAATTTATCTATTAATGTAAAACAAAGACTGAACTTGATTCAATTATGAAAATTATAGATCTAGGATGTGGAAAAAATAAGGTACCAAATTCAATAGGATTAGACAACGTTCAACTTCCAGGTGTGGATGTTGAACATGATTTATTGAATTTCCCATATCCATTTGAAAATGAATCCATCGACAAAATATATCTACGGCACGTTATTGAACATTTTGCTTTTGAGAATATTAATTTTATAATGAATGAATGTAATAGAATATTGAAAAACGATGGGTTGTTAGTTATTACTGTTCCCCATGTATTTTCAATATCTGCTTTTATAGATCCAACTCACAGATCTTTTTTTACTTTTGGGAGTGGCAAATTTTGGGATGAAAATAGTTCTAAGGCTTATTATAAAGAGTTCCAATTTAAATGGAAACTCATAAGAACTGTATGCAGAGTTAATTGGTTCGATTGGAAGAGCTATCGATTGAAAAAGTTAAATAATATTTTATCTTCAATTATTGAAAAAAGATTAAATAAAGCTCTCACATCGATAAATAATCCAAGTTATGCAGATAGAAAAGTAAAAAAGTTGTCTTTTCAACTTGTAGAAATTGAATGGAACTTTATAAAATAATTAATTGATATTAAAAGATATTTTGGAAAATTAAACTGAGATATTTTAGAAAGTTTTATAGTCATTATTTAAAATGGCGACCAGCGTATTACCGTAAAAAGTGGAAAATGTATCAATATTTAAATAATTATAACGACTGTATGGAAAGCAAACATACTAGTTATCAATTTAGGAATGGTTATAATCTTTCATATGTCGAACAATCATCTGCTGACCACATTTTTTCAGAAATATTTATTGGAGATTGTTACCCACTTGCAGAGAATAATAAAGATAAAAAAATTATAGTTGACATTGGCGCAAATATCGGGTTATTCACATTTTATGCAAAAATTAAATTCCCAAATTCCAAAATATTTTCTGTCGAGGCTAACCCAGATAATTTTAAAATATTAGAAAAAAATATAAATGAAAATAAATTGCGTGATTGTGTGAGAGTATTTAATAATGTTTGTTCTTCTTTTATAGGTAAACAACCATTTTATTTGTCGACTAATCCAGGATGGTCATCCAGCTATAAAAAGCGTGGTGCGGAAAATGGTGAAATGATTTATTTAGAACCATTATCTTTGTCAAAGTTATTTCAACTAAATAACATCAATAGAGTTGATGTGTTAAAAATAGACATTGAGGGTGCAGAATATGACATTTTATTAAATGATGATTTTTTAGATAATTATCCAATAAAAGAGTTATTTGTGGAAGTGGATAAACAGCCTCGTGATGAAAGATATTCATATTCCCAATTAATAAATTATTTGCAAAAATATTATGAAAAATTAACAATATATAATTCTGAAAGTGCGTATCCATTAATTCATTGTAGAAACCAATCTGGTACAATTAAATATAACAAATATGTTGAATAAGAAGAAGATCCTAGTAACTGGTGGGGGCGGGTTAGTTGGTTCTGCAATAAACGTTATTTCTGATGCCTACCCACAATATGACTTATTTTTTACGACTCATAAGGAACATGATCTGACTCAAGAATCAGTCGTTAAAGATTTATTTGAAAGTGTAAAACCAGATTATGTAATTCATACTGCAGCTTTTGTTGGTGGAATTGGCAGAAACCTTGCTAGCCCAGCTCAGCAATATTATCAAAATATTCTCATGAATAGTTTTGTCATCCATCATGCATATTTATCGGGAGTAACTAAATTAATTTCATTTTCATCTGTTTGTGCATTTCCTGATAAAGTATCAATAATGAAAGAGGATATTCTCCATGATGGGCCGCCTCATTCCTCCTATTTTTCATATGCCTATTCTAAACGAATGGTTGATGTTCAAACGAAAGCATATAATCAAGAATATGGTACTAAATACTCAACTGTTATTCCCGGGAATATTTATGGAGAACGAGATAATTTTAATCTGGAATACGGTCATGTAATTCCGTCTTTAGTGCATAAATGTTACTTGGCAAAAAGAGATAATAAACCATTTAGTATTTGGGGTGATGGATCAGTGTACCGTGAATTTTTATATTCAGAAGATGTAGCAAGGGTAACCCTTGAGCTATTAAATGATAAACTAGATTTACCACCGACGATCATTGTTTCGAGCACGGAAGAAATACAAATCAAAAAAGTGGTTAAAATGATTTGCAACGCTTATGATTATCATCATGTTATATGGGAGACAAAAAAGCCAAATGGCCAATATAGGCGTCCAACTAATAAACATATTTTAAATACTCTTTTACCAGAATTTATTTTTACAGATTTAGAAACAGGGATTCAGAATACAGTGGACTGGTTTATAGAGAATTATTCTAAGATTAGGAAATAATAAGTTTTACCGATGAGTAAATTTTTATATATCACTCCATTTTTTAAATATCCACCCACAGATGGAGCTTCACTTCGATCGGTAAACCTTTTTGAAATACTTTGTGAACAGTATGATGTTGAATTATTGACTTATGACTACGATGGCATATTAAAATTCAAAGAAAGTATGAAGAATAATCTAAAAATTCATTTTTTAACTTCAAAATTTGAAACCAGTAAATCACTTTCATTTTTTCAAAGACTATTTTCAAAAAAATTACCTGGGTTTGCTTCCCACAACCCAATTTCTATTTCTAAAGATATCAATTCATTGGTTGAAGAAAATAAAGGTTACGATTATTACTACTTTGCAACGCAGCTTATGGGTCAATCTGTTCTCATCAAAAAACAGAAAGGTATTCATATCATTGATCTATACGATGTATATACTACTTATTCAAAAAATAAATATTCTAAAATTCCATTTTGGAGACCATACTATTGGCTTTTCCGATTGGAAGCCTATAGAATAAAACTATTTGAAAAAAAAATTATTGAAAATTTTGATCAGGTACTTGTTACATGCAAAGAAAATATGCATTCTATCAATAATCTCTGTAAAGGGAAATCATTAATTGAAGTACCTAATGGAGTGAATATTCCCACAACTATTCAAGAGCAAAATAAAGCATTGACTATTTTAATGGTAGCAAACTTTGAATATTCTGGGAATAATGAAGGGATAAAATGGTTTTATAAACATGTTTGGCAAATCATTCTAGATAAAATTCACAATGCAAAACTGGTATTAGTCGGTAAATGTCCTTCAGAGATACGAATAATGACTAAGAATGAAAATAATATTACTATAACGGGGATTGTCCCAAGTTTAACTGAATTTTATGAAAAAGCAGCCTGTGTAATTTTACCTTTATTTAATGATGGGGGTACAAAAACCAAATTATTAGAAGCGATGGCTTATGGTAAACCAATTGTATCTACAAGAGAGGGTGCCAAAGGGTTTAAAAATATGAATTCCATTATCATTACTAATGATCCTAAAATTTTTGCATCATCTGTCTCGTCTATTTTGATAAATGGTATTGATGATGGTACTCTGGATAAATCGCGTCAATTGATTCATAATCATTATACATGGGATAAAATTGGAAATAAGTTGAATAATCTTATTCCCACGATAGCTAAAGTTTGAATGAATAATTAAAATGTTGAGCAAATTAATATCGCAAGTTGAAAAATTATATTGGACTTATTATGTTAAAAAACATTGTACCCGATATGGGAAAGGGCTCACAGTAACTGGACCTGTAAGAATTACTGGCGGAGGAGAGATAACATGCGGAGATGATTTATTAATTAGAGCCGCCCATTATGATCCTGTTAAAATTCACGTAGCCCCAAATGCCAAATTGAGAATGGGGAGTAAAGTATTTATGAATAATCGAGTTAATATTTCATGTTCGGAAAAAATTGAGATTGGTACTCATGTTGATATTGCTGATGAATGTTTAATCATAGATAATGACTTTCACGGCATGGGTGATAATCTGCAAAAAAAAGCACCTATAATAATTAAAGACGATGTTTGGCTTGCAACCAGAGTTATTGTATTAAAAGGCGTTACAATCGGCAAAGGATCGGTTATAGGCGCAGGATCTGTCGTTACAAAATCCATTCCACCTAATTCATTTGCAGCAGGTGTACCCGCAAAAGTGATAAGGCCCATTTAAATTATTAAATGAAAAAAGATACAACAAATTTTGCTATAGTTAGCCGTTGGTCTTTCCCTCAATCAACAGGCGGCGTGGCCATGCATAACCATTTTTTATTGAATGCATTAGAAAAAAAGTTTAAATGCAATTCGATTTCGGCTGAATCAGAAATTAACTCAGGATTTAGTAAAAATAATGGTATTCGTTATTCTAGAATTCCAATGATTGGGTATGGTGCTATATCACAATTTTTAAAATTTTCGATTTTAAAAAATGCGGCAAGATCGTTTGTAGATCAAAAAATATCGAAGTTATTAGCCAAATCTTTAAATAATGAATCAGGACTTATAGAATTCATGGATATTCATTCAGAAGGATACCTTTTCTTAAAGGGAAATCCTGAAAAAAGAAAAAATGTTGTCATAAGGTCTCACACACCTTTTGGTTTATTAAAACAGTATTTTAATAAAACTGAATTAAAGGGTGTGGATACCTGGTTTGCATTTGAAAGAGAGAAAAAATGTTTTAATTGGGCTGGCTCAATTACGACACCTAGTAAAGATTTGAAAAAAAGAATATGTGATATGTATAGCATCGATTATGATAAAGTTCAGGTTATTCCTAATTTATTAGACACAAATCACTTCAGCCCAAAAGATATGGAAGATAACCAGGATTTTACAATTCTCCATGTGGGCAGATTTGAAAGAGGGAAGGGAGTAGAAACTTTAATCAAATCTTTTATTTCCTTATCAAAAAAGTTTAATAATCTTAAACTCATCAATGTTGGCACACCACGTGGTCCTTCTTTCAATAAGTGTATGGATTTACTAAAAAAAAACAACCTTGATCAAAAGGTCATTTTCACAGGATTTGTTGATTATCTTGATTTACCGGAATTTTATGCAAAATCGGATATTGTTGTCGTTCCATCCGAAATCTACGAATCTTTTTCATATACTGTGGCCCAGGGAATGGCCTGTGGTAAGGCAGTTATTGCTTCGGAGATAGGTGGAATACCCGAGACAACAAACTATGGAAATGCGGGGCTACTCTTTGAACCGGGAAATGTTGATCAGTTGACTGGTAAAATTGAAATGCTTTATGCCAACACTGATATAAGAGAAGAATTTGGGATGAAGGCGCGTAATTATATTGTGGACTATTGTTCTATAGAGAGTTTGAAAGCAAAATATATTGAGTTTTATCAATCGATACTAAACTAAAAAGTCTTGTAATTATTTCACCTTTTCAATTCCGCTTAAGAAGAGGTGTTGAACGATTTACTTACAATTTGACTAATCATTTAGCAAAGGATTATAAACTTAAAATCATTGTTTATACGTGGGGTGTCCATGATAAAGTTGATTGGGGGCTCTGGGATGAAAGAATCAACATAAGAATAGTTCCTTATTCAAGGTATTATCAAAAATTGATTGCAAAAATATTTTACTATTTATGGGTTAAAATAGATCGTCCTGACAATATCATTCTAAATTTTTTATACCATGGTGAAACTGCACTTCCTGCTCCATCAAATATTTATTATGTATTGCATTCGCCGGCATCTTTAATTCCTCATAGATATGAGTATATTCAGGAGAAAGCTAATCAATTCAATCAATTATTATTTATTGCTGTTTCTGATTATGTGAAACAGGATGCTTTACCTTATCTTGGTAAAATGAAAATTGAAGTGATTTACCATGGAATTGATTTAAATCGATTTAATCATTCCATTGATTACCAAAATAGCGGAAAAATTAAATTACTGACAATTTCTGCACTAGAAAAGTGGAAGGGCATACAAGACTTAATTTGTATCTTAGCCGATGATGATTTAAAATATAAATTTGATTATTATATTATTGGAGATGGCCCTTATAAACATGAACTGATAGGTGTGATTAATAATTTGAATTTATCTTCAAATGTACATTTATTAGGTTCAGAAGACAGGATAGAATCATTGTTACCGAATTATGATATTTATTGTAATCTAAGTGACGGTGAAGCATTCGGACTCTCTCTTATGGAGGCAATGGCGTGTGGGCTGCCGGCAATTGTTTATGACATTCCACCATTTGATTCCTTAATCCCACCCAATTCCGCAAAAAAAGTTAAAAACAAATCTCAAACGATCCTGAAAGAGTATCTAATTGACTTTGCTGATAAAAATGAAAGAGAAAGAATTGGTAAAAATGGAAGAAATTATGTCCGAGAAAATTATTCAGTGGAGAAAATGGCTTCAAATTATTATAATCTTTTTATTGTGTGTGATTAACTATAAATGAAGATTACGGTTTTCATCTGCACGTACAACCGAGGTAATCTTATAAATGGTACTCTGGAAGCATTGATAAATAACCAGACTCGTAATCCTAATGAAATTATTGTTGTTAATGGGGGCGGTGAAAATGATTGCCAGAAAACTCTAGAAAAATGGCAAAAAGAATTCTCTTCTTTAAAAATTATCCAAACAAAAAATAAAAATCTTGCAGCAAGTAGAAATGTTGGACTACCTCATTGCAGCGGAGATTTAATTCTACAAACCGATGATGATGCACGGCCCTTTCCAGATTGGATTGATAGAATTGTAGAAGCCCATGATAAATTTCCTGAAGCAGGTGTTATTGGCGGAGACGTGATTGATGCCAGCGGAAACAGTTTTCTTTCCAATATCGCAGATGCAACTACATTTCCACATTATGATGCCACTTGCGAAGTCCGTAGTGTACCCGGTGTAAATTCATCTTACAAAAGGGAGGTGATTGAACATATCGGTGAATATGATGAAAATCTTTTTAGAGGAGAAGATGTAGACTATAATTGGCGAGCAATTCAGAAAGGGTGGAAAATATTGTATATACCGAACATAAAGGTAATACATATTCATCGAGCGACATGGAAAGGACTATTCCATCAGCATTATATGTATGGCAGAGCACATTATTTAGTTAGAAAGAAATGGCCGGAGATGTATTCCCATTATCCATTAGTCATTCATTCATTATGGCACGTTATCAAATGGATATCTTCTTGGATATATATTCCATTTTTGGATGCAAAAAACAAAGCCAAAAGATTAAATGCTCATCCAAATGGATTCGAAATTCTAATAATGGGCATAATTAATATTTCTAATCGTATTGGAACTACTTTAGAGTGGTGTTTTGATAAAAATGATTAATCCAATCCGAGTATTCACAGAAAAAAATCATGGAGAAGCAAAAGATTGGCGAAATCATTTAATTCACCCTATAAGGGCTTACTGGGGTGATGGTACTTCAGAATGGGACAAATGGAAAAAAGATTTTAAGTTTTATAAAAAATATTTTGTTATATCGGATGAACCAGAAAACTCAGATGTTGCGTTTTTACCATTTACTCTTAATTATTATTCCAACAATAATAAAATTGATATATTGAAAAACTTTTTAAACAAGATGCAGCATGTTGACAAAAAAGTATTTGTCTGGGTAGAAGGTGATTATGATGTGAATTTTGAACATCCAAATTGTATATTTATAAAATATGGAGGGTCCAAATTAAAGTCAATTTCAAATGAGATTATCCAACCCGGTGACTTGAAGGATGACCTATTGAAAAAATATTACGATGGGCAAGTACAAATACGAAAAAAGAATGATAAACCATCTGTTGGTTTCGTAGGACTGGCCGATTCTCCAACTATACAACTCGTTTTATTAATTATTAAGAATTGTTTAAAAAACTTTAACTATTATTTCCAAAATAGATTATTTGAATCAGGGCCTATCATTCCTCATCTAGTCCACAGAAAGGCCACCCTGAATAAAATAAATAATGAACCAGGAATCACGCCAAACTTTATAATACGAAAGTCATTTGCTGAAGGAATTAGAAATAATGATAAGAATGCACGCACAACATTTATTGATAATATTATCAATAATGATTATACATTTTGTATGCGGGGAGGAGGTAATTACTCTTTAAGGTTCTATGAAACATTATGTTTAGGAAGGATTCCTATTTTTATTAATACCGATTGTATTTTACCTTTTCATGATGAAATAAATTGGAAAGAAAATTGTATTTGGATTAATGAGCCAGATATTAAAAATATTGGTAAGAAAATCTTAAAATTCCATGCGAGTCTAACAGAACCGCAATTTATTGAAATGCAGTATAATAATAGAAAATTATGGGAAACATATTTTTCGAAACCTGGTTTTTGTCATCAGTTACATTTGCGGCTCCAAAAGCATTTTCTCGCATGATTATTTAAATGAATAAAGCGTTACCTAAAATTAGGATTGTGATACCATGTTATAATGAAGAATTCCGAATAGATATAGAAAAATATAATTCATATTTAAAAAGTAATAATCATATTACTTTTTTATTTGTGAATGATGGATATTGTTAAAATGACTTTTGAGTGGTACAAATTGAACGCAATTATTTAGGATGTATAAAACAAAAAAATTTAATTTGGGATCAGTTTATAATAACCATTTATATACTGGTATTATTGGTGTATTTATGAAATACTGCCATAAAAATTTAGAGACCTTTAAAACTGATAATATTTTTTCAAATGTGTTGGAAATAGGTGCAGGTACAGCACCTCATAAAACTTATATCAAACATCAATTTGATTGTTATTATATTGTTGAAACATCTGATTTTGCAATTAATTATTTAAAAAAAACAGGTATGGAAAAGGTTATTAAATACGATGGGAAAAATTTGCCTTTTGAAGATGCCTTTTTTGACAGAATAATAATTTCTCATGTATTAGAGCATGTGAACAACCCTGAAGAATTTATTATGGAGATGATGAGCAAACTAAAAAAGGGTGGAATATTATCTATTTCATTACCGACTGATCCAGGCTTGCTATGGAGAGCTTCCAGAAATATGATTAAAATTCTATCATTAAATCGATCCCAAAAGTTATCTAACATGGAATATGATTATGTTAACTCGATAGAGCACATTAATTCAATATTTAATCTTAGAAATATTATTAAATATCATTATCGAAATAATATACAGGAGACATTTTTACCATTTAGAATTAGACTCCCTGATATAAATCTTTTTTATAATGTGCATATAATAAAGTCTTAAAGTAGAGTTTTGAAAATAGAATTAGGCCAAATATTCATTGTATAATAATTTCGAGTACAATCGCTAAATGTATGTTTGCAATGAAATAATAAAAGTAACAATGATATTATGATTGCTCTTGTAATCCCGTGCTATAATGAAGAAAATAGAATTGATACTAGTGAATATAAACGTTTCCTTAGAGATAATAATAATATCTTTATGTTGTTTATTGATGATGGTAGTACAGATAATACGGTTCAAAGATTAGAGGAAATAACTGAATTAGAGAATTCAAAATATATTATTCTTAATAAAAATTCTGGAAAAGCTGAAGCTGTACGATTGGGTGTAATTGAACTATTGAAATATGATTATGATTACATAGGATTTTGGGATGCCGATTTAGCAACACCTCTCATTGAAGTAAAATATTTCTCAGATATTTTTATGAAAAATAAATCCATTTTAGGTATAATTGGTTCTAGAATGGTGAAACCTGATAGTAATATCCAATATAAAATAAGTCGCAGATATATTGGACGGTTGCTAACATCGATACTCTATTTGGGGCCCCTAAAAAATATAAGTGTTTATGATACACAATGTGGAGCTAAAATATTTACTAAAGAAATCTGTGATTTAATATTTCAGAGTCCATTTAAAACAGATTGGTTATTTGATGTCGAAATATTGATGAGAATTAATAATGTATTTTCTTTGAATCGAATAATATATGAATGCCCATTAAAAGAATGGACGCATATACCAGGTTCAAAAATTAATTTTCATGATTATTATAGTATTTTTAAAGAGCTTGTTAAGCTATTTCGTCTGAAATTTTGATAATAACATATTCTTATTCTATATTATTATCAATAGACTGAATAGTTTTAATTCCGTAATACTTGGCTATACCTTTATTTCGTGCATAAGATGGGTCCTTGGGAATTGCGTGATAATTAACAAGCCTGTTCGTTTTGATCGAAATATTATTAACAATTATCTCATCATTCCCTTTCATTTTTTCATTTATAATTATTTTTTCAATTGATAATGCATATTCATTGATAAACTTGTGATTGTTAAATAAATATAAATAAATCATAAAATTAAATATTATATATATATATAATATTTTGTTTGAAAAAATTGAAAAATCAAAAATAGAAAGCACAAAAATTATAATACAAAAAAATAAAAATAAATTAGTACCATTATGGTAGCTAGGTGAAAAAGACATTGCTAGAGATGATATTATCCCCAGAAAAAGTATTATAATATTTCTTTTTTTTATTTGAAATTTATTATTATAATAAAAGTAATAAAAAAGTAATAGAGGGATAACAATTATCCAAAAACCTTTTATATTGTTTACAAACCAAATTAGATCATATGAAAGATAGTCAATAATTTTAGCAATTGTTATTTTTGTATTGAGAGTTTGAGATCTGATAAAATTACCGGGTGCAAACATAAGGATTGCGCCTCCTGTTAAGACACCCAACAAACTATGGTAATAAAACTGAGGAATTTTACTATGACGGTTTATTTTAGTATTAATCTTCAATAAAATAAAAAATATGAATTGTGCTATAAAGACATGCTCATTTGTGCATCCAGAAATAATTCCAAAAAAATAGAAACTTAATTTATTTCGGCTTTCTCTTTGATTTATATAGTGGTTCCAAAATGGTAGATAATACAATAGAACGTATAAGTGCATCCAACTATAACCAATTGTTGGAGTCAGGTATATGCTTACCTGAGAATATTGATAAAAACCTATGAAGAGCATAATATTGATAAGAGAAATTATTGAGACATCTTTTAAGGTCGTTGCTATTCTATTATAAGCATAAAAGAATAAGGTATTGATAATAAGTATTTGGACTAAAGCATTAATAACATTAAAGTATAATTTTATTGGAATTAAAAATAATTGGACGAGAAAAAGAACCGTAATTCGGCCTCCCCAATTCAAATAGTGCAAAATTTGGGAATTGAAAGCGTCTTTCAGAACTTTAGCGCTGATTTCATACTCAAGTGGATTTATTTTATATACAAAATCATCGGCTGTATAGGGCGTCAACGTGGCAATATTAAAATAAAAAATAAATAATAAAATGTTAATTATTATTGGGTAGCGAAAAGTAATTAAATTTCTCCAGAAGAGATTGATCATCAATCAAGGATAAGATAAATTGAATAAAAAGTGCTCTGCATAATGGGAAATATAAGTAACAAAATTAAATTATTTCATCTTAAGTAAGCGTATTATAATGGTAATGAAATTAAATCACTAGAGGAACAGTGTATTATGAAACAACAATTGGTTGTGCATTGAATCAAAATAATATTTTCAAGAAATATTTATTTAGAAGAGATTTTTTCTGGAAAGTAAAGGAGAAGTTATTTTGGTTTATTAGACATAATTCAAGGAATGCCTTTAAGGATCAAAAAAGGCTATTGAATAACATAGAAAATGGTGTTATTGTGGATGTGGGAGCACATATTGGTGATACGACAGAATTGTATCGAAAATACTTTTCGGGATCTAAAATTTTTTGTTTTGAACCTTTTTCGGAATCATATGATTATCTGAAAAAAAGATTTATCAATGACTCTAACATAGATATTATTGAAACAGCACTTGGCAGTAAAGATGAGACTAAATCATTATATGTCAGTAATTTTTCCAACCTGAATTCATTGCAAAGACCAAATGAACTGAACGTGCCTGGGGATTTGCCGATAAAAAATCTGTAAATGTAGAAACAACTACACTTGATAAATTTTGCTATGAAAATGATATCAAGCACATAGATATACTAAAACTTGACGTTCAGGGATCAGAACTCGATGTTTTAATGGGTAGTAAGATAATATTAGAAAAAGGTAACATTTCTTTAATATATGTGGAATGGCAGGTGGTTCCACTTTATGAAAATCATCACAAATATTATAAGATTGCTGAATTTTTGGCAGGCTATGAATATGAATTTTTTAATCTGTATAATATTAATGAAGCAAGATCGGGGCAGATACAATGGGGAGATGCTATTTATACTAGCAAAAAATTAAGAGAAGGGATGGTCTCTGAGTATGGGGCTGGTGCTGGAAGCGGGTGGTAGTAGATTGTTTTGGAAAGTTGAGTTTAATAAATGTTAAGTGATTATGAAAAATTATATCATCAAGTTGAAAAAAAACATTGGTGGCATTGTTCTAGAAGAGATTTCATATATAAGATTATAGAAGCCAACAAAACAGATAAGGGCATTAAAATTCTTGATATTGGATGTTCAACAGGTGTTCTTATTGAAAAATTAGCTAAATTAACGAATGCGGAAATATTTGGTATTGATGTGAGTGATAATGCAATCAATGCATGTCGTGATAGAGGGTTAATAAATACTAGAGTTATGGCTGGTGAAAAATTGGACTATGAGAATTCAACATTTGATATTGTGATTGCATCAGACTGTTTAGAACATATCAAAGATGATCAAAAAGCACTAAAAGAATGGTATCGAGTTTTGAAAAAGCAAGGTAAGCTAATCATTTTTGTACCTGCATTTATGGCATTATGGTCGGAACAAGATAATTTAAGTAACCATTTTAGACGATATCATCGAAATGAGTTAAGGCTAATGCTTAAAAAAACGGGATTTAAAATAAATAGATTATCATTTTGGAATAATATCTTATTTATCCCAATTTTTACGATAAGGTTTATATATGGATTGATTAAAACTGAAACCAAAATGGAGTACAATCAATTACAGTTATCTAATCCATTTATAAATAGGATTCTAATGAGGCTATTAATTATTGAAAATAAGATATTAATGAAAACCAATTTGCCCGTTGGAGTAAGCCTTTTCGGGATATGTGAAAAAAGATAATCTCAAAATGAAGATCGATATAGTAATCCCAGTATATAATAGTGAAAGTTGTCTACTTGAACTTTCAAAGCAATTATCAGAAAAACTTAAGAGTATTTCCCATAAAATAATTTATGTTAATGATAATAGTCTTGATAATAGTTGGGCTTTGTTAAAACAATTTTCGAAAAACGACAATAATGTCATTGCCATAAATTTAGCAAAAAACTTTGGACAGGATTGTGCTATAATGGCTGGCCTAAGCCATACCGATGGTGATTATATTGTAATCATGGACGATGACCTTCAACATGATCCGGCGGCTATCCACCTTCTATTAGATAACATTATTAAAAGTAGGTCTCATGTTGTATACGCAAACTTTAAACAAAAGAAACAATCAAAAATAAAAAACTTTGGAAGTTGGCTAAATGATAAAGTTGCAAATATTGTCCTAAAAAAACCACATGATATTTATTTATCTCCATTCAAGATACTAAAAAAATCACTGGTTGATAAAATTATACAATATAAAGGTCCTTATCCATATATCGATGGTTTAATATTTAGATATACCACAAACATTACTCAGGTTTTGGTTTCTCATCATAAACGATTTTCGGGTAAGAGCAATTATTCGATTGTAAAATCAATTTCAGTATGGTTAAGGGTATTAACAAATTTTTCAGTGATACCACTAAGGATCTCCACATATGTTGGAATCTTTTCTTCTCTGATTGGATTTTTATTAGGAATATTATTCATAGCACTTCATTTTTTAGGAATTCATTCTCCAGAAGGATGGCCTAGTTTGATGGTTTCCATACTTTTTATTGGAGGTATTCAGCTTATGGGGTTGGGGATCATTGGAGAGTATGTTGGAAGATCATATTTATTTCAGAGCAAAGAGCCGCAATTTATTATTGATGAATTAATTGAAGGTAATTGATTAGAAATTCCAGTTTAAGCTATTCATCAAAATTCCTTTATTCATTAACCATCCGGTTAATGTATGGTCAATATTATCTAAAAAGATATTCACATCTGGCATCAATTATTCCTTCTAATGTTTCAGTGACTGACCTTTGTTGCGGTGATTCCAGTTTATATCATTATGCTTTAAAAGGGAAAAATAGATATACTGGTATGGATATTAATCCCTTATATAATGTAAATGATCAAAATTGTAAAATTATTAAAGCAGATATTTTAAAAGATTCCATCCCAATATCAGATTATGTAATTATCCAAGGTAGCCTATATCAATTTATCCCCAATCATAAAGAGATTATTAATAAAATGTTAGATAGTGCTAGATATAAAGTCATTATATCTGAGCCGGTAATTAATCTAGTAAATTCAAAAAATAAAATTATTTCAACTATTGCCAAATATAGTGCAAATCCCGGCACTGGGAATAAAAATTATAGATTTACAAAAGAATCACTTAATAATGATTTACAAAGATATTTTAAACAGTATATTGAAAATATTTATTTTATTGCAGGTGGTAGAGATATGGTTGTGGTTTTAAATACCAAATAAATTGTATTGAACTACCTTACAAGTTACAATAGAAGAGTTTTTAGTTATTTCATAATCTGCTTTATTGTTCATGCTATCTTGAGTGTTTACCTTGGCATTTTGAAAGGTTGGGGTGGTGATGAATGGTTTAGCTATAGAGATTTTACAATAATGGGTGCCCCATTCGCAATCCTAACAAAGATTCAAATATATTTTCTTGGACCACTATCAAAACATAATTTTATTTTATTCAAAATGCAGGGGTTAGTTTGGCTGGCAATTCTTTTCTTATTCCTTCTTAAAATGTATTCTAATTCAAAAAATTCTGATACAAAATATTTTATTCTTTTCACAATTTTATTTATAACATTAAATCCATTATTAATTGAACAAACTCAGTTCTTCCGATATTATAACTTATATATATTATCTGCATTCACAGTCTATTTTTTAATAAGACAAAAAGGTGATGATTTTGGCAAAAATAGAAAATTATTTTATGGTGTTTTAGCAATTAGTCCGTTTTTTCATCTATTTTTATTTTGGTCATTATTTACTTTTTTATTCTTTAAAGAGGTATCAATCATAATTAAAAAGCGTAGATGGATCATTGTAGGCTTATTATCTATTTTTATTATTGTAATTGCACTTAATATTGAATTATTGCTTGTGAATGGTTGGAATACATTAATGTTTAAATATGATTATGTATCAATAAATAATATTCAGCATAGAGGAGTATCACTTGGCACATTTATAAAACCAATTCATGCCATTTTTGTTTTACTGTTCGGAGTAGAAGTACTACCATTAGAAGACATGTTCTTGAGTATGATGTTTATTGTTTTGGGTGTCAGTCTAATATTTATTCTTTTAAAACTATATAAAGAGAATTATAAATTAACTCTCAATTTTCTTTTTTGCGGTATAATACCGTTTATGTCTCTATATCTAATATTAGATCCATTAACGCTCCCAGGGATGACGCAGGCGGAACCTAAACACGCTTTATTCATTATGCCGTGGTTGATATTTTTTCTATATAAACTTAATAGTTATCGGTTTGGAAAAATAATTAATGTATTGCTTTTTTCATCTTTCCTTTATGCCGATTATTTAATGATCTCTAAGGACTACCCTAATTGGGCAAAAGTAGAACACACTATAAACTCTAATGAAAATCCTGTAATTACAGATACACCTGGTGACTTAAACCTTAATATAATTAATGATAATATTATTTGGTTCCAAGATACATTAAAGGTGAATAATGCACTTCAAAATAATGATACTATCTGTATTGTAATGCAAGGTTGGGGGAATTATCAAACTTTATCAATGGAACAAAAATGGAACTCAACAAAAGGGACATCGGTTGCCTTTGGTATCTTAGAACAACTTTTTAAAAATATTGAAAATTCCGAATTCCACTTAACAGATGCTTATTCAAGATTCCCTTTACATTGTATGGTATTCGTGAAGAATAATGCAATTTCGCATCAAAGTAGTCCCTGGCTGTTTGATATCAAATATAGGGATTTAAAAATTCCCCTATTAATAGATAATCAAAGAATCATCGGATTTGAAAAAATTGAAAATGGGAAAGAAGTATTAATTGATTCATCATTTTATTATTTTATCCAAGCAGTTGACCCTAATGAAGATGGTTTTGTTATTGAAATCACAAATGTGAATGATTCTAAGAAACAATATAGACTGGATGAAGAGAATGACGTTTATCGATCAAATTATTGTAGATCAATTAATCATGGCATTGTTGTAAATGCTTTTAAAAAAAGGCCTCTAGTATCTAATAGTCTCAGGCATCCTGGGAGCATGTTTAATAGTCAACTTAGATTATACAAATATAATAATTTTGGCAGCTATAAATCCTTCAGAGTGATAAATGAAAAAACAATTTTATATTTAGCAATAATTGATGATAGAAAAAATAAATAGACTAAAAGATTATCAATTCGCAATTATAACAAATATATTTATATTTCTTTTCTATTTCAGCTTATCTAGTCTCACACCATATCAAGCTGATGATTTTAGATACAAGATTAATCCGTTAGCTACAGATTTTAAACTGGATCTAATAAAAGATGTGTTTCAATTCCAAATATGGCATTACTATAATTGGAGTGGGAGGATTATAGGACACTTGATACTGCAATTATTTTTAATTCCCAAGAAAATATTATTTGATTTAGTAAATGCAGTTATACAGACAATTTTAATTAATATTATTTTTTATTTAGCTAAGAAAAATATTGCAAAAAGTAAAAAAGATGTTTCTGTGTTGTTAATTATTAATATCTTATTGTTTCTAGGGTTTTATAATTACACTTCAATGACTATGTATGTTACACCTACCATTGTCTATACTTGGATGCATGTACTCGTATTAATTTATTATTCTTTTTTCTTAAAATTGTATAATAAGGATGTTACCAAAAGAGTTAAGGTATCCTTTTTCATTGTTGGATTATTTGCTGGTTCTACAAATGAGCATGTTTTTATTGCTCAGATCGCGTTTTATTTAATTATTTATATTTATCACATACTTAGGTATCCTGATGGAATCCCGAAATATTTTATATATAGTTTTTGTGGAGTATTTATTGGAGGTGCTGTCTTAATGCTTGCTCCTGGGAATTTTGTGAGAGCTGGATCTTTTAGCGAAACTATAAATATTAGTCATATAATTAATTATATAAAGTTTGATTTAATGTGGGTAATCTTTTTTCTTAAACCAGTTTGGTTTATAGCTATTCCATCAGTTTTTATTTATTATATCACTAATGGAAAAAAACTTATTATTAATCCACATAGTAAACTAATATTGATCACTGGAATGGTTTCATCCTTATCCTTGGCGTGTTCTCCTAGTTACCATAATGGTACAAACCTGTTTTTTTTCTACTGTTTAATCATTTTCTTAATTTCACTTATAGAATTCAAAAAAGTAAAAATATTGAATTTTCCTTTAATCATATTATGTTCGATTATTTTACAACTATATCTAATTTCTAGCCAATTAGGTATTTATAAATATGACATAGAAATTAAAAATGAAATATTGCAAAGAAAAAATAATGGTGAAACTGACATTATTATAAATAGTATTCCATTAGATGTGAACAGATTAATAAATTATCAACAAATAACAAGTAACCCAGATGCTCCTAGAAATCAACATATGGCATCCTATTATGGCATTAATACAATTAGAACCAATTAGTAAAATTAGAAAATATTTTCAACTTGCTCGTCTAAATAATTGGATTAAAAATTTAATTATATTTTCACCCTTATTTTTTGCAGGAAGAATCAGCAATACAGTTCTCCTTCAGCAATCTTTGATTTCATTTATCTCATTTTCATTTTTAACCAGTTCCATTTATATCCTGAACGATTATATGGATCTTGAGCATGATCGTGCTCACCCGTCCAAAAAAAATAGGCCCTTGGCTTCAGGTAAAATCCCAATTGCACACGCTGGAGCAATGGCGATCGTTTTACTTATCGTTGGCCTGGGTATCATTTCCCAATTATCAATTGATACATTCTATGTCTCTTTGTCCTATGTGGTTATCATGACTGCCTATTGCCTGGTGTTTCGAAAAATGGCTCTGGTTGACATTGGAATTATTGCCACTGGTTTTGTCATCCGTCTTTATGTAGGTAGCACTGTGACAGGAATTCCCAATTCCATGTGGATTATTATTATGACTTTCCTGCTTGCTCTTTTTATTACCCTTGCCAAGCGCAGGGATGATCTAAGGATGTTGGCTATTAACGATGAGAATACAAGAGAGTCCTTAAATGGGTATAGTATAACCTTGGTGGATAGTCTTATCATTGTACTGGTCCCGATTATCATAGTATCATATATACTTTATTGTACCGCAGATGAAAATATTACCAGGGTTGGAAATAATCTTTATCTTACTTCAGTCTTTGTCTTTTTTGGATTTATGAGGTATCTCCAACTTATTTTTGTGAAAAACCTGGGAGGTGACCCTATGGGACTCTTATTTCGTGATTCCGGGATCCAATTAGTACTGTTTTTTTGGATTTCATCCTTTGCATGGATACTTTATTTCTAATGGGCACTTACATCTCTTGGTGAAAAATAATAATTTTTCTGGTTGGGGGAACTTCCCAGTAATAAAAGGGGAATTAACACAGGTCTCAACTAAGAATCATTTAATTGAAGCTATTAATGCAAATGAAACTGTTATTCCTTATGGTAATGGACGGAGTTATGGCGACAATGCTTTGAATGATCATATGATACATTACAATGATCCGATAAATCCAATTGAGTTTAATCAAGAAACCGGTATAGCACATATAAGCGCTGCTACCCAGATAGGAGATTTGATAGATTATATTCTTCCCTTTGGTTGGTTTCCACCCGTTGTACCCGGTACAAAGTTTGTCACCATTGGTGGTGCGATTGCTGCGGATATCCATGGGAAAAATCACCATGTAGATGGCTGCTTCAGCCAGCACGTTATCTCCATTGATCTCATGTTGCAAAACGGGGATATAGTTCAATGTTCCCACCAGAAAAACTCTGATCTGTTTAAAGCTACGTGCGGCGGTATGGGCTTAACAGGAGTGATATTAAATGCCACAATCAAAATGATACAGGTTCAATCCAGGTTCATTGAACAAACTTCCTATAAAGCCCAAAATATTGATGAATTATTTTCTCATTTTCATAGATACGATTCTAAGCGCTATTCTGTTGCCTGGCTTGACTGTACAGCAAAGGGAAACAAATTGGGACGGGGCGTATTAATTACGGGTGAATTTTTAAAGAATGGGGTATTAAGCGGATATAATACAGATAATCATTCGAGACTAAATATCCCGTTTTCTCTCCCCTCGTGGCTCATTAATCATCTTACACTTAAAATATTTAATACATTTTATTATCATCTATCTGGTTTTGATGAACCAAAAAAAGTAGTCGTGGATTTAAACAGATTCTTTTTTCCTTTGGATCAAATACTTAATTGGAATAGGCTTTATGGAAAATCAGGATTTTTACAATATCAATTTGTATTGCCACTAAAAAAAAGTAAAGAGGGAATGGAAAAAATATTAAATATAATTTCAGAATCCGGCCAAGGATCACCATTGGCTGTTCTAAAATTATTTGGGCCAAGAAATAAAAATTATCTTTCGTTTCCCATGGAAGGTTTTACGCTTGCTTTGGATTTTAAAAATCAGCCTGCATTGTTCCCCTTATTGGACGAATTGGATAAAATTGTATTAGAATATAAAGGAAGAGTCTACCTCGCTAAAGATGCCAGAATTAAAGAAAAAAATTTTGAATCAGGGTATGCCAAGATTAAAAAATTCCGTAGGTTGAGGCATCAAGATAATTTGGAAATCAAATTTCAATCTCACCAATCAAAAAGACTTGGGTTATAAATGAAACCAGTTTTGATCCTTGGCGCTAAAAGTGATATGGCGAAAGCGACAGCTGAATTTTATGCAAAAAATGGATGGGACCTAAATTTAGCAGGAAGAAATATTATTACAGAGTTGTCAACATTTAGAGACCGATTAAAAGATGATTATGGCTGTGAAATAAATCTCTATGATTTGGATATATTAGATTTCAAATCTCATAAGATTTTTTTTAAATCTTTCCAACAAAAGCCAGATGGTGTTATTTGTTTTATTGGATTATTAGGGGATCAACAAAAAAGTGAAATGGATTTTAATGAAACCAAAACTGTGATTGATTCTAATTTTACAGGTATTGTGAGCCTCCTAAATATTTTTGCAAATTACTTTGAAGAAAAAGAAGATGGTTTTATTGTGGCTGTTAGCTCTGTTGCAGGAGATAGAGGACGTAAGAGTAACTATACCTATGGATCTGCAAAAGCAGCTTTAACTACATACCTATCTGGCCTTCGCAACCGGCTTTCTCCAAAAAATGTTCATGTTATGACAGTAATACCTGGCTTTGTGGAAACAAAAATGACTAAGAATTTGGATTTGCCTAGCCTAATAACTGTAAGTCCCAATTATGTGGGAAAGAAAATATTCGAAATGCAGCAGAGGAGAGCTGACCAAATCTATATTCCAGGATATTGGTATTTTATTATGGCCTTTATAAAACTGATTCCAGAAAGGGTATTTAAAAAATTAAATATTTAAGCAAAAATAAAACTTTCAATGGCGTTTTAATCTTTTGTACTGTTTTCATAATTTTATCAATTCTTAAGAACCCTGGCCAGGCTATTCCTGCACACAGTGACGAACCAAGCGTAGTTGAAACAGCTATAAGGATTTCTGATGGATCATTGAATCCTGAATTTTTTAGGTACCCATCAGGGCATATGAACATTTTGGCATTAATTTATAAAATAACAGAGTTTTTTAGTGGTGAACTCACAAAAGAAAACTTATACTCTATTGCCTGGGTGTTTTCACGTATATGTATAGCGGGTATCGCAGCAATGGTATTTATGCTTTGTTCAATAAATATGAATTATTACTTCGGCATTTTGGGGAGCGTCTTAGCTATGTTAAGTCCAACGCTATATACGCATGCTAATTTTGCAATTGTTGATGTACCCATGGCATTTGTTGTTACATTATTTTTTTTAATCCTAACAATCTTATACTCCAAATCTGATTGGTATCTTAAATATATAATTTTACTAGCATTCATCGTAGGGATTGCAATTGCTATGAAATATACCGCTGCGCTTCTGATTCCTGCGCTTCTTTTTGTCTCAGCCGAATATGTACATAAAAATAGAAAATTAATTCTCTCCATTAAGCAAATTAAAAAGGTTTTATTAGTTCTCGGTATGTCCCTGCTGATGGTTTCAGCGATGACCAAAATTAATCAACAATCTCTTTTGGATTATTTTACGGGACTGACCACAGATGGCATTCTGGAAATTGAATATATTCGAACCTTAAGTAGTTTCAACTCATTTATTATGATTTTTGGAATACTGCTCATTATCTTTAGTCTATGGAACAAATTGGTTCAAAATGAATGGGCAGGCTTCCTTCTTTCGCCATTTCATTTATTCACAATATTTATTGTCATAATTGGTTTTGTTTTATTTTCACCATTTACAATAATCGAATTAAAAAAATCGTTTGCTGATTTTATGTACGAATATCGTCACATGAAGATTGGTTCAGCTGCCCAGTATCATCATCTTTCCGATGAATATAGAACCATTATCGCAAATTTATCATCCACTAATTCAGGGATATTTTATATAAACCTTATATTTTATAACCTAGGTATAATTGGCATCATTTTTTTCTTTTACGGTATTTACCATATGTATTTGCAAAAGTCCGCCTATTCTATCACTTTAATGATCTATTTGGTTCTTTTATTAATTACCCTTTTTACTTGGAAGAATGTTGCGGTTCGTTACACTCTCAGTATTTTTCCAATTATGATTGTATTTATAATGCATGGGCTTTTTACTGTTTTCCAAATAATCATTCAAAAATATTCGTTTAATAAATATTTAGTTGCTATTCTTTTATACATGATTGTATTAATTCACCCAATTGCAAATTTTATTAATTAGTAAGGAAAGTATTAATTAGTACTCTTAAAAGAAATAATATCATTATCTGGACATCATCATTCCTGCCTGTTATTGGAGGCCTACAATCAGCCACCTTTGAAATTGGAAAATATTTAAGTGAAAATAACTGGAATGTCAGTGTCATTACCAATCGATACCCAAGAGCCTTAAAATCGTATGAGACCATTAGTGAATTAAAAGTAAACAGGTATACCTTTTTAACCAACCCATTTCATTATCTCCGCTCAGGAAGAATAGATTTATTTTTTGCCTGGGTATTTTTCAAGCCAGTGACCCTGCTAAGACTGATTATTGATTTTATTCGATTTAAACCAAAGGTAGTGAACCTTCATTTCCCGGATCATCAATTATTAGAATGTTATCTGCTCATGCTATTATTTCGGTTTAAACTCATTATTTCACTTCATGGTAATGAAGTGGAACGAATGCGTTCCCTATCAAAGAGATCAATAAGATATTATCTTTATAATAAATTGTTCACATCTGCGGTTAATATCACAGGATGTTCGAAGTTTCTAGCTAATGAATTACAAAGAAATTTTAAGGGTAGATATACCAATAAATGTTTTCCAATGTATAACGGTGTGAGTGAAGTATTTTTGACACAGCAATTAAAATTACATAAAAGAGATTATATTTTTTGTGCTGCCCGTTTCGCACCAATCAAAGGCCTTGATTTAATTGTAAAGGCAGCAGATAATAATATCATCAATAAATTATTGATTGCAGGTGGAAATGAAAATGATTTATTGAAATTAGAAATACCAATAAATGACTCAATCACATTGCTTGGATCATTATCACATGATGAAATTGCGCACTATTTATCAGTTGCTGAAATAACAGTTATTCCATCTAGGTGTGAAACATATGGCATCTTTCTTGCAGAAGCTATATGTTGTGGAAGCCCTGTTGTGGCAACAAATGTAGGTGGGATTCCAGAAGTAATTGCATTAGCTATTGAAAAATTGAGCCTTAATGAAAAAGAAATTTTTAATCGCTGGGTCAAACTTGTAGAACCAGATGTTGAATCTATAAGAAGTGGTATTCAAAAAATTAAATCTAATAACAAAATTGAAGATTATATAAATATTATACCCAAAATAAGGTCTCAATTTCATTGGGAAAAAAGGTTATTAGCCATTCAACAAATATTGATTAGTAATTAATTTGATAATTCTAAAATTATTAGCGGTCTTGATAGCGAGGTTGTTATACTTTTTTTATAAATATGAAGGTATAAATATTTTATTCAAAAGTCTACCATCAAATATTATCGTTCATATTCTACGCTTATTTGGAGCAAAAATTGGGAAAGATGTCCGCATTCAAGCGCCATTTCTTATTCACAATGC
>Ga0209657_1000316_pt1 | contig 33427 bp, 43 predicted proteins | sample SaaInlV_100m_DNA_FD_184650 | JGI IMG/M metagenome (GOLD analysis project Ga0209657, IMG submission 184650) | Marine microbial communities from expanding oxygen minimum zones in the Saanich Inlet - SI037_S3LV_100m_DNA (SPAdes) (version 2) | ecosystem: Environmental > Aquatic > Marine > Intertidal... | reverse complement strand
TTCAATTCATCAAACCAACATTAATTGAAATTGGAATTGTTGTAGGTTTACTATTATCTGGAGGATATCTTGAAATGTATTTGATTGATCTTGCTCGAGAAACAGGTTTTGAGATGCCTGGTTTCTAGTTTAATGATTAATCTATTGCTTTACCTAATCAGTCTAAAATAATTTAGTAGCAAATTATAAACCAAATTAAACGAAAAATCAATCATGAGAGCAATCATATTTTTACTATCTTTACTTTTCATTTCATCAGGATATTTCATCAATGAATCATTTGCTGAAATATCTGAGAATCAGGCATTTCTTTTAGAAGGCTCTGGTTTTGCTGTAACTGAAGAATCAATTAAAACATCAGAAATTGATCTTGCTCTATCTTCCCAACAACAAAGTGGAAGTAGTATTAATTTTCTCACAGAAGATGGTTTCATTACATTAGGTGAAGAAGAATTTGTAATTTCTGAGTTAGAAGGAAAATTTTTGCGTGAGGGCCGTTATATTAGAATAAACGGAAATATTGAAAGTTCAACTGGTCTTGATACATCAATTAGCTTCTTTGGAAGACTAGTAGAAGAAAGCAAAGATGCATCAGTATATGGTTTTACTGGAAGAATTACAACTAGTGATGAAACGTACAAAATCATCTATACAACAAAACTAACTACATTATCAAAAATTACTATAACTTCTACAGAATCTGAAAAATCAGATTTAACAATTCATATTCTTAAAGGTTCTGCTGCACAAGATACTGATGATATAATTCCAGGAGTTGACACTTCAAATTTTCTTCGATTCTTTTCTATTGATAGAATTTCAGTTCATCCAGGCACTACCATTACTATAGTAAATGATGACATTGCAAATCATAGTATTATTAGTGGAAAAGAAAATTATGGCACTCGTGGTGATGATGCATTTACACCTGATGGAAGAATTTCAACTGGTGAAATTGCACCTGGAGAATCTACCACAATTACATTTGATGGTTTAGGAATTTACAAACTATATGATCCTGATTATAACTATATGAAAATTGAGGTAGCAAGTTTTCCTATCGTAGATAATTTCATAACTGGCATAACCAATAATCAACAGGACAATTAACTTTCCCACTGCCATCTATAATTCATGTATGAATCTAAACTAGTTTGATTAAACACCATTACTGACAAATCAGAAAATTCTCTACCCTCCAAATCTTTTACAGTACCAACAAAACTTGTTTCATTTTCAGTTGTAATAGCCTCAAATACATGAACTTTCATTTGACTAGTATCAAAATTATTTTCTTTAAGATAAAATGCAATTTCTGATGGCATAAAATGTTTGTCTGGTTGTTTTGGCCAAGGTCTTGGTACTAAAACAACACTAAAACCATCAATCAACGCCTTTTGTAATTCTAATTTTTTATCTTCAATTGGCGTTGTAACATGCATTGTAATTACTTTAGATTTATCAAGTGGAACTTGAGCCCTTGATGCTGCAACCTGAATTGAACTAATTCCAGGAATAATTTCCACCTCACCAAAAATTTCAATTAATCTATCTACAACTTCAGATTCTGAAAAATTTACATCACCAGTAAATGGAATTACCAAAGTTCTATCTTTGAGCTCAGGAAGAATTTTTTGATATGACTCTTCTTGATTATTCATCGTAATTTCATAGATCTCTTTTCCTTTAGTCCATGTTTCAATTGTTTTTAATGTGTATTTGTAACCAATTATAACATCACAATTTTCAACAATTTCTTTTACTATTTCTGTAACATATTTTGGTGAACCGGGACCAACACCTACCGCAAAAACTTTCGCCAATTTACTTCGTAAAATTTTGTCTATCTTTAATGAATTGTACAAAAGGCTCCCAATCAACTTTCATGTATTTTGTAGGCTCTTTTGCAGGATATTTTACCCAATCTTGAGCTATTGAATATTGAAATTTTTCTTCCTTATCATTTTTGGTATACTCTAATTGTAATACACCTCCCCATGTTTTATCTTCAAAACTAATACTGGAAATTTCATCAAATGCCAATTCAACATTTCGTTCATCTTTTACATCTTCTACTAATTCTTCTTCATCATAACCATCATGACGAATCATTGTATTTTTTGATTTGATAAAATTTACTACTTGTCTATCTCTAATTGCTTTCCACCATTTCATTTTAGCATCTGTTTTATGTACAAACACCAAATGTTTGTCAGTTAATACCAACATTCCTTCTCTACCTCCAATTGAGAAGAATTTTTTAGATTCTCTCCATACTGAAACTAAATGGGCTTGAATCTTTTCATCAGATTGCATTAGAGATGATTTTATCGACTTTGTTAAAAACTAATACACTTGGCTTTTATGTAAGATACCTAGAAAAAAATTATTGAATAAAATTGTAATAATTATAGCAGTTACATTACTTTTAGTTAGTTTTGGGAATGAATCATTTGCTCAATCAAGTGAAAAATTAGTAATATTAGAAACAAATCTTGGAACAATTGTAATAGAATTTTTCATTGAAGATGCACCAAACCATGTTGATAATTTTATTGGTTTAACTGAATCAGGATTTTATAATGATACAATTTTTCATAGAATAATTCCAGGATTTATGATTCAAGGTGGTGATCCTAATACAATTAATGGAGATCCCAACACTTGGGGAACTGGCGGTCCAAGCACAAGTGTGGATGCAGAATTTAATTCCATCAAACACAACCGAGGAATAGTTTCAATGGCAAGATCAGCTGATCCAAACAGTGCAGGTTCTCAATTTTTCATTGTTCATAAAGCCTCAAACTTCCTTGATGAACAATATACTGTATTTGGTAGAATTGTGACTGATGAAAGTTTTCAAACACTAGATAAAATTGCTGGAGTTACAACTGGAACTAGTGATAGACCAACAGATCCTGATCAAGTAAAAATTACAAAAGTTTCAATTGTAAACCGCTCTGATGTTTCAAATATTCTTATCTTATCTGAACCTGAGCGTACACAAACGACTCCTATTACTCCATCAACAGGCAATCAAAAATTTGAAAGTACTGAATATGGAATTTCATTAAGTTTTCCTGAAGGTTGGTTATTACAACAACCAGAAAAAACACAATTAAATTCTCCTGATGTTGTTGCTGTAGGACCACAGATAGGAGCAATAAATCCACAAATTACATTAACAAATCATAAAACAAATCAAAAAACTATTGATGAACTTATTATAGAAAATAAAGAGAACTTGAATAATGCAGTAGAAGCAGGAACTTTAAAATTAAATTCGCAAGAAAAAACAACAATTAATGGTTATCCTGCACATATTACTAATGCAGAACAAGAAGTTACAATAAATGATATAACCTTAATTGTAAAATTTAAAGAAGTTTTGATTTATGATTTAGAGAAATTTTACATTTTAACTTATGGAAATGATATCACTGATTTTGATTCACAACTACCACGATTTGATGAAACAATTAATTCTTTTTACATTATTGGTAAAGAGCCTACTCTTGATGAATCATCAACTGAAGGTGGAGGTTGTTTAATTGCAACTGCAACCTTTGGTTCAGAGTTAGCACCACAAGTACAACAATTACGAGAACTCAGAGATAATACAATCCTACAAACAGAATCTGGTATAACATTCATGACAGGATTCAATCAATTCTATTATTCATTTTCACCAATAATCGCTGATTTAGAACGTCAAAGTCCAATATTCAAAGAAGTAGTAAAATTAACACTAACTCCAATGTTATCATCACTATCATTGTTGAATTATGTAGATATTGATTCAGAACAAGAGATGTTAGGGTATGGAATTAGTTTGATTATACTAAATGCAGGAATGTATTTTGCAGTACCAGCAATAATTATCTATAAAATAAGAAAATAATTTCTATCTTTAATTACCAAACATCATCTACTTCATCAAGTAGTTTGTACTCTTTTTCATCCTCACGTTTCATCATTTTTAATCTAGAAATATCTCTATCAAAAAATAAATCTATTACCCAATCAAGAAATACTCTGATTTGTTTATCCATAGTTGGTATTTTTGAAAGGTAAACATTTCTCCAAATTAACCATGCCCAAAATCCAGATATATTCATGCCCAAAAATGTAGCAATACCTGATCTTTTCCCAATAATTGCCATTTGACCCTTTGAATGATATTCAAATTTTTCTTTTTCAGAATTTTTGATTAATGCTGTTAAATTTTTAGCAGCAGTTTTTGCTTGAGCCTCTGCAATTTGTGCAGTTGGAGGAAATGGTCTTTTTGTTTTTGGATTCAAAAACAAAGCACAATCCCCTATTGCAAACACACCTGGAAAACCTTCAACTTCAAGATAATCATTAACTATTACTTTACCTCTATCCGTTTTTAGCATGGATCTTTTGATAGTATTTACTGGAGTTACTCCTGCAGTCCAAATCAAAGTTTTTGTTCTAATTGAATCAATTTCTGATTCATCAACTGGATCTTTTGGATTTTGATCTATTGATTTTGTAGTAACCTCATTTCCATCAAAACTAGTAATTGCAGTTTGTAATTTAATATCAATACCTCTTTCAATTAGTTTTTGTTTAGCAAACTCTGCTAATTTTTCATTAAAACCTGGTAAAATCATGGGCAGTGCTTCTATAACAACCACTTTGAGATCATCTTTGTGAATAGTAGGATAATGTTTTCGTGCATCTAAAATTAAATCCATTAACTCTCCTGCAGTTTCAATTCCTGCAAATCCTCCTCCTGCCACAACAAAATTTAGAAAACTTTTTCGAAGAATTGGATTAGTTTCATTTTCTGCTTGCTCAAGCATATCAATTATTCTGTTTCGTAATACAACTGCATCGTTGAGTGTTTTCATTGTATATGCATTTTTTTCAACATCAGCCATTCCAAAGAAATTAGTTTCACTACCAAGAGCTACAACAAGAAAATCATAATGAATTGAAATACTTCTTTTATCTCCAGTGCCCCATAAATTAACTAATTTTCCAAATGGATCAATGTTTTTAATTCTCCCTTCATAGAATTTTGTTTTTTTACAAATTGTTCTAATTGGCAAAACAATATGTCTAGTTTCAATCATTCCAGATGCTACTTGAGGTAACATTGGGGTAAACAACAAAAAATTATCTTCACTTACCATGACTAATTCTATATCTGGATCATTTCCAAATTTAGATTCTAATTGTCTAGTGCATTCTACCCCTGCAAATCCTCCTCCTAAAATTACAATTTTCTTCTTTCTAGCCAATGGTAATCTATTCACAAATTAGGTGAATATATGCTATAAGAATAAGTTCCTTGTTGAATCTTAGGCTCTTAAAATATCAGAGTGTAATATTTCATATGCCCTTGATGCATCCCTCTCATTTAGAATTATTACGATATTGTCTTGGCTGAAAAATGCATTAACTAATTCAATTCCATTAACATGTAATACCTCAGCAACATAAGAAACTACATCAGATTGATTTTGGGATACAGGTATTGAAATTTTGATTTTTGCAAGACCAGTACTGAACATATTTTCTCTATTTGTAAAATTATTGAAAATTTGCCTAATGTCATCCATATCTTCAGCAAGAAATCTAAATGAATCAGAAACTCTGAAAAACTCATAATTATTAGTCACCTTTGAGAATTTATCTAAAATTACCATTGGATCCAATTCATTTGAATCCTTTATGGAGAATTTTATATCCATTATTCCATCAGTTAAAGCCAATCTAGCATTCTTTAGAACTGATTCTTCATTTACCTCCTCTTTGATTTCAAATGAATCTGCAAATCGTTTGATTGCAACTACTACAGTATTGAGATTTACAGAATTTCCTAAAACCCTTTCAATCTCTGGTTGAATTTTTACTGCTAATGCTGTATAGTTAATCAGATCCATTTTCATACAATCGTAAACTGAACGATTTTTGCTGATAATCTCCCTTACAACTTCAGGTATAGATGCACTTGAAACTCTCATTAAGATTATTATATCATGTCAGTTATAATAGGATTATGTAAGATTTCCATAAAACAACACTAATCTTTATATAATGTCATAGGTATTACATATTGTAGATAAATATGACAACATTCTTTGATAGCGAAATTGATAGAATCTTCAAAAAAATGTCAAAATCATTTTTTGGTGTAAATGACGATTTTGGAGAATTCAAAGGTTATTCTGATTCTGGACCATTATTTTACGGTTGTACAATGACTGTTGGTCCAGATGGAAAACCTGTTGTACAGGAGTATGGAAACAAACCAGACAATCTTCCAATTTCTGATACAAGAAAACCAATTGTTGATACAATTGTTGATGAAAAAGAAAAAGTTGTAAAACTCATAGCTGAAATGCCAGGAGTTGAAAAGACTGATGTCAAAATTGTAGTTGACAGCAAAATTGTAAATCTTTCTGCAGAACATGGTGAAAAAAAATACCATGTCAAAGTTCCGTTGAAACATAAAGTTGATGAGAATTCTGCAAAAGCTTCATACAAAAATGGAATTCTGCAAATAGTTTTCAAACAAATTGCAGAAAAACAAACTGGCAAAAAGGTGGAGGTTGAATAAACCCCTCAATTTTTTTGAGGAAAAATTATGAGTGAAATAATTTTAAAAATAGATGAAATTCCACAACAACATGTAGGAAGAGGTAGAGCAATAGTTGATCCAAAAATTATAGAGGATCAAAAATGGAATTCAGGCCAAATCTTAGAATTAACATATAACAAAAAAACACATGTAAAACTTTGGCCAGGAAGTACTGAGGAATATGGTTCTGGAATCATTAAAGTTGATGGAATTACTCGATTAAATATTGGAGCAGGTATTGGAGATAAAATTTCTATAAAATCTGTTGAAGCTGTTAATGCTGAACAAATTGTATTATCTCCTACTGAAAAATTGCAAATTGATGAAGAACAACTTCACAATGTAATGATTACAAATTTTCAAAATCATGTCTTCACCGTTCATGATTCAATTCAATTACCAACACAAATGGGTGGAAAAATACAATTTATTACAACAAGTACAAAACCATCAAAACCAGTTCTTGTTACTGAAAATACAATCTTCAAACTTGGATCAATGACTAAAGCAATTGATGCATCTATTCCAAGAATTACATATGATGAACTTGGTGGTCTCAAAAAAGAAGTTCAGAAAATTCGTGAAATGGTTGAATTACCCATGAGACACCCTGAATTGTTTGATAAAATAGGCGTGGAAGCACCAAAAGGAGTATTATTGTATGGTCCTCCAGGTACTGGAAAAACACTACTTGCAAAAGCTGTTGCAGGAGAAACAAATGCAAATTTTGTTTCACTTAATGGTCCTGAAATTATGGGAAAATTTTATGGAGAAAGTGAAGAGCGAATTAGAGAAATCTTTACCCAAGCTGAGGAGAATGCACCTAGTATAATTTTCATAGATGAAATTGATTCTATTGCCCCAAAAAGAGATGAAGTTTCAGGTGAGCTTGAAAAAAGAATTGTTTCTCAACTTTTAACATTAATGGATGGAATGAAATCTCGCGGAAAAGTTGTAGTGATTGCAGCTACTAACAGACCAGATTCTATTGATCCCGCACTTAGACGACCAGGAAGATTTGATAGAGAAATTGAGATTGGAATTCCAGATGATGAAGGAAGATTTGACATTCTTTCAATTCATACACGTGGAATGCCAATTGACAAAAAAGTAGATCTTAAACAAATCTCAAAGATTACACATGGATTTGTAGGAGCCGACTTGGAAGTACTAGCAAAAGAAGCTGCAATGAGATCTCTTCGTAGAATTCTTGCAGATGAAGAAATTGATCTTGATGAAGAAAAAATATCATCAGAAATTCTCCAAAAAATTCAAATTTCTAGCGAGGATTTTCGAGATGCATTAAAAGAAGTTAGTCCAAGTGCACTCAGAGAAGTCCAAGTGCAAATTCCAGATGTAAGTTGGGATGATGTTGGAGGTTTAGATGCATTAAAAGAAGAACTTCGTGAGGCAATTGAATGGCCTATCAAACACAAAGAGGCATTTGATTATGTAAATGTAGAAACCCCAAAAGGAATTCTTCTTCATGGTCCACCTGGAACTGGAAAAACTTTGATTGCAAAAGCACTTGCAAAAATGACTGAATCTAATTTCATCAGCATAAAGGGTCCTGAATTACTCTCAAAATGGGTAGGAGAAAGTGAGAAAGGAGTAAGAGAAATTTTCAGAAAAGCACGACAGGCAGCACCATGTATAATCTTCTTAGATGAAATTGATGCACTTGTTCCAAGAAGAGGAAGTGGAGGCTCAGAATCACATGCTACTGAAAGTGTTGTATCTCAAATTCTAACTGAGATTGATGGATTAGAAGAATTACAAAACGTTCTGATAGTTGGTGCAACTAACAGATTAGATATTGTAGATGAGGCCTTGTTGAGACCTGGACGATTTGATAGAATTATTGAAGTATCTAATCCTGATTCCAAAGGCAGACAACATATCTTTAGAATTCATACAAAAAAGAAACCACTTGCAAATGATGTTAATGTTACAAAACTTGTAGAATTAACAAATGGTTTTAGTGGTGCAGAGATTGGTGCAGTTGCAAATAGAGCAGCAATTACTGCTCTAAAGAGATACGTCAGCGGTCAATCTCAAAATCTTAAAGAAATTAAAATTTCTCAGCAAGATTTGATTGATGCAATCGATAAGGTAAAACCTCAAAAAAAAGAGGTTCCCCCTCTTGCATCTATAATATAGTCTAAATACTAAGGGAGATGAGACAAAATATGAAATTATATCTTGATTTTAATCCATGCCAAGAATGCAATACCATGATGGCAGAATTAAGTAGTCCTGAATTGATTTTTGGTGATCAAAAAACTAGAGCAGATGAATCTGCAAAATTTCTTAGACATTTGACATACAACCACAATGAAGTTGTTCAAGCAGTCATGGAAGATCTTCCAAAACAGAAAAAAGATCAAGAACCTGATTTTTACAAATAATAATCATATTCATATACAAAATTGTTTTAATGACAATGATAACAAAATGAAAATAGGAATTATTTTTAGTCTAGCTGTTTTACTTTTTTCAATTAATTTTATACAATTTGCAATAGCATTTGAAACAGAACAAGAGCCTAATCCACCAAAAATCCCTGAGCCTACTCCAGAACCAGAACCAATTAGAATGCCAGAACCTGAGCCTACTCCAGAACCATTTCCAGGAGAAACTGAATCAGAAAAAATACAAAGACTTTCTGCAGAAAATGATAAACTGAAACAAAAAAACAACAATCTACAAGATCAAATATCAATCCTCAATAACGATAAATCAGTATTACAAAATAAAATACTAGAATTAAATGATAAAATTGAAAGTCTCAAAGAAGTAATAATGGAACAAGTTCGTATTATTTCAGATTTAGCAAACTCACTAAAGGGAATATTATTTGAAAAAATATTATCACCTATCATGAATTTTTGAAAAAATATTAAATTAGTATAAAACAAATATTTTTTAAGAAAATGATTATTTCTTAATTGATTCTAAAGAATGTCCACGATTTGTAATCATTTGAGTTACTGCCTCCATTGTATAATCAATTCCATGTTCTTCTTCAAAATGATCTCTTAATTTTTTAATTAATGCAACTGATTTTTCTTCATCAATTTCAAATTCACATTCAAAACCATAATCTTCACATCTTAATTTGAGTGTCATTCAGTCTGAAAATATATCAAGCATATAAAAACCATAAACCTAATTTCTAACTAAAATATGAATAGCAAAACCAAATTTTTCAAATAGCACTAATACTGTCAATTAGTTGGTATTATACAGATGAAAGGTTTAGAATTTATTTTTCTTGGAGTGGGTTCTGTATTGGGAGCATATCTACGATACAAAATCACAGAATCACCTTTGCTTTTTAATACATTACCAATTAACGTTTTAATCGTAAATGTTCTTGGCGCATTTGTTCTTGGTGCATTTGTCATACTGTCACAACACTGGCATCTTGATGGAAGATATTCTCTATTTGCTGCAGTAGGATTTTGTGGTTCACTTACAACAATGTCAGCATTTGCCCTTGATTCAAGTAACATTCTTGAGAATAATCAATATGTGACATTTGCAATCAATATTTTTGCAAATGTTGGACTATCCATTTTAGCATTAATTGGAGGAAAATCCTTAATGAGTGCAATTATCAATAATTAATTAGAAATGGTTTATTCATATCAAATTGTAAAGTTTCAAACAATTTCCCTTGTACAAGGAAATCATTGGTCTCAATCAGTCAATGATAAAGGAGTTAATTACAAATCACTCAAAGATCCCTTCTCAAAAATCATTGTACAATCTTCTAATAATTCTAAAAAATTATACCGTGTTCCAAAAGATAGAACAGTAATTGTAACAAATGATACTGTTCACTTTTTAGGCGAATTAGCCTAATTATTTAAAAAATTGATCAATCTGATCTCTATACTTTAGAGTAATTTTTCCAAAATCTGCAAAATCTTCTGCCGTTGGATATTTCATTTTCAATGTATATTGATTCATGAATATGGATAATGCACTACCTGTAATTAGATTGTAAACACCATCAGCTATATTATTTGAGTATGGAAATGCAACTTTGATAAAAGGAAGATATGTTTCTGTTTGAGAAATCATTAATTGAATGTGTTTTTCCACAATTTCTTCAACTTCATCTGGGATTGCCATAATTATACTGATATTGATTTCTTATAAGTAAACACTGAATCTTTAGGCATTTGTAAGTTGAAATGAAATTGAATTTATAATAGAATTTTTTACCATTTTCATTGATAGAATTAGAAAAGAAAGTTTTTGGAAATATAAAGACTAAATTAATTATTGGTGCTGATCCGCCTGCAAATCCTGACACTAAAAATATTTTTGAAAAAGAATTAGATATTTTGCTTAAAGAACTAGATTCACAATCCCAGGAGAATCTTGAAAAATTATTAGAACAACAAAAAACTGCAGAAAAACACATCAATAGTAGACCTGGTGCTATGGCTTTGGCTCAAAATAAAATACAATTGTTTAACGAATTCAACAAAAAATATGTGCAAATAATTAAAGAAAAACTAGATTCTTAATTTTCAATAATCCTAATCAATTGATTTTTTGACAAATCCACCATCAATTGAATCAATCATTGAATTCTCATTCGTCTTTTCAATTAATCCACCATCATCAGAATCTTCAGGTGATTTTTTGACAAATCCACCTTCAACTGATTCAGGTGGTGGAATTTTCTTTGATTTTCCTAATCCTATTGTTGTGATAATTACTGATGATAAAATAATAAAGAAAATTATTTGTGGATATGCTTCAGCATTTGGTAAACCCATAGTTACAGGATATGTTGCAAGTACTGCTGCAGCTAATCCCCTAGGAATCATTGAATTAGTTACAGCTCTATCAAGCTTGGAAAATCTTTTTGTTAGAGTTATTTTTCCAACGAATATTCTTCCACCAAAAACAGCAATTGTAATCAAAACCCCAAACACGACATATTCTATTTGTCCAAAACTTGCCATTAATCCAACAAACACAAAGAAAAATGATCTTACCAAAAATGTAAGTTGATTATGTGTTGGATCATCCCTCTCAATTTTTGGCAGCTTAAATTTGAGCACTCGTGAGAGATGGCGTTTATTTCCAAGCATTAAACCAAACACAAGTGCAGTTAAAGCTCCGGATTCCCCAAATGAATTTGCCAAAAAGAACAAAACAAACAAGATTCCTAATGTAAGCATGTATGCGTGCTGAGCATTACCAAACTTTGTTGAAACATACATCCATGGAATTCCAACACCAAATCCAAGAAGCAAGCCTACAACTACTGCTCTACCAAGTGTTTCTTGCAATGTTTGTAAATCAAAATGCCCAATTAGTACTGCTTCAAATAAAATGAATGCCACAATCATTGCTAAAATATCAGTTAGTGCAGATTCAAAACTCAACATTGATTTGACTTCTTCAGAAATTTTGATATTTCTTACAAGACCAAAAACAATTGCCGAACTACTTCCACCAACAATTGAAGCTAACAAAATACTTTCTAACCAAACCCATCCTAATGCATAATGAGTTGCAAGTGTAATGATTACAACTGATAAAATAAATCCAACAACAGCTAATGTTACAGAAAAATGTGCAGTTTTTACAATATGTTTAATGTCAAGATTTAATCCCCCATCAAACATTATAATTATCAATGCAAGTGCCGCAAAATATGGCACCACTTCAATTACAGCTTCTGGTTGAATAATTCCTAATACTGGTCCTATTATTACTCCAAGAACCATTAAAAATGCAACATCGGGTATTCCTGTTTTTTTGAAAAATGCTTCTCCTGCAACTCCAAGAAAAATTACTACTCCTGCTGCAAGTAAAATTACATGAGCTGATGCAATTGGACCATCTTGAATAGATAGTGTTGAAATAGAATTTTGTATTTCAAAAAATTTATCTAAAATTAAATTTGTGTCAAAATTTGAAAATGGAATTATATCACCTAGTTGCTCACTAAATAAATTCAAAATAGATAAAATTACTGGATTCATTGACTGAATGAAATTATCTACTGATAAAAGTTAAACTGGATTAATTAAATAATTTCAACCTCTTTAACTGATTTTTAAATAACCAATTCAAGGTTAGAGTATTATGAGTGCGACAAATCAACTTCGTGCCGACCATGAACAAGTTCGTCGTCTAGAAAAAATAGTGTTAAAATGTGCTGATGAGTTAAACAAAGGCACAAAAATTCCATTTTCAGACCTTAGGAAAATTACCATAATAATTTCAGAATTTATTGACACTATTCATCATTCAAGAGAAGAAGATTCGTATTTTCCATGTGTTGCAAGTTATGACACTCTTAAAGATCAAATTCGAAAATTTTTGATTGAACATGAATTTGGTAGAAATATTGCCAGACAAATATCACACCATCTAAAAAGATGGGAAAATGGAGAGGATGCACAAGAACCAGTATCAAGATATTTGAGAACATATGGAATATTCTTATTTGATCATCTAAACAAAGAAAACAAATTCTTTGATGATGTAGAAGATGATATTTTATCTAAAGAAGAAGAAGTTGAAATGTATGAACAATACAAATCAGTTTTTGCTATTGTAAAAAAAGTGGAAGATATGATTAAGGATATTGATTATTTAGAAAACCAACCTTGGGCTAAAAACTAACGTAAGCTCTTTATGGGCTGTTAGAAATTTTTTACTCATGAAACCTTTCATTCTTTGGATGACTGGTCTTCCTTGTTCAGGAAAGACTACCATCGTAAAAGATTTGCAAAAAGATATTCCAAATTTGGCAATGCTTGATGGTGATGAACTAAGAGAATGGTTCTCTCCAAAAGATTTTTCAAAAGCAGGACGTGATGAACACAACAAAAAAGTTGCTCATTTAGCAAAACTATTGTTAAATCATGGTGTTCCAAGTGTAGTATCTCTAGTTTCTCCATACCTTGAGAATAGATCCAACGCAAGAGAAATTATTGATGCAGGAGATCAGTTTGCAGAATGTTATGTAAAATGTTCACTTGAAAAATGTGAAGAAAGAGATGTCAAAGGCATGTATGCCAAGGCTAGAGCAGGAGAAATTAAAGGATTTACAGGGATTGATGATCCTTATGAGGCTCCAGAAAAAGCTGATTTAGTAGTTGACACAGAACATGATTCACTTTCAGATAGTGCAAATAAAGTAAAGGACTTTCTTAAAGGAAGAAACCTACTCTAATTTTTTATACTCTTCAAGAACTTTTTCATGAATCAATCCATTTGTAACTAAAATTCCATTTTGATGAAAAACATCTTCATTATTGTATGAAATATCATTTCCTAACATATCAGTCATTTTTCCACCTGCTTCTGAAATTATACAATAAGATGCAGCAGTATCCCATTCTTTCATTTTATTTGTAGTTGTAATGTATGCTTCAGCTTCACCAGAACTAATTTTTCCAACTTTTAATGAACTTCCAATACTTGTAAAATCTTCAATACCTAATTTTTTGATAAATAATTTCTCTCTATCTGATAAATGATGTCTAGATCCAACAGCTCTACATTTTGGTAGTTCATCAACTCTAGTTACATCTATTTTTTGCCATTGTTCATTTGAGTATCTAAATGCCCCACATCCTTTTTGTGCAACAAAAAATGTTTTTTCAGTAGGCCAACTAATTACTCCCAAAATTGGTTTCTTATTTTTTATTAATGCAATCATAATTGTAAATTCACCTGTTTTATCAATAAAATCAGAAGTACCATCAAGTGGATCAACTATCCAAACCATATCTTTTGATAATCTACTTTTATCATCATTATCCTCTTCAGATAAAATCACATGATCTGTTTGTGAGAGAATCTTTTTGATAATCTCGTTACTTTTTAGATCTCCTTCTGTAACTGGTGAATCATCATTTTTTTTGACTGTTTCAAAATCTTCTTGATAAACCTCTAAAATTACATCTCCTGCCTCTTTTGCAGCCTTGATAGCGATATCTAACTCAGGGATTTTATCAAAAATAGGAATGTCTTTCAATTAAAATTCTCAAGTTGTTAGTTCTGGTTTTAATGTCCATGCTATGCCCAGAGCAATAAAAGGCACTGACATTATTCCTATAATTCCAAGTATTGTAACAAATTGAGATTCTGAAACTAGTGGATTATTAATTATCCAAGGTAACGGTAACGAAATAATTATCCAAATTCCTCCTAAAAGTGCAATCAACTTTGCTTTTGACTTTCTATCTTTCATCGTATTTTGCTTTCCAAGGTTGTATTAAATTCATGTGAATTCATTTGAGTGATTCTCCTCCATCAACTGCAAGTATAGCTCCTGTAGTCCATGATGCATCATCTGATACAAAATACATTATTGCTTTAGCTATCTCTTCAGGTTTTCCAATTCTTCCAATTGGATGTTCATTATTCATGAAATCTTTATCTTGCTGAGTTTTTAAAAATGGTTTTGTCATATCTGTATCTACAACCCCTGGACAAATACAATTAACTCTAATTTTGTATTTAGCATATTCAAGTGCCCAACATTTTGTTAGTATAATTAAAGCAGCTTTTGTTGCAGAATATGCATCTGCATTAAATCCTTGATACGCTTTTAATCCTGCATCAGATGAAATGTTAATTATTGAACCAGATGTTTTTTGTAAATGAGGAATTGCTTCTTTAGTAAATCTAAATTGTCCAGTAAGATTCACATCTAAAACTTCATTCCATTCATCCTCATCAATTTCATGTAATTGTTTTATCTTTGGAAATATTCCTGCATTATTTACTAAAATATCTAATTTACCAAATTTTTCAATTGTTTTACTTACAACATTTTTTACTTCATCAGTTTTCCTAATGTCTGCTACAATTCCAATAGAATTTGGAATTTTTAATACTGATTTTGCTAATCTTTCTGAATTTTTTCCAGTAATTACTACGGTTGCTCCGTTTTCTGACATTATTTTTGCAGTTGCAAATCCTATACCTCTACTTCCACCAGTAACTAGTGCAACTTTTCCTGATAATTTCAATAATTCTTTCAGAAAAATTAGTAATTTATAGAGAGGGAATCTCTCATTGTTCTGCAGTTAGGGGTTTACGCCTTTTAATTTTCTAAAATGTCTACTGATACTGAACCCATCACATTCCCATTTGGATTAATAGAAATTGAAATCTCTTGTTTTTCAGGAATCAAAATATTTTCCTCTCCATCATAATTCCATGTGAAATATTCAGAGATACCAGTTTGATGTAATGTGCCTACAAGCTTGAAATCTTCAGAAAAATCAAATGTATTACCATTTAGTGTTACTGATAGCATTTCAGGACTGCTTCCATTTGGAACAAATCTGAAAAAATATTCCCCTTTTTCAATAGCAAATTTATCAATATAGACTCCATTTACATACAAATTTGGATCTGCAAGAGTTATGTGAAATATAACATTACTTTTTTCACTAGTTTCATAAAATGAAAAATTTACTAAAATAATTACAATAATCATTACTAATGGAATAATTACAATTTTTTTGTTCATTGATACGTAAATTTTAAAATATTAAATTAGAAAAATCTATCTCAAATGAAACTATAAAAAATATCTAATTTTTGTTAGTTAAATTTTACATGCTGTTAACCATTTTTTACACCTGAAATTAAGTATGTTTTCTTAAATCAAACTCATGCCTAGTTTGAATAGTAATTGGACTAAACAACCAAAATCCAATATTTCTGAAAAAATTAATGATACTATCAAGCCTAAAGGTGCATTAAAACCAAGAGTTCAAACTGGAATTAAAAAATTACAATTACAAATTAAAAAATTAGATACAATGTTATCAAGCCTACAAGAACGAGATGCACAACTATTTCAAAGAATTGTAGATGCAACTCAAAATCATGATACTCAAACAAGTAAAGTTCTAGGAAATGAACTAGCAGAGATACGAAAAGTAATTAAAATTATGAGTGGTGCAAGAATTGCATTAGAGCAAATTGAATTACGATTAACTACTTTCAGTGATCTTGGTGATACAGTTGTAGCAATAATGCCAACTATGGGTTTGATGAAAAATCTAAAATCATCTCTTGGTAAAGTAATGCCTGGAGCTGAACAAGAAATTGGTCAAATGGCAGAAATGCTTGGTGGAATTATGACTGAAAGTTTCTCAGGTGATGGAGCATTTGGAATGGATGAAACTACAAATTCAGAATCTGAAAGTATTCTAAAAGAAGCTGCTGCTGTAGCAGAAAGTTCTACAGGAGAAATGTTCCCTTCAGTACCAAGTAGTACTCAAGAAGCAACTAGTACTAAATTTCTATAATTCTAAATTTTAACTTTCTAGTGAATCTCTAGACTCTTTAATTTTTTTAACTCTACTTCCTTCATCATCAATAATTCTATCAACACCTGAAAGTTTTTCTCTTAATGAATTAATTATTGTACCAACTTCATCAGCTTCATTCTCTACTCTCTTTCTCTTATTTGCAAGCTCCATTATTCCTCTATTTTCTTCATCAATGTACTCACTAACTTTTTGAAGCTTTTCTTTGAGATTTTTAATATCTACTGATTCTTCTTCAATATCTTTTTCAAGTAAAGTTCTCTTATCTTTGAGATTCTTAATCATTAAACCAACATAATCTATTGCCTCTTCCAATTTTGCACGTTTCCCCATTAACTCCCCAATTCCAATTTGACTAGATTCAGTTGGAGTTTCTACAGATTCTGCATTTGAGCTTTCTTCAGGTCTTTCTTCTACCATTTCTCCTCCTTCATCATTTTTGAATTTATCAAACATTTTATCATTTCTTTTCTGAAATAGGAATAAAAAGTTACTATGAGTCTCAAAGCTGACCTTGTGAATGATTTTAGTCAATAAAAAAAAGAAAATGGTGACTTGTCACCAGTTAAAATTTCTCAATTTCTCAGTTACAAGATCTATTTTTTCCAAATCTGCTCCATAATCAAGGAATTTCATATTTTGAGTCAATTCCGGAAAGAAAATAGAATTTACAAAGTAAATAATTTTCTCACTTTCTAAATCTGAATTTACAATATTTCCTGAAAATATGACTTTGTAGCTTAGTTCTTTTTCAGAATTCTCATTTTTTTGAGTTTTTTCAGGAATTTCAAGCCCAGATTGTCTATCTTTAAGTAAATTAGTAGAAATCTCTAGTTGACTCTTTCCAATTTTTGATGCTTTTCCATCATATAGTACAATTCCTGAATGAAGTGCATTGTAATTCACGTATACCCAACTTGATGATTCTTCCTCAAATGATGCCATTCTTTGTTTATCATTATCTGAAAACTCATCAGGTAGAGAATATTGCTGAATTTGCAACTTTCCGTTTACCATTTTTTCAGTAAGAATCACTCCTAGTCTTTTATTTTCTAAAACTTCAGAGTTATTTTCCCCAAAGTCTGCAAACGAATAACTCACAGATAGTGGCGAAGTACCAAGCATCACAAGTATTGCAATGACTCCAATTGTTCTTTTTTGGGATTTTTTCACATTCAGAAGAAGTTAAAATGATAGATTAGGAACAACGAGGAATCATCCTGTTCCTTATATGCAAAATTACTTAAAAATCCTCAAAAATTAAAAAATTTCAGATTTTTTTCTGAAAATTTTAAAAACAGGATTTTTTCAAGAAAATATCAATTTTTTAATCAATTTTTTACGCATAAATTTTCCCCTAGTTTTCCCCCCGCATCATTTTTGTAAAAAATCATTCAATTTTCATAGCTAAAACACTGTTCCGCTTTGCGTTCCGCTATGAGGTTTCATAATGTCCCTGATTAACTAATTAGTTCTATACTTTAGCATGTCAAAACAACAATACAGGTCCGAAATGGGCATAATGGGTGATATCTTAGACGTTACCGCTGATGGCGGTCGTGATGGAATCATTGTATCTGCAATCTCTCGAAAAGCAAACCTATCTCACTACGCAGTATTAGACAAATGTGAGAAATTGGTAGAAGCCGGCTTAGTAGAATCAATCAAAAATGAAAGAAATAGAGTCTTTCAAATTACTGAAAAAGGATTAGAATTTTTTCAGGAATTTAAGAGATTTCAGGGATTAGTAGAAAGTATGAATCTAAGGTATTGACTCATGAATCCACAAATCGTACCAACTCATAGGAAAGAATCTCTTCGAGAAGATGGAATGCTTTTTGTAAGGACTGAAGGTATCCTCGATACGATGGTCAAATTACCTCTTTTGGTAGCAAGTATGATTATTGTAGCAGCAGTAATACCAGTTCAGTCTTCATTCAGTTCTCCTAGAGTTCTTGATCTAATTATTTATCCAGATGGAACAACCCATGTTTCTGTAGAAGTTAATGTAGATCCACTTGCTACTGATTATGAACTTGAACTATTTGGAAGCACAATTGATAATTTTGTTGTAGTAGGAGAAAATGGATTTCTACTAAATACTGATGTAATAGGAAATTCTGCATTAATTGAAACTTTTGGTTCATCTGTTATTACTATAGAATATGATATTCATGATTTAGTTGCAAAACAAGGTAGAATTTGGACATTCTCTTTGAATGCTCCATCTGATTTTACATTACTTTTACCAAAAAATTCTGCTATAGTTGGAATGACAAATCTACCAATTAATATGGAAATTATTAATGATCAAAATCAATTAACATTATCTGTTGGTGATACTGAAATTGATTATCTTTTCAGTACAACTCCTGTAGTTACTGATCCTATAATTTCAGATACTCCAACACTACAAACTGATTATTTCACATATGCAATAGTTGGTGGGATTGTTGCAGCATCTATTGTGGGAATAGTTGCAATTATTCGTTCCAAACAAAAAATTGTGAAACCAATTCAAGTTCAACAATCAGCAAAAAAAATTGAAACAGTTGATGCTGAAACAATTTTCAAATTAAAACCAGACTTACGTGAAGATGATAAAGAGATAGTGAAGTTTATTTCTAATAACGGAGGACAAGTACTTGAAAGCGAATTGCGTAAGAAATTTTTACAACCAAGAACTACAATGTGGCGTGCCGTTAAGAGATTAGAGCGTAATGGTGTTATAGAAATTGAAAAGAAAGATTTGCAAAATCTTGTAAAATTACGAAAGAATATGGAGGAAGAGGAATGAAAACAATAGCATTATTTACAATATTTGTATTAATTTCTGGAGTGGCATCTACATCTTTAGTTAATGATGCATATGCACAAAATGATCCTAGTATTTTATTACGTATTGCAACACAAGCAGACAAACAAATCTTAAATCAATTAGATAGATCTTATGGTGATTCAATACCATCAAAGATTCAAACAATATACGAGAAAGGCCATGCATCTGTTGAATCATTAAAAAACTCACTACCTGATAATATAGAACAAGCAAGAGAAGATTTTCTTTCAGCAATGAAATCATTTAAGCAAATTACTAGAATGATTTCAGAACCTGTTGCAGAATCAAAATTAGCAACATCTGATGTTTCTGATAAAGATCTCAAAAGTAAATTAAATAGATTAGACAAATACTTCCAAAGCTTAAAGACAGCATCTGAAAAACACAACACAGGAATTGATTTTTCTGAAATTGAGCAATTATTTACTCAAGCAAACCAACAGATAGATTCAGGTGAAACTAGAGAAGCAACTCAAACGATTCAACAATTAGAATCATCCATTCATGAAATTAAAAAGAAAATACGTGAAAATTCTTCTCATTCTTCTTCAGACAGAATAAAGAAATTTGCCTCAAAACATTTAATCAAAATTCAAAAAATACTAGATAGGGCCTCATCTGTAGACTCTGAAATGCCTGAGCTTGAAAAAGCTAATTCACTGATTCAAGAAATTAAAACTTTGATTTCAGATGATAATATTTCTGATGCAAAGAAAAAATTTGGAGAATTGAACAAAATCGTGAAAACCATCAAAAAATCAATTCATCAATAACATAAGCTTCATATACATTTTCAAAAGAATTTGAACATGGCATCAAAAGCAATTACTGTTGGCGTAGGAATTCCAATGATAATAGTTGGTGCTTTAATGGCTTGGTTATGGGGTTCAATGGAAGGAGTTTATCAAAATCAAATTGAATTAATTGGAAGTACTATTGGAATTTTAGGTGTTGTATTCTTTATTTCCGGATTATTTTACACAAAAGAACCTGTTATGCATTAGAATCTCATCGAATAAATAATAAAAAAAATTAGTGTTATTACTTGAAAGTCAGAATATTTGAGATATTTACATCAGTTGAAGGAGAAGGGATTCTTTATGGAACTAAAACTCTTTTTGTAAGATTAGCTGGTTGTCCTTTTACTTGTTTTTATTGTGATACAAAAGAATCTCTTCCACTTGATTCTGGAATAGAATATACAATTGATGATGCAAACCAACTAATTGATTCTAATTTAAAAAAACAAACATACAAAGTCAATTTCACAGGTGGTGATCCATTAATTCAACATCAAGCAGTTGCACAACTTGCAAAACATATTCAAGAAAAAAACATTCCTACATACCTTGAATCATCATGTTTTGATATTGATAGATTTAATCATGTTTTACCATTTTTTGATATTGTTAAAATTGAATTCAAAACAAAAGATTCTGATTTTGTAGACTCTAAACATTATGATAAATTAATTAATCACACTATGAAATGTCTTGAATCATCTGTAAAAGAAAAGAAAACAACTTACATCAAAATTGTTGTTAGTTCTAAAACCAAACTAAATGATTTTGAAGACTTAACAAATCAAATTTTCAAAATTATTTCTAAAGAAAATATTGACGGATTTATTATTCAACCTACATATGGTGTATCTGAACCATCATTGGAACTTTTATTGGATTTGTATGATATTGTATTTCCACACTACATTGATGTTAAAGTGGTTCCACAATTACACAAATTCATTGGTGCACCATAAATTATCTGCCTAAAAATCAGATTAGGTTCAAATACTAGAAAAATTCTGTGATATTATAAAATGGATGACGAACGCGTAAAAAAACTCGTTAGAGAATTAATTATTGAAGTTGGAGAAGATCCTACCCGTGAGGGATTACGAGAGACTCCTGAAAGAATTGCAAGTATGTACAAAGAAATCTTTGGTGGTTATGATTCTGATTCAGAATTGGCAGTACAATTCTCTGAAGATTCTGATGTAGTAATTGCACGTGATATTCAATTTTATTCAATGTGTGAACACCATATGTTACCATTTTTTGGTAAAGTTCACATTGCATATTCTCCAAATGGCAGAGTTTTTGGAATATCAAAATTGGTACGACTAGTTGAGAAATATGCAAAAAGATTACAAATTCAAGAAAGACTAACCAAAAATATTGCAGATGAACTATACTCACAAGGAGTGAAAGGTGTAGTAGTGTTGGCTGATGCTGAACATCTATGTATGAAAATGCGTGGTGTTAGAAACGATGCAACTTTGACTTCATCGGCATTTAGAGGAATTTATGAAAATACACAAGAAAAAGAAGGCATTTTGGCTTTAATTAGAAAACATGCATCTGATTCTTACATGTGATATACTGAAAAATTAAATAATCAATATTTTTGATAAACATCATGGGAGTGCATCCAAATATTCACATTCCAAAGGAATCATGGCCTGGATGGACATGGTATGCTATAGAATGTATAATTGTAATTGCAGTTTCATTATTACTTTCAAGAGAAATTACTAATTCTATTGAAGGATTGTCACCAGAAGTACAAAATTATTTGTTTATAGGATTTATGGGAATTCCTTTTCTCATTTGGTATGTTGGAATTAGACGTTTTGTTCTAACAAAATTTCTTCGAAACGGTTACTAATTTTATTTTAGATATTTTGTTTTATCATTAATTCCAGCTTTTGTAAATGCAATTTTTCTATTGTTACAAGATTCACAAACTCCACAATGATATTTTTTATTTGAATAACAACTCCAAGTCTTAAAGATAGAATCACCTAGAACTTTAATCCCTGATTTTAACAAATTACTTTTTGATAATCCTTCACGATAAGGTGACCAAATTGTAATACTTTTTCTTAATTTTGAATTAATCCCATCAATTTCTCCTTGATTAAATGCTGACTCTAATTTTTTTGTAAAACTAGGTCTACAATCAGGATAGTGTTTGTCTCCTGTATGAGCACCATACACAACAAGTGATGCATTTAGAGTATATGCCCATGCTGATGCTACAGACAAAAAAACTGCATTTCTAATTGGAACTACAATTGAATATTCGAATTTACTTGGAATCTTCTTTTTTGAACTTGTTAGGACATTAGAATCCCCGTACAAATCTTTCATAAAACCAATATCGATGATTTTGTGCTGTTTTAGTCCAAGTTTTTTAGCAAAAGATTTTGCAGCAGTAATTTCCATATCTGCCTTTTGTCCATATGAGAATGTAATTCCATACAACTCATATTTTGATTTCAAATATGAAACTGCACAAACAGAATCTATTCCTCCACTAAAAACAATAACTGCCTTTTTCATAAATTCTCAACTGGAATTTTTTTTATCAACTGCACCTATACTAGGTTTACAGATAATTATTTGGCATTTAGTATTGGCTGTTGCAAATCCTTTTGACATTGCTAGACCAATTTTTTTTAAATTAGAAGATTTTTTTGCAAATGCTATCACCGATGGTCCTGCTCCACTAATTGTTACCCCAAATGCACCTGCTTTTAGAGCATTTTCTTTAACTTTGTTAAATCCTGGTATCAAATGCTGTCTTGCAGGTTCAACTATGACATCTTTGATAGAATTTCCAATTAATTCAGAATCCTTATTCATAAATCCTGCAACAATTCCTGATGCATTTGATAAATTCAAAACACTATCAGTTAATTTAATTTTTTTAGGAATAACTTCTCTTGACACTTTGGTTTTCTTTTTTGGAACGTTAATTTTTGGAACTGCAATACACATTCTAAGATTTGCTGGTGGTTCTATTCTAATTACATCAAGTGGATTAGTTTTTACAATTACAAATCCTCCTAAAACAGATGCAGCTACATTATCATAGTGAATAGATCCTGCACTAGCTTTTTCTCCAGAACCTGCAAATTCTACTAGGGTATTTTTATCTAATTTTAACCCAAATAATTTATCAAATGCTACTGCAGTTGCAGCTGCTGATGCTGCACTACTTCCCATTCCAAATCCTGCAGGAACTCCTTTTTCAATTTTAATTTCAATACCATCTTTAATTTTGAATTTTTTCTTCATATTTTTTACAACTAGTCCTGCTGTATTGTTTTCGGGTTTTGTTGGAACATCATCGCTAGTAATTATTGTAATTCCACTTTTTGTTTTAGTCAATGTCACTTTATCAAACAATGCATCTAATGCTAATCCAAATACATCAAAGCCTGGACCTAAATTTGCAGTAGATGATGGAGCTTTGATAGTAATTTTTGATACCATTAATCTTCTACCTCTTCACCCAAATTAAGAATTCTGCTTAATGCACCTTCAAGATTGATAAATCCATCACCTGTTGTATTTGAAATTGGAATTAATCCTTGAGCAAATCCACTTAGATTTAATCCACGTAAAATATTTGAAGTTAATGAATATGTATCTCCATCAACTTCCTTAGCTATCGCATTTTCTAATGTACTCAAACTTGTAGTCCATTGCAATATTTCTTTTAATTTATCTCTAATAATGTCAGTTTTAGTTAAAACATTCATTGATGGTAAATTCAATCGTAATCTTATTGATGATGCTAGTAATGCAATTGATACAAAATTTACTGGAGATGTAATTAGAGAACCATCAAAAAGAAAAATACTTGTTTTCTCTTCAGATGTAAGATTATCTATAATAAATGGCCCACTAGAACGATATGCAAATAATTCAATTTGTCCAGGTGTATCAACGATTAGATAATCAGGATTTACTTTGTTTACATCATTTTGAATCTCATCAATTTTTGATGCAATCAAATCATTAGCCATTACTAGTGCTCCATTTGGACCAAGATCGTATTGTTGCATAATTGAGACATAATCGATATAGTCTCTAACATCAACATCACAAGTGTATGGCATACTTTCTACACCAGGATCTAAATTTAGTACAGCTGCAAAGACTCCACTATTTGTATAATGTTCAAGTAACTTTGATGTAAGTAATGATTTTCCAGAACCTGCAGTACCTGAAACAAAAATCGTTTTCAACTCTTTGATTCTTTTTTTGCTTGTATTTCAAACTATTTTAAATTAGAATTAATCCATATTTTATGCCTAATTTACTGTATTGACTAGTTAATGAATAGATATTTGCTCAACTTTCATATTTGATTCCTTAAAAAAATATTCAGATGAACTGGAGATTAGTAGCAATACCTGTTACTCTAATACCTATTTTGTTAATTGCTATTCAATTTGATATTAAAATTGATGATATTCTAGCAATTGGAGTTTTTCCATTTGTTGGGGCAATAATTGCAATGATGATAAAGTTAGGTCTTCAGGGGGTTAAATTTGCATATATCACAAGGAAATATCTTGGTAATTTTGATTCATTTTTCAAACTAATTGGTGTTAGAGTTGGTAGTGAGTTTATCAAATTTACTACTCCAATGTTTATTGGCGCAGAATTTGTTGTAATTTATTATCTAAAGAAAAAAGGAGTCGAGCTCTCAAAAGCCACATGGATTGCACTAGTAGATATTGTAACTGAAGTTATTGCAGCAGGATTGCTATCTATTTTAGCTGGAATCATTGCGTTACTAAGTGGTGCATATGTTGTTGGAATAATTATTTTGAGTACTAGTATTGTTGTTACAACTTTGTGGATGGTAATGTTTTTCTTATCTTCCAAACGAATTTTCCAAGTACCAACTACATTAGAAAATATTATTAAAAAATTAGGAAAAGAAAAAGGTGTTAAAATAATTGATCAAACCAATTCTTGGATGACTGATACATGTACTGTAATTAAAGAAAACATCAATACTCCTGAATCCAAAAAAATCTTTACAGTTTCATTTTTCTTCTCACTTGTATCTTGGTCATTTTATGGATTATCATTCATGATAATTGCAATGGGGACAGATTATGTGATAAATGGATTTGATTCTATCATGGCTGTTATGGGTGCAAATGCAATTGGCAATCTACCAATTACTATTGGTGGTTCTGGTCTGGCTGAATTTGGAATTGTTGCATATCTTAACAATTTGAATCCTTTTGATTTTAGTATAACCGAAGGAATTGTTGCCTGGGATGCAGTAATTGGTTGGAGAATTGCAACATATTATGTTCCAATTTTGATTACATGGCTGTTACTAGTAAAATTGGCCTTGAGTAAAATATCAAAATCAGAAATCACATAGAAAGCACTTTATCTTTAAATGTTTTTTTTTATTTGTGGATTTTAAAAATAAAGTTATTCTAATCACTGGTGCATCATCAGGAATTGGTAAACAAACTGCAATAGAATTTGCAAAAAAAGGTGCCAAGATAATCTTAGTTGCAAGAAGAAAAGACAAACTAGAATTAGTTGCAAAAGAATTAGAAAAATTTCAAACAGCAATCCTTGTTTGTCAATGTGATGTATCAGATAAAGACCAAGTAAAAAAAATGTCAAAAATAGTACTAGAAAAATTTAACAGCATAGATATTTTGGTAAATAATGCAGGCTTTGCAATTTATGGTACAGTATCTAGTCTATCTATAGATGATATAGAATCACAAATGGAGACTAATTATTTTGGAATGATTTACTGTGTCAAAAACTTCCTCCCATCAATGATTGAGAAAAAATCCGGTCACATTGTAAATGTCGCATCAGTTGCTGCAAGCTTTGGATTACCTGGAATTGCATCATACTGTGCATCAAAATTTGCAATGCTTGGATTCTCAGAGGGTCTAAAACATGAACTAAAAGGAACAGGAGTAGGAATTACTGTTGTTAGTCCAATTATGGTTAGAACTGATTTTTTTAATCATCCATCGTTTGAAAAAATGCCAAAATTCTCTCCAACGTCACTTAGCTCAAAAACAGTTGCAAATGCAATCATAAAAGCTGCAAATTCACCGAGATTAGAAATTATTGTTCCATCTGTAGTTCGTGTTGCAGTATGGTTCAAACATACATTTCCATATCTTATTAATCCAATTCTTGGAAACCAAAAATCTTTCAGATTCTAAAAAATAATACTAACTTTACTCTTCAGCGTCACTATCTGTAGTCTCACTTGAGCCTGCTTCCACCAATTCTAGAGATTTTAAATCAAATTGATAAATTGCCTTCATATCAATTTCTTTTTCTTTTTCTAAAAATTCTGTAACTTTTTTGCTTAATGGTGCTTTATGTTGATCAAAAATAAATTCATAAACTTCACCTTTTAGTAAACCATCCATTTTGATTGCCTTTGGTAAATCCATTGTTACAATGTGTCGTCCATCTTCTACACCATCATACAATTGTACATCTATTTTGTTATCATCATAATAGAACTCAAGAATATATCCTGATTGTTTCATCTCTACAGGTTTCTTAAATTTAGCCTTTTGAATTTCGTCAGTAACCCATTCTGGAATATCATCTTCTTTCTTTTTTACCATACTAAATCGACTCTAGTTTTCTGCTTTTTCTTTTTTACTTTTTGACCACCATTCAAGATAGTCATCGTGTTTATCATCACGTGTTTTTTCTTTTTGATTTAGTTTGTATCTAATGTCTGATACCTCTTCTCTTGTTGCATATAGTCCACATTTTTTACAGATGAAATGTCTTCTGTTTTTTTCATCCATCTTCATTGGAATATCAATTTCATCAAATAATTTGAATAAGTCTTCTCTACCTCTTTCTTCTTCTGGTACTTCTTCTTCGTACTTTGCTATAATTTTCTTTTTCTCTCGGAATGTACATTCAGGACAATTAGGCACTATGGATTTGGCTTAATTTTTTCCATAAAAGCGTTGGCACGTTCTTTATTGATCGATGTTTATCTGACACGCGGATTTTTTCATCATCCCTTTCGGTCCGTTCGCCCATCGAAATCCCGCGTGCCAGATGAGCGAATTTCTTAGAATAATGTATTATCTCTTTTCTTCTAGAATTTCTGCAGCAATTTTTGCTGAATTTTCTGCTCCACTAGGAACAAAATTCTTTGAAAACTCACTCAAACTACCCTCAAATTCTGCGTAATTTTCTTTAATTTTAGAAATTCCTTGAATCACTTGTGATGTTTTTGTAGCTAAAATACCCAAATTTTTTTCCTGAGCCCATTTGATGTTGTTTGTATGCTCATCATAAATTGGAATTCCAATAATTGGCTTTGATTTCCCACCCATAATCTCACCCATGACAGTATGGGAGCCATTAACTACCGCATAATTACATAAATTCAAAATCGTATCTTTTTCTTGTTCTGAGAGAAATCCTATATCTATTTGAATCCAATCTATTTTTTTCTCCAAAGCATCAGATATTGAATATTTTTTACCATCTTTTCCAATTACTCCATTAATACTTGATTCATTTCTTGCATGTGAAACAATTCTCTTTTCTTTTTGCATTTCTGATTGAGTAAATACTTCTTCATATCTTTGACCTGTTCCATCATTAGTTGATTTATTTCCAGTTCTCATCCAATAACCAAATTCACTATTTGCAACTAGTTGTTCTAAATCTGTTTCTTTTTCTTTTTGAATTGGTTTACTGTTTGTAAAATGTCCAACATAAACAACTTTTTCTTCAGCTTCTTTTATGAAATTTAGATTATACTCACACATTGTATATGGTGGAGGAGAATCTGCAACAAGAATCTTTGATGCTTTGACAATTTGTTTTGCAATAAAAATTAATGATGGATAAAGATATGATCTTGAATTATACAGTTTTGGTCTAAATTGATTTGTTACAAATAAACTTGGAATATTTCTATTTTTTGCCAAGATATTTGACCCCATGTCACCATCATTGATTACCAAATCAAACTTTTCTTTATTGTATAATTTTCTCTCTTCTCTCAAATAATTAATTATTTGTCTTACCAGTGAGGGATTATTTTGAATTGGTAATAGTATATTCATCAATGATTTTGAAACACTCGGACCAAATTTCCCATCAATTGGTGTTGGCATTAAAATCTCATGAATTTTTTCTTTCTTGTCTGGAAATTTTTTTATTAATTTTTCATAAACATGATCTTTACTTGAAAAATGAACATCTAATTCATCATCAATGTTATCTTCTAGTGCTTCATGTAGTCTCATCATTCGAGAATAGTGACCACTCCCCCACGGATAGATAAATTCCCCTATTTTGAGCACAATATGAAACCAAATATGCCCGTTTAAATTCTCAGTGATTTTACTCTAAGGAATCTAAAATATCATGTAGATTATTTGATCCTACTTTAATTGAAATTACTTTTTTTGTTTTAATTGCCATTTCTACCTCTTTTTTCAAAAATGGAGGAATTTCACTAGAACTAGCCGTAACTATTTTTTCTAATTTTTTGATATTTCGTTCTAATCCTATCTCTTTTGCCTCATCAAACAAGTTAGTATCTATTCCTGCAAGTGGAATAATTGGAATTTTCTTTTTCTCAAACACTTTTTTCAATGAATTATCAATAAATTTTGAAGAAAATATTAGAGGTGATAAAGACAATGATACTCGATTGTTTGATTGCTTTAGCATTATTTCTAGAATCGAGTTTACATAAACCAGATAATTTTTAATTCCACTAGATTTTATCTTCAAGTAAAAAAATTCTAGTTCTATTTTGTCTTGTACTAATCTTGGAATAATTTGATTAATTATTTTAGCCAAGTTCATTAATTCTGATTTTTGTTTATAACAAACTATGATTTTTGTATCATAACCTTGTTTGATTGTCTCATAACAAGAAACTGCAGATAGTTCATCATAAACTGCACAAATTGTTTTCTCACTTTGAGATTGATACGGAATTCCTCTATTACCTTTATCTGAAAAAATAGAAATGTATGCAGAATTTTTTGTTAAATATACGTATAACAATTTATCGTAGTTTTGATCTGTTCCGGGATGAGCTCCCAACTTTGCTTTTTTTTCTATAATGTTTGATGTTGCAGCAATTTCTACATCTTTGACTAGAAATCCTTTTGATGTTCCTTCTACTCTAACTAAAAATTTTTCACCTTTTAAGAGTAAATTTCCACTAACTGATGTAATTTCTGAAATAATATCTTGAAAATTATTTTTTATATGTTTAGCAATTATTATTTTTTCAATACCAAAAAGTAAATTAATTGCAGATGATGCAAACACTGGATCATTTACATCTACTAAAATAATATCACCATCACGTTTTACAGATTTAAATTGTTGATTTTTTATTTTGAGAATTTTTTTGATATTTGAAATTAGTTGAGGTATTTTATTTTTTGAAAATATCGTTGGAAAAACTACAACATAAGATATTTCATTCATATTTTCTATTTTTAATTATACTTGTTTATAATTTAGGATAAAAAATCGGGTAATCAATATAAAACAAATACTTCAAAACATAATGTGGTAAGATATACGCAAGAACAAGTAGATGAACTAAACTCAAAAATTAATACTACTGAGGAGGCTATTCAATGGGTATCTGATAATCTTCATCCTAAAGTTGCAAAGGCATCAAGTTTTGGAGCAGAAGATGCAGTAATTATGGATATCATGCTAAAAATTAATCCAAAATTTAGATTCTTTACATTAGATACAGGTAGGCTTCCTCAAGAAACCTATGATATAATGGATATTGTAAGGAAAAAATACAATATTTCAATTGAAGTTCTATTTCCTGATTCCAAAGAAGTTGAAGACATGGTTAGAGAAAAAGGAGTGAATCTCTTCTATGAAAGTGTAGAAAATAGAGAACTATGTTGTGAAATTCGTAAAGTTCATCCAATGAACAAAATGTTGAGTACATTGGATGGTTGGATTGCTGGATTAAGACGAGATCAAACTAAAAATAGAGAAAGTGCAAAAATCTTTCAACTAGACAAGAAACATGGGGGAATTCTAAAGATTAATCCAATAATTAACTGGTCATGGGATCAAGTTCAAGAGTATATTAAAAATAATAATCTACCATACAACAGTCTTCTTGACAAAGGCTATCCTAGTATTGGTTGTGAGCCTTGTTCAAGAGCCATAAAACCTGGAGAAGACCTTCGAGCAGGAAGATGGTGGTGGGAACAAGATGGAAACAAGGAATGTGGCCTTCATATAGACGATAAATAGAGGATTCAATATGTCAGAGAATGTTCAAATCAAACCACACGGTGGAATTCTAGTAAACAGAATTACTAATGTTGATCCTACTGGACTATTCTCAATTACAATTAGTGAAGATCTTGCAAATGATGTAGAAAATATTGCAGATGGAATTTTTAGTCCTTTGGAGGGATTTTTGGGCCAAGAAGATTTTGATAGTGTTGTTTCTCGTGGAAGACTAGCAAATGATTTAGCTTGGACCATTCCGATTGTACTTGATGTTGATGAAGAAACTGCTTCAAAAATGAAAGAAGCAGGTGATGTATTGATTCAAAATCATCAGGGAACTGCCATTGCAGTATTACATGTTTCAGAAACATTTTCTTTTGATAAAGAAAAAACTGCTCAAGGAGTTTACGGTACTAATGATTCATCACATCCAGGTGTTGCATATACTATGTCAATGAAAGATTATTTGGTTGGTGGAAAAATTGATTATATTCAGAGACCTGAAGATACTGAAATTAGAAATAATAGATTAACTCCAATTCAAACAAGAGAAGCATTTACTCAAGCAGGATGGAAAACAATTTGTGCTTTTCAAACCAGAAATCCTCCACATGTAGCACATGAAATGCTACAAAAAACATCCATTACAACCCGTGATGGAGTATTTGTTAATCCAATCATTGGAAAGAAAAAATCTGGTGATTTTGTAGATGAAGTAATTGTAAAATGTTATGAAACCATGATAAAATTATACTATCCAGAAAATAGATGTAAACTTGGAACATTACACACACAAATGAAGTATGCTGGTCCAAAAGAGGCAATTCATCATGCAATAATGAGACAAAATTATGGATGTACTCATATTATTATTGGACGTGATCATGCAGGTGTTGGAAAATTTTATGATCCAATGGCAGCACAAAAAATATTTGATGATTATCCGGAATTAGAAATTTCACCAGTATTTTTCCCACCGTTCTTTTATTGTAAGAAATGTCTTACATACACAACTCCAAAAGCATGCCCACACGATAATGATGATAAAGTACAAATCAGTGGAACTGCACTAAGAGAGATGATTCAAAATGGGCAAGCACCTTCTGAATTTATTTTAAGACCAGAAGTTGCAAAAGTGATTTTAGATCATCCAAAACCTTTTGTTGATTAGATATTTATTCAATCAAACTTGTTCCAATTTGTGAAGTATCTGTTTGCAATAGTTTTGTTAATAGGATTTATTATTTCTCCAGCATTTGCTCAAGAAACAAAAAATCCTTCTTTAGTAATAGATTCTCTTGAAATTCCTGCAGAGGAGTTTAATGTTGTATTACGAGATGCACAGATTGTAAAACTTGATGATATTCATGCTATTAGTTGGCAAGTAACTATTGATAATAATTTGATTTATTCAAATCCTGATGGAACTGCTGTAATTAGATTTTATGAACAGGAAGGTGATGGTGAACTAATTGAAATTGGAATGGGTCCACAACCTGATAACAAATTTTGGGTTGCAGTAACAACTCCAAAAGAAGGATACATTGTAGTTCATAGAGATTTAGATAGAGGTTGGTATCCTGAGACTAAATTAATTATATCTTATACTGACAAAGCAGGATTAACTGTCAATAACGGAGCAAGAATAGTTGTTACTAATCTTGATATTGATACATTTGCAATTGACTCTTATTCAGTACACGGCATGGAGAGCTCTACTGATCCACCTGCAATAAATTCTGGAAGTATGCTTTTAGACTTTTTATCAGGTGATCCTGCAAAAAACATTTTTGCATTTTTCCCATTCTATGTTGCAGCAGGAATTGGAGTAATAGTTGCAGTACTATTTCTAACTAAGAAGCGTTCTTAGATTTATAATATTTACAATTTTTTTTAATTTTGCATACTTTACACATTGGGGAAATTGGTTTACAAATATTTTGACCATACATTACAAAAGTATCATTAATATCAATCCAGTATTTTTTCTGAATTTTTTTCATTAATTCTTGTTCTGTTTCTTCAGGATTTTTTGTATCTACTAATCCTAATCTATTTGAAATTCTATGAACATGAATATCAACTGGAATAGCTGGTTTTTCAAATGCATAAACTAGTACGCAATTTGCAGTCTTTCTTCCAACTCCTGGTAATTCTATCAGTGTATCTAAATCATCTGGAACTTTGTCTTTGTATTTTTTATTAATTATTTTAGCGACTTCAATAATTCTTTTAGATTTTACACGGAAAAATCCAATTGATTTTATTATTTTCTCTACGTCTTTTACTTTGGCATTTGCAAGTTGTTTTGGATTTTTATATTTTGCAAACAATACTTTTACTGCTTTTGTTGTAGCCTCATCTTTTGTTCTTGCAGATAGAATTGTCCCAATTAGAATACTAAATGGACCAGTTTGAGCATCATGAAGATCTCTTAACGCTGTAATTCTTGGAGGTTTTACAGCATTCATTGTATTTGTCATGCCACGGAGAATTTTTTCCATTTTAATCTGAAAAACTACAAACAAGTATTATAACTGTAATAATAGATATTTTTCATTGGAAT